>ERZ1026800.625-NODE-625-length-28460-cov-10.910599_pt1 | contig 28460 bp, 24 predicted proteins | sample MGYA00520873_ERZ1026800 | MGnify/ENA primary metagenome ERZ1026800 (study PRJEB33270, sample SAMEA104284475) | anaerobic digester metagenome | biome: Anaerobic digester microbiome; feature: mesophilic sludge digester; material: Anaerobic digester biomass | place...
TGTGGAGTGATCGAGTGACCGTGCTGCGCGCGAACGACTCGCCGCGCTGCGCGCGTCGGCCGGCTGTGGACGCTGCCGTGGCTGCCGGCGTCAGGGAAGACCTGCCGCTGCGCGTGCAGGTCTCCCACCGCGCCTTGGACGGCGCTGCGCGCCGCCCACAGCCATTTGGAACACGCTGCGCGTGTCCCACAGCGCCCACAGCCTCGGCGACGATGAGAGATCGACTACCATGACCACGAAAGGAGGCTTGAAAACCACCTCGTGTCCGCTGATCGCGGACACTCCGTCAACAGGTACCCTGGCTCAGCTCAACTCGCACCGCTGTCCGCGTTCGTCCGGAATCACTGTCCGCAATCGTCGGTCTCCGCAAGCTTTTGGACTGTCCTTCTGGGAAGCGGCTGGTGGCGGTGCTGCCGAGGATGGTGGACGCGGTCGAGCGGGGTGTCAGACCAGATCTGGTTCGGGTGCGCCTTGGGGAACGCCTCAAGGCAAGCAGGCCATGGGCCGCGTCGTCGAGCATCACGGCCGCGGGGGGAAGCATGGTTCGAGTTGGGCGACGCCACGCCGATGTTGAGTCGATGCGGAGTCCGCTGCCAGTGCGGGCATGACGATCGACGCCGCCAGGATCGGGGCTGGGAACGCACGAAAACGCAACAGTGACGTCAACGTTAGCCTCTCTCTGGTGGGCCGCTCGGTTCCGGACCTTTCACCGATCTTATATCGCGAGTAATCGCAAAAGACCACGAAACGATGCGAGATGTAATTTATTAAGCTACTCTAGTTGAGTCCTATGACGTTATGTTGCGGTGAGACTGGTTTTCGGATAATGAGCGGGAGATGAGCCAAGTGGCGGCAGAGACGGCGAGGGCGGGGAAGATCGGTTCGAGGCCGAGCGGGTAGGTTCCCTGCGGTGAGCGCAGGAGGATCCAAGCCGTGGCCGTCACGGCGGCCAGCGCCAGCGCTGTCGCGGCGCCGCCGCGCCCGAACCGCCAGCGCGGCCTGGCCTGCGCCGAGGCCACCGGCAGCAACAGCGCGGCGGTGACGATGCTCCCCACGTCGTGCCAGATCGCTACGACCGAGCGCAGCGCCAGCGCCAGGGCGGTGGCTGCGGCGCCGGCAAAGGCGAGCCCGACCAGCGTCCAGCGACGTTCCTCGGTGCGCCGGGCAAGCTCGGGGAGCACGTCGTGGCCCACCGTCGCCGCCGCGAGGAACAGGTATGAATGCAGCGTCGACATCACCGTGGCCACGAGGCCGACCACGAACAGGGCGTTGGCCGCTGGTGGCAGCACGAGCCGGCCGAGCGCCGGGTACGCGAGCGTGGGGGAGGTGTCGGGCGGCAGCAGCACGCGCGCCGCGAGACCAGTGAACGTCGTGAGGAAATCGAACGCCACCCAGAACAGCACCGACACCAGCACCCCGCGCCGCGCCACCGCCGGCGTGCGGGCGGCGTAGCAGCGCTGGTAGAACGTCGGCTCGACGAGCGTCTGCAGGGCGATGAAGTACCACACCAGAATGGCCTGCGTCCCGAGCTCGCCGTCCCAGGTGCGGTGCGTCGCAGGTAGCGCCTGCCAGAGTGTTCCGAACCCGCCAGCCCGGCCCACGGCAACCGGGAGCAGCACCCCGAAGGCGAGGAACATGAGCGCGAACTGCAGCACGTTCGAGGAAACGACGGTACGGAACCCGCCGGCCGCGGCGCAGGCGAGGGTGAAGGCGAGCCCGGCGACGATCGCCCAGCCGAGCGGTAGGGGCGTGTAGATGCGCAAGAGGTCGCCCATCATCAGGGCGTAGGCGGCCGGGATGGCGAGCAGCAGCACGAGCACCGCCCCGAGCCGGGCGGCTGCCGGCCCGTACGCGGCCCGGAGCTGCTCCGGGATCGATAGCGCAGCGCTCTCGCGGACGCGGGCCGCGAGCACCCAGGCGAAGACGAGCGCCGCGAGGTAGTACGGCACCCCCAGCGCCAGCCAGTTGGAGATCCCGTACCGGAACGAGTACTCACCGACGCCCAGCACCCCGCCGTACCAGGTCGCGACCAACGTCGCCACGAACGGGCCGAGCGTGAGGCGCCGCCCGGCCGCCAGGTACTCGAGCGCCTCACGGGTGCGGGTGCGCCAGGCGAGGCCGACGAGCGCCGCGGCGTACAGCGCGAGAGCGACGGCGACGTACGCATCCACGGTCGGTAGTATAAAGAGGAGGTGGTGGCAGGATCGGCGGCGTCGTCGACGCTCGCCAAGCCTATCGAACCATTGGCGGTAGCTGGGTTGCCGGTTGCCGGAGCAGCCGGCCCCCGCTTTCCGCGTGTGCATACCTTCGGTGAACCCGGCTTCCCCACGGGTAGCCCGGAGCGGGTCGACCTTTCGGGCGTGCCTCGCGCGGGTGAGTCAGGTTTCGGGGGGCGAGCAGTGCCTGGGCGGTCGCTGCGGCGCGGGCTGGTTCGGGGACCGGCTCGACGAGCGGATCCTCGCGTTCCCGCGGTGGAGGAAGGCGGGCGAGCCCCCACCGGTCTGAGCCGGGATGGCTCCTCGTTCGGTCGAGGGCGCCGGTTGCGAGCACGACCCCGAGTGCCGGCTCCGCCGTCGAGCGCGTCACCGGTGGAATCCGGGCGCACCGTGCTGCCGCCGCTGGGGCACTGCGGGCTCGGTCCCGGGCGCGGGAATCGCGCTCCGGCAGTGTCAGTTGCTGCGGTGGGGGGTGATCATGACCCGAGTTCTCATCGCAGGTGTCTCGCTGGCGCTCGCCGTCGCGGCCTCCGCCGGCGTCAAGACGCAGATCGTGACGTACACGCTGGGCGACACCACGTTCGAGGGGTTTCTTGCCTGGGACGAGAGCAGCTCGGCCAGGCGGCCGGGGGTGCTGGTGATCCACCAGTGGATGGGCGTGACCGACAACGAGCGGATGCGCGCCGAGATGCTCGCCAGGCTCGGCTACGTGGCGCTGGCAGTGGATGTGTACGGCAAGGGTGTGCGCCCGACCTCTACCCAGGAGGCCGCGGTGCTGGTTCGGAAGTACAAGGATGACCGCGCCTTGCTGCGTGCCCGCCTGGCTGCCGGGCTGGCGGAGCTGCAGCGCCACCCGCTCGTCGACACCTCGCGCATCGCCGCGATCGGCTACTGCTTCGGCGGTACTGCCGCGCTCGAGCTCGCGCGCAGCGGCGCCAAGGTGGCGGGCGTGGTGAGCTTCCACGGCGGGCTCGATACACCGACGCCGGCCGACGCCAAGCGGATCACCGGTAAGGTGCTGGTGCTACACGGTGCCGACGACCCGTCGGTGCCGTCGGAGCAGGTGCTCGCGTTCGAGCGTGAGATGCGCGATGCCGGCGTCGACTGGCAGCTCGTTGCCTACGGCGGCGCCGTCCACTCCTTCACCCAGAAGGAGGCGGGCAACGACAACAGCAAGGGCGCGGCGTACAACGAGCGCGCCGACCGCCGCTCCTGGGAAGCGATGCGCGCCTTCTTCAACGAGCTCTTCGGGACGCCGGCGGCTGGGACCGACGCTGCCCGACCGTGAGAGCCCTCGCCTTTGGCGGCGCCCCAGTCTGGCGTCGCACCTGTGAGTGCGAGTGAGCTCGTCGTGATCGCCGAAGCCGTGTGCCCGTGCTCGGGGCCCGGGTTCGCGGCCGGGGCGCAGGTTCTCGTCCCCGTCGGACCGACACCTGGCAGCCGGTTGGATCGAGCTGCCGTGCACGATCTCGGTGCGGAACGGGTTTCGAACCGTCGTCCCGAGGCCGCGTGAGTCGGCGCGGGTCACCTGGAGGCTGCTCCTCGGGTTTGGTCCGATGCAGGCACGGATCGGCGTCGAGAGGGGAACGCTTGCCTCGCTGCCAGTGGGCAGCGAGGCGCTCGGTGCGGGCGTGCTGCTCCGGAGCGCGCTCGGGATCCGCTGACGTGTACGGCCGCCTTGCGGGGCGGCCGTACTCTCGACTCTCGACCAGGCAGGCGGGGGCTACACGACGCCCTTTTCCTTCAATGCCTGGAGGTCCGCCGCTGAGTAGCCGAGCGAGCCGAGGATCTCGCCGGTGTGCTGCGAAAGCCGCGGCGGCGCCGCATCGAGGGTGCCGGGGGTCTTCGAGAACTTGGCAGTCAGCGAGAAGAACGGGATCTCGCCGATCCCCTCGACGTTGAGCGGTTGCAGGGTCTGGCGGTGCTTGCACTGCTCCTGCAGCAGCGCCTCCTCGAGGCCGATGACGGCGCCGGTCGGCACGTCGACGGCGTTGAGCACCTCGACCCAGTGGGCGGTGGGGTGCTGCCGGAGCTTCTCCTCGAGCAGCGGGGTGAGGAGCTTGCGGTTGGCCTTGCGGGTATCGCGCTCCTTGAATCGTGGGTCCTCGACCAGCTCGGGCACCCCGAGCGCCCTGGTCAGGTCCTCCCACTGCTTCTGCTGGTTGGCGGCGATGTTGACGCAGCCGTCGGCGGTGGCGAAGGTGCCGGACGGAGCGGCGGTGAAGTTGTCGTTGCCCATGAGCACCGGCTGCTGGTGCCCGATGAGGAGGTTGGCGGCCACCCACCCCATGAGCGGCATGATCGAGTCGAGCAGCGCCACGTCGATCATCTGCCCCTCGCCGGTGCGCTCGCGGTAGTACAGCGCCGCCATGATCGCAAACGCGGCGTTCATACCGCCGACCGTGTCGCACACCGGAAAGCCGCAGCGCAACGGATTCAGGCGCTCGTCACCGTTGACCGCCATGACGCCGGAGAGCCCCTGGATGATCTGGTCGTACGCCGGCTTGAAGGCGTCCGGACCGGTCTGGCCGAACCCCGAGATGGCGCAAAAGATGATGCGCGGATTGATCTCGCGCAGCACGTCGTAGCCGAAGCCGAGGCGGTTCATGACGCCGGGCCGGAAGTTCTCGACCACCACGTCGGCGGTCGCCACCAGCTTGCGGAACACCTCCTTGCCTTCGGGGGATTTGAGGTCCAGGGTCACCGACTTCTTGTTGGCGTTCTGGGCCAGGAAGCTGGTGCCCATGAGCTGCTTGTTGAGGTTCGGCTGGTTGCCGAGCTTGCGCGCGAGGTCGCCGTCCTTGGGGTTCTCGATCTTGATCACCTCGGCGCCCAGCAGCGCCAGGTGGAGGGTCGAGAACGGGCCCGACAGCACGTTGGTGAGGTCGAGGACGCGGATGCCTTCGAGTAGCTTCATGAGGGTCTCCCTAGTTGCCCGCAGGCTTGTAGTCGACGATCGAACCGGACTTGAGGACGAAGCCCGGCAGCTCGCGGCCGAAGAAGGCGCCGACCGCACGCGCCACCTCGAGGAGCTTGCCGAGGTCGATGTCCCGGCGCAGCCCCATGCGCTGCAGCGAGTGCACGAGGTCCTCGGTCGAGACGTTGCCGGCTGGCTGCTTGGTGAACGGGCAACCGCCGAGCCCGCCGAACGCCGACTCGAGCGAGCGCACGCCCGAGCGCAGGGCGGCCCAGCAGTTGGCGAGCCCGAGCCCATAGGTGTTGTGGAAGTGAGCGGTCATCTCGACGTTCGGATCGAGGGCACGAATGGCGCCGAACAGCTCCTCCACCTGCATCGGGTTGGCGTGGCCGGCGGTGTCGGCGAGGCTGATCGCCGAAACCCCTGCCGCGAGGTACTGCTTGACGAGCCCGAGCACGCGGTCGGTCGGGATCGGCCCCTCGAACCCGCAGCCGAACGCCGACTGCACCGAGACCTGCACCTTCTTGCCGGCAGCCATCGCCTGCGTGGCCATCGGGATGATGCGGGCGAGCGCCTCGTGCGGGCTCATGCCGGTGTTCTTGCGGGAGTGCGTCTCGGAGGCCGAAACCCCCATGCAAAACATTTCGACGCCGCAGGCCATCCCTCGCTCGAGCCCCCTCTCGTTGAGCACCAGGCCCGAAAGCACGGCTTTGCCGGGCCGCTTGCCGGGCGCCGAGAAGTGGGCGAAGAGCCGGTCGGTGTCGGCCATTTGCGGCACCTTCTCCGGGTTGACGAACGACCCGAGCTGGATGATGTCGACGCCGGCCGCGCCCAGGCTCTCGACCCAGGCCACCTTGTGCTCGAACGGCACGGGCTGCTTCTCGACCTGCAGGCCGTCGCGCGGCCCGACCTCGTGGATGATCAGCTCCTGCATGTGTGTCTCCTTGCCGGCCCGCTCGCGTCTGAACCAGGTGCCGCGGGCACGGGGCGAAACCCCAACCGGAGTGCCGAGATTAGGTACCTCCCCGGCGCCTGTCAAGACGGGTAGGACGCGCGCCGGGCGCGCGAGCGAGTTGACCTCTCCGCTCCCTGGCAACTGGTTTCGTCGCCGGTTCGAAGGAGCCCACCTCGCCGTCGCAGGTCGATGGGTGCGCTACCCAGCCGCTACCACCCGAGGCGCAGGCGGAGGCTCCCAGCGTTTGCGAGCAGGTCGCGGTGGTCCCGCCGGGCTTTCGGGAGCGCCGCCAGGTGGGCGCCGGCGACCAGGACGGCGCCGGCCACGCCGCCCGGGCTCTCGGTCAGCTCGTGGTGGTGATGAGAAGCTCCAGCGTCTGACGGGCTTCGCGGTTGCGCGGCTCGTAGCTGAGGATCCGCTCGAGGCAGCGGCGCTGCTTGTCGGGCTGCAGGCGCAGGCTCCAGTAGTTGGCCAGGGCCAGCCAAGCGCTGGTGTGGTTGGGCGCCATCGCGGTCGCCTGCTTGAGCCGTTCGAGTGCGCGCGGGCGCCACAGCGGGTTGTGCATCTCGAGCTCGGCGAGCACCGTGAGGGCGGTGGCGTCGGGCGCCACCTCGACCGCCTTGGCGAGCAGCTTGTGGGCCTGGCGGGGGTCGCCGCCGTCGCGCAGGACCTCGTAGGCCTTGGTCTTGTGCTCCTCGGCCTGGTCGTAGTCGAGCTCCGGTTCCTGTGGCAGGGGGGTCCTTTGCGTGCCGCCCGAGGCCACGAGCTTCCGTCGTGGGCGAGGGTCGATCTGCGTCAGCAGCTGCCGTAGACGGGGGTTGGCCGGGGGAAACGCCGGTTCCGCCGCCACGGCGGTGGTCGAGCGCTCGTAGGCGAGCCCCTGGACGACGAGCCAGGTGAGCGCGCGGGGAACCTCCCGCGGCTTCTGAGGGACGGCGTCGCGCAGCTCGGCGAGGGTGCGCGGCTGGGTGAGCTGGCTCAGCAGGAACTTCTCGATGCCCCCGAGCCCGCCTTCGAGTTCTGCAAGGGCGGCGTGGGGGGTCGCCATCCAGGTCCGCTCGCCCCCGGTCAAACGCTCGAACTGTCCGGTGTCGGGGGCGTGCTGGACGGCCGCGGCGAACACCGCCGTGGGCTCGTAGTCGATGGCGATGGCGTCGCCCGGCAGGTGCCGGTCTTCTTCGGTGTCGTAAGCACCGCCCTCGAACGTGAGCCTGGCGGCGAGGTGGAGCGTGAGCAGCTCCAGCTCCTGGCAAAGCCGGTCGGCGGTGAGGAGGTGCCGCTCCACGAGCATGGTGCCGAGACGCTGGTCCTGGGCCTTGAAACGCAGCGCCTCGTCGAGGTCGCGGCGGTGGATCTGGCCCCGCTCGACCAGCCACGAGCCGAGCTTCTCCTCTTCGATGCTCGAGGTGATGGCCATCATGCGGCCGTGCTCGAACCACACGAAACGGTGCACTTTGCCCTGCGAGATGGTGAGGCGGCCCCGGTCGCACCGGCCGATGAGCTGCGGCACCAAGCGCGGTAACTGGAGCGGGGCGAAGCTGCCCCCTGGGGGCAAGGAGTGGTCCGGCATGGTGCGGGATTGGACCATCCCGAGCGGAGGTGAGTCAATAGCCATCGAACGGCCCGCCCCCGACGTTGCGCGCTCGGAGCGCGAGGCGGGTCGTGGTCGGATGCTGGGCTTCCGAGCAGGTCATCACCCGCGAAGAAGGCTCTGGACGCGTCGGTCACGCGCCCAGAGCCCCCGGTCGTCATCGGTGGGTTTAGCGGACCCGTACGTTGGCTACGGGGTCGACTCGAATGAGATGCCCTTCTTGGCGGCCTGGACGCGAATGATCGATTCGACCTGGACGTCGAAGCCATCGCGGGGCCCAGCCTTTTTCTGCTCGGCCTCGATGTAGGCGCGGCGCTTGGCCAACAGCTCGGCGACTTGCTTCTGTACCGCGGCGCGCTTGGTGGCCTGCTCCTTGACGTACGCCTCGCGCTGGGCCGGGCTCATCGACTGCATCTCGGCCGGGAGCTGCTCCTTCGTGAGCTCACCGACCTTGATGTAGCCGGCGTTCACCGCGTCCACGAGGTCGCCGCCGCCCTGCACGACCTTGCCGGTGGCGGCGTTGAACGCCAGCCGGTCGGCGGCCGCCGCCGAGGGCGCCTTCTCGGCCATCGCCTGCTTGGCGCGCACCGCACCCTTCTCCTCCTCGTCGCCGTACGCAACGATGGTCTTGCCCACCTCGGCGTTGAGCTTGCCGATCTGTTCGTCGAACGGGGTGGCGATAACCCGGACACCGCCCGACTGCGCGATCGCCACGTACGAGCCCTCGGCGAGGCTCGCGATCTCCTTCCAGATCGGGGTCGTCTCGCGGTAGTCGCCGACCTGCACGGTGTTGATGACGATATCCTTCCGGGCCGCGGTCTGGCAGCTCTTGGTGTACGGCGTGTCGTCCTCGTAGTCCATGTGGGGGGGGCAGTCGCCGACCAGGAAGATCGTCTTGTAGACGTTGCGGTCCGGGCTCCACGAGATCTTCGTGACCGCCTCGTCGAGCGCCTGGTTGACCGACTCGGGGGTGTCACCGCCACCCTCGGCCTGGAACGTCTGCAGGTTGGCGTACACGGCGTCGATGTCCTCGGAGAGGTCGAAGATCTTGGTCACGTAGTCGTCGCCGCGGTCGCGGTAGGCGAGGAGCGCGATCTTGAGCTTCGGCGTCGGTTTGGCGGCCACAAGCTGGTTGGCGATCGACCAGATCTTGGCTTTGGCACCGGCGATGAGCCCGCGCATCGAGCCGGTGGTGTCGAGCACGAAGCAGACCTCGATTTGCGGCTGCTTCGCGGCCGGTTTGGCCGGGGCCGGAGGCGCGGCGTGCGTCGCGGCAGCGGCCGTGGCGGTGATCAGGGTTGCGAGGGCGAGGGTTCGGGTGCGCATGGTCGTCTCCTTGCTGCGTTCGGTTCACTCGGCCACTTCGTACACGACGTCACCCAACAGAAGCTGCACCTGCCGGCCCACGGACAACCACGCTGGGGCGTCTGGGTGCTTGGCGAGCAGCTCGAAGTATTCGGGAGAGCCGAGAGTGACCTGCACGCGGCGGGCGCCCGGCTTGCTCTGCACCTGGGTGTCGATCCACCAGGCACCGTTCTGGATGAAGGTGCGGTTGCGCAGGTACCGCGTCGCCTGCTGTTGCAGCGCCTGCTGCACGCGCTCCGTCGACGCGGCGGTCGTGCCCGGCAGCGCCATGTCGCGGCGGGTGGTCGGCACCGGTGCGGCGAGCGTTCTGGACTCCTTCATCGCGTCCATCGCCATCGCGCCTCCCACTGCGCCCGCGCCGCTTTTCTCCGCCTGCACGGCATGGAACGAGCTGCGGACGGCCTCACTGGCCTCACGGTCGCGGTCGATGACCTGGAGGCTGCGGCTGGCTACCGGTACGCCCCGGTCCTTCTCGTCCTCGACGATGAGGTATGCGGTGTACGGGGTGACGATCCCGTACCGGCGGGCGAGGTCGGTGACCTCGTCTTTGAGCTCCGCGCTCTCGCCGTGCAGGCGGATCTGGTCGAGGAGGTAGCCCACCCGCCGGGTCGCCCACAGCCGCGCCAGCGCCTCGTTGCCGGCGGCGCGGCGGGGGAACGCCGCCTCGGTCGTGAACGAGCGGGGCTTGCCGTTGACCGAGCCCGAGAGCGTGACCGCCGTGTCACCCCAGCCGGAGTAGCGGCCGAGGATGACGAGCTGCTCACCGCGGAACAGGTCGGGCAGCTCGGCCGGGGCGAGCTTGGAGGCGCGGGCCCCACCGCTGAGCCTGAGCTTGAGGTCGGCCAACACCGGGGTGTTGATCTTGGTGAAAAAGCTCGAGATCTTGAGCTCGATGTCCTCGTCGGGAAGCACGTACTGGCTGGCGGCGCGGGTCGTCTCGGCGAGGCGGTCGAGCAGGTGGGCATTGACGTCGACGCCGATGCCGAACGAAAACACCCGTACCAGCCTCTCGCCCATCGCCTTGCGAACCCGGCCGACGATCTCGTCGTCGTTGGTAGAGCCGATCGTCGGCATGCCGTCGGTGAGGAACATCACCACGTACGGCCGGCCGGTCTTGGCCTGCGCGGCCGCTGGCTCGAGCGCCCGAGTCAGGGCGTCCTCGATCGCCGTGCCGCCGATGGGGCGGAACCCGTCCACGAACTGCTCGGCCCTGGTGCGATTGGCGGCGCTGGCTTCGACCAGACTCTCGAACAGCGGCTCCGCCTCGGTCGAGAAGCGCACCACCTCGAAGCGGTCGGCGGCGTTGAGGTTGGCGAGGCAGAAGCGCAGCGCCCTCCGGGCCTGCTCGAGCTTGCCCTTGGCGGCCATCGAGCCGGAGGTGTCGAGCACGAAGACGATGTCCTTGGCCACGACCTGCTCGCGGCCGGGATCGGCGTTGGGGGAGGCGAGCAGGGCGAAGACCCCCCCGTCGGCGTCGCCGTCGTTGAAGGTGAGCACCGACAGCCCCACCTCGTCGGTGACCTTGGGTGCGTAGTAGAGCTGGAAGTCCGTGTCCGGGCGGATGTTACTCGCCTCGAAACCGACCGTGGCGCGGGTGCCGCCCTGGCGCGAGATCTCCACCTCGTGGCTCGGGGAGAACAGCGTGCGGATGCCGTCCTTGACCTCGAGGTCCACCTTCACCGACACCGACTGCAGTGGCTGGGCCGAGAACTTCTCGGTGTTGAGCGGGTAGGTGTACTCGACCATCCCGCCGTCGGCGCGCAGGAGCTGGCTGTACGAGAGCTTGATGCGCTTGGCCGAGCGCGGCTCGATCGGGAAAACCCGCACCTTGTACAGCCCCTGCCCGGCGTACTCGAGCAGCGCCGGGTCGCGCATCCGCCGCACGATGTCCTCGTAGATCCGCCGTGCCTTCACGGCGTCGAGCAGCTCGGCGTCCACCATCGTGCCGTTGATGTCCATCGAGAAGCGGTCGATGTGGGCGCCCTTGGGGATGGGGAACAGGTAGGTGCCCTCGAGCCGGCTGTCGTTGGGGTTGAAGAACACCTGGTCGACGGAGGTGGTGGCGAGCTGGTCGGCGATCTTCACGGTGACGTGGTGGTAGCGCACCTCCATCGGGGCGAACGCGTAGTGCCCGGGCGGCACGCTCGGTGGCCGGTCGATGACGATGAGCCCGTCGGCCGCGGCCCCGAGGGGCAGCGCGAGGGCGGCAGCGAGCAAGCAGGCGATCCGTCGGGTGGTGTCCATGGTCCGTGTCCTCCGTGTGGGCGAGCCGTGCATGGCCCATTAGACACCGATTGCCCGGGAAGGTTCCCACCGCCCGAGCGGCGATCGGAGGGCGATGGTCGGTGAACGGAGACAAAGGCGCGAGACTGGCGCCAGCTTTGCAGTGAAGGTCGCTGTAGAATCCAGGGAACATGAGAGGTCAGCGCCACCATGACAGCACCGTCGCGGCTGCGACCAGCTCCATCTGGTACCCGACCGGGGCGATGCGGTGGATGCGGCGGGGGACTGGCGGCCACGAGAGGGACTACGACCACCTCGGGACGCCGCGGTTTTTCACCGACCGGGGCAAGCGCGAGGCGGGGTACCACGTGCTGTTCCCGTTCGGGGAGGAGTCGCCGGACAAGCCGAGCGCGACGGCGGGCGTGCCGCTGAGCACGCAGTGGGACAGCGAGCGGCTGCGCTTCACCGGCCACGAGCGCGACCTCCAGGCCACCCTCGACGCCCCGGCCGACGACCTCGCCACCATGCACGCCCGGTACGATAACCCGAACCTCGGGAGGTTCTTGAGCGTGGATCCGGGGCGACCCAGATTGACCGAGCCGCAGAGCTGGAACGGCTACCTCTACGGCGTCAATAGCCCGCTCGCAAACGTCGATCCCGATGGGTGCGACGCCATCGCAGTTGTTTTTCCGGAGTATCTGATCGCGACGCCCATCGGCCGCGTGTCTCACCTCCGTCATGCAGGCATCGTGCTCATCAACAACAAGAACGGGGTGACGCGGTACTACGAACACGGTTGCTACGACAAGCAAGGCAAGGGCGCTGTGCGAAGAACACCGGTGCCGAATGTGGTCATGGACAAGGGCGGCGTGCCAACGGCGAAGTCGATGGGCAGGCTGCTTGCCGCGGTATCGCGTTCAAGTGGTCAAGGCGGTCCCGTTGAAGGTGCGTACTTCAGGAACGACAACTTCCAAGGTGTCCTCGAGTTTGAGAAAGTCGCGGACGAAGGGAAGCCTACTACCTAGCAGCACGATGGAGAGCGAAATGAGAGCATTCAGGCTTCTTGCGTTTCTCGGGGTACTTTGGGGTTGCACTCCCAAGGCGCCTAACCGTCCCACTGGGGTTCCGGCCTCCGCCTCTTGGGCTGGTGGCTGGGACGGGGGCGCCTGGGTCGAATGCAGGCTCGAACCTGGCGCGGCAGCGAACCAATGTCGCGTCTATGACGAGATCTCAGGGCAAGTGCTTCTCGATGCGCCCTTTGTGCTCCGCAGCTGCGGCAAGCCGGCGCGGATTGAGGAACTAAGATACAACGCGTTCGACGGCACATCGATCTACTTGTCAACTGGTGACGTGCTTGATCCGGTCGTACGCGGAGGAGATTGACGATTGACGAAGGTGGCCTGATACGTACCTGGTGTGCGCCAGATACGTACCTGGTATCGCGTTTCGTGGATTGTGAGTGAGAGAGATGCGGGAGCGGTCGTCGCGGCGCCGATTGGACGGTCGTGCCGCGAGGCGGCGGTGAACGGAAAGAGGTGAGCGATGTCGAGAGCTTGGTGGAACGTGGGCGTAGTGGCAACGGCAGTGGTTGGAGCGCTGGCCATGGGCGCCGCGGGCCCAGCCGCCGCGCTGGACTTCGGCCGCCGCATCGCGGGGACGCCTGCGCGGTGAGCGTTTCGAGCGCTCCCTGTTGCATTCTGTCGACCAGCCTCACGATCGGGCCGGCGACCGGCGCGTGCACGCAGGCAGCGGCGCGCGCGTGGCACTGCAGCTTCGCGTGGTACCCGACCGGGGCGATGCGGTGGGGGACCGGCGGCCACAAGTATCGAGAGGTTGCTCCCGGCGCGGCGAAACCAGGGGACGTCGTTGTCTACTTCGACGAGAATGGCAAGGCAGTGCACTCGGCGCGAGAGCCTGGCGCGCTGCCCCCTCAGAACTAGGTCTATTGTGGAACGGGTACTCCTCCGGAGGCGAGTATGACGGGAAACGGACCCATTCGCATTGCACTACTGGCCATGTGCCTGGCCTCGACTTCGGTATCGGCGCAAGAGGCGACAGCAACGAGTCCGTCAAAGCTCTCTCGAGCAGCCGTTGGACTGGGATCGTGCGACGGCGAGGCGGCAACGGAGTATCTCGAGTACCTCTTCGATGCTGGCCAAGAAGCGATCCCGTATCTCGTAGCGTCCTTCGGGGACAAAAGACCGTTTCTTGGGTCTTGCGGATCGAAGGTGCTAGATAGCACGAACTTTCCTGCCGAGCCGAGTTTGTCTCGGCCGCCCTCGGCACTACCCGAAGTCCGCGAGGTGGCTCTCTATGTCCTGCTCGGCATTCTGAAAGGGAGCAAATACTTCGCAGGTGACTGCCGGATTGAGAGGGGAGGGGGAGTGGAGAGTCGCGAGGTTTCTGTCGCACTCGGTGAAATCGCAGTCCTGTATGTTCAGGCTCAGATCTGGGAAACCGCTCTCGAGACAGAAATGGTTGAAGGCATTCTGACTGCTCACGCCCTCCGATTCCCTGCGCACGGCAGTGGGCTGAGAGACCGCCCTCAGCATACAGGGAGTAGGTAGGGTAGGTTCGCGTAACGGATCGGTATCAGACAGATGGATCCCAGATGGGTAGGATAAGTACCTGATCACAGAGGTCGCATTGTGTAACGGAAGGCACAGGAGACCAGACGCTTGACCCTATGCTGTAGCCCCGCCACGCTGACCCGCGCCGCCATCGCGCACGGTTTCGATCCCGGGCGCGGTGGCCGACCGAGTCAGGACACCCTCCCCGGAAAGGGCTCGAACGGCAACGGTACCGTCACCGACCCGAGCTCCGACGCCTGCGGCTACCTGCTCAGGAAGTACGACGGCAGCGCCACGACGTTCAACCTGCGCGGCCTCGACGGCGCGTTGCTGCGCGAGGTCGAGCCCGAGGCCGGGGCCTCCGAGTGTGTCAAGGACGATATCTTTCGCGACGGCCTGCTCCTGGCGAGCCAGCACCGCAGCGAGGGCCACCAGTACTACCATAGCTTCACCGGCCACCAGCGCGACCTCGGCAGCCCCACCGACACCACCGATGACCTCGACTACATGCATGCCCGCTACTACGGGATGAAGATGGGGCGGCTGCTGAGCGTGGACGCCGGCGGGCCGGATGCTGGGCTGCCAGGGAGCTGGAACCGCTACTCCTATGCCTACGACAGCTCGACCGAGCTTGCGGACCCGGATGGGGATGCCCCCACCGGGGTCCTGACTCTGCCGCTCGCGGCTGGAGGCACCTCCGCAGCGGCAGTTTGCGGCGCGCTCCTCGCGACCGGCGCCTATGGTTCAAGTGCTGCGGTGATGATCTACTTCGTCGTCGCGCACGCTGAGCCGCTGGGCCCAGCTCAGGTCGAGCAGATCCAGGCGGTCTACCGCCATCCGAGCCCTGCGGCGGCGCGACGGAAGCGCGAGAAGGCGGCGAAGCCGGTATCGAGCCACCCGCCTGCCGATGCCTCGGGAGAGACAACTACCCCACCGCCACCTCCGGCGGACCAGGGAGGAAGTGACACGGGAGGCAGGCGAACGACCCGGAAGGCGAACCCTGACCGCCAGGAGAAGGCTCGGAAGATGCTCGACGAGCTGGAAGAGAGGCTCAAGAACGCGAAGACCAACGCCGAACGCCGGGAGTTAAGGCGGTTCCTGAAACTCTGGCGCAGCAAGCTTGCTGAATCGGAGGAGCATGCTCGCGTCTACCAACACAGCTAGGGGGTCGAGGTGAATAGTGTGGTCCGCCATCGTCTGAGGCGTTATGCGCTCATCCCTGGAGAGGGACTCGGCCCTCTACGTTTTGGTTCTAGAATCGATCTCGCCGCTCAACTCCTTGGGACACCCACAGAATCCAAAATGGTCGCAACGGACTACCTCGAGCTCTTTTTCTCGGATTCTCTTCTCCTACTCTTCTTCGACCGCGAGGACAGTTTCCGGCTGGCATCGATAGAAGCAAAGACCGAAAGCCCCGTCTCGCTCTTCGGCCTCCCACTACGCAAATACCTGAAGGAGAGAGTGGAGGCACTGGTCAGAGAAAGGGCTGGCCTCTACGGCTTCGAGGCGAAAGCGTCCCTTGACTTGGAGACTCACTGGTACGAAGGCTCGCTCACGTTTCCGGCGCTCGCAATCGACTTCCACTTTGAACCTGGCGGCAAGCTCGACGCCGTCAGCTGGGGTCCCTTTGTCGATGCGAACGACCGAACCTTTTGGCCTACCTGATGGAACCAGATGGACGGGTACCAGGTGTTATAGAAGTGCTATTGTGTAACGGAAGACACAGGAGATCAGACGCTTGACCCGATCCTGTAGTTCCAGCCCGACGACCCGCGCACCCATCGCCTACGGTCCCGATCCTCGGCACTGTGGCCTACCGAGGCAGGACCCCCTCCCCGAGAAGGGCTCGAACGGCGACGGTACCGTCACCTACCTGAGCTTCGTTGCCCGCGGCCACCTGCTCAAGAAGTCCGGTGGCGGCATCACGACCTTTTCCCTGCGCCGCCTCGACTGTACGCTGCTGCGCGAGGTCGAGCTCAAGAGCGGGGCCAACGCCTGGATCAAGGACTACATCTTTCGCGAGGGCCTGCTTCTGGCGAGCCAGCACCGCAGCGGGGGCTACCAGCACTACCACCTCGACCGGGATCGTATTGAATGCTCGTCTGCGAGGCCCCGTGGATGATTTGCCCTGACCGAAGATGGGTGTGAGTTCATGAGCTGCGGGAGCAGTTAGAATCGGGGCTGTGCGAGGCTCGCGCTGGGGGAAAACCGCTGTGGCTGGCTCTTGCAGCAGCGGGTGGCCTTGGCCGCCAGTGGCCACGAACGCGGATGAGGAGCTGCGATGAAAAACCGCGATGATGAAGAACGAGGCGAGGCGGCGTCGCGGATCCCCCTGACGAGCCACACTGGGCGGCGACAAGGCATGCGTGACTCGCACGCCGCGCCATGGTTCCCTACAACCGGGTGCCGCTGCGGCTGTCGGGCACGTCCGATCCGAACCCACGAGGAAACCCAGGCATGAGCGAGACCAAGCGCGCGATCCGCAATCCGGCCGCTGCCGCAGCCGATGCCGTCTATCTCCCGCAAGCGCAGTCACTGACGCAGGCAGGCTTCGATGCGGCGCTGGCCGAGATCTCGGGTTGGCCAGGTTACGCGGTGACGCCGCTCGTGAGCCTGGATGCGCTGGCAGCCGGACTCGGCCTTGGCGCGATCCACATCAAGGACGAAGGCCAGCGCTTCGGGCTCAAGAGCTTCAAGGCACTGGGGGGGGCCTATGCGGTCGCGGAACTGCTTCGCCGGCACCTGGCCTCGGCAGGCGGCCCGACGAGGATCTCGTCGCGCGAGCTCCTCTCCGGGGCGTTCGCGGAGCAACTGCACGCGGTCACCGTCACCTGCGCCACCGATGGCAACCACGGGCGCTCGGTCGCCTGGGGCGCACAGCTTTTCGGCTGCCGCTGCGTGATCTTCGTCCCCGCGCTCGTGAGCCAGGTACGGCGCGATGCGATCGCCCGCTACGGCGCCGAAGTGCGCGAGGTCGAGGGCAATTACGACGCTGTCGTGCGCCACGCCGCGGCGACCGCGAAGGCTGAAGGCTGGACCGTCGTCTCCGACACCTCGTACCCTGGGTACCGCGACATTCCGCTGGACGTGATGCACGGCTACGGTGTCGTCCCAGCCGAGATCGAGGCGCAGCTCGCCGCGCCGCCCACGCATGTGTTCGTGCAGGCCGGGGTCGGCGCGTTGGCGGCGGCGGTCTGCGCGCATTTCTGGATGCATTGGGGCCGCGAGCGGCCTCGCTTCGTCGTCGTCGAGCCGCTGCGCGCCGATTGCGTCTACCGCAGCCTCGCCGCCGGCCGGCCGACGGTCGTCGATGGCGCACTCGACACGGTCATGGGAGGCCTTTCCTGCGGCGAGATCTCGGAGCTCGCATGGGACGTGCTGCGCACCGGCGCGAACGCCATGGTCGCGCTCGACGACGCGTACGCGCTGCAGGCGATGCGGATGCTCGCGCGGCCCGCGGGCGGCGATCCGGCGATCGTTGCCGGCGAGACCGGCGGTGCTGGCCTGGCCGCCCTGATCGCTGCGCACGACGATGCGTCGATTCGGCAGGTGCTCGGGCTCGACGGCAACTCCCGCGTGCTGCTGCTGAACAGCGAGGGCGACACCGACCCGGAGATCTACCAGGAGGTGATTGCAGGGGGCAGCCCGGCGGGACACGCCTGAGCCCGGATGCTTTTCGCCCGAGCGCCGGCGAGCGGGGTGGTGACCGGGAGCGCCGGGCGCCCCTGACGCTCGCGGATGCGGCCTTTGGCCAGCGGGTGGGCTGGGGGCGACCGGAGCGCGGCCTGGCAGCGCGGCCGGCGGCCGGAAGGGTCACGGGATCCGGACGCGGCCTCTGCTAGGGTTGCAGAAGACCGGCGCGGGACCGGACGACCGGTCCCGCGGCCCGGACCGGGAGGAGAGAAACGATGCCCAGACGACTCCGGAATGCTCTCGGCCTCGCCGCCCTCGCGCTCCTCCCCCTGCTCGGGGCGTGTGCCGCACACGTCGGGACGACGGCCTCGGTACCCAGCCTCCCCGCCGGGTTCGTCTACGTGGACGAGCTCATCCCGGATGCGATCCTGGACGTCCGGTACTGCTCGACCGACAACTTCGTGGGCCGCCGGATCGATGGCTACCTGGCGCCCCGGATCATCCTGACGCGCGAGGCTGCCGAAGCGCTGGCCGCCGTCGCCGCCGAGCTCCGCGCGGAGGGCCTGCTCCTGAAGCTTTTCGACGGCTACCGCCCGCAGACCGCCGTGAACCATTTCGTCCGCTGGGCGGAGGATCTGAGCGATCAGGAGATGAAGCTCCGCTACTACCCCGAGGTCGACAAGCGCGAGCTGTTCGCGCGCGGCTACATCGCCGAGCGCTCGGGGCACTCGCGGGGTAGCACCATCGATCTGACGCTGGTCGACGGGGGCACCGGCGAAGAGCTGGACATGGGCAGCGGCTTCGATCTCTTCGCCGAGATCTCCCACCATGGGACGGACCGGATCAGCGCCGCGCAGACCCGGAACCGCGAGCGTCTGCGGGACGCCATGCTCCGGCACGGTTTCGTGCTCTACCCGTACGAGTGGTGGCACTACACGCTGGCCGCCGAACCGTTCCCCACGACCTACTACGACTTCCCCGTGCGGTAGCGCCCCCAGGCGCGGACCCGCCTCCAGCTGCCCCGCTGGGCTTGGCCGGGCTCGAGCTTGCCCCGGGCGTCGAATTCAGACCCGAGCTGCCCACGCCTTCGACAAGGAACCTCTCGAAACTCCCTCGAAGGCCTTCGATTGCCTCCTGACCGCGCGTATCGTCCGCTCGCGTGAGAAAGCAAATCCCTGGCCATCATCGCGTCACCGGCCTCACTCGCGAGCTGCCCGCTGAGGATCGACAACCCCCGAAGTACCGACCCGCGGCCAGCCGGAGGGCTTCTTCCACTTCCGCGACCAGATCGTCGCCGCGGACGGGACCGTGGCGAACGAAGGGACGCGCGAGTTCCGACGCGGCTTCGGCACGGCCTACGCGCCGCGGATCATGCGCTCCGTGCCGGCCTGACGGGGCTCAGGAGCCGCCTGCGGCGGCGTGCGGGCTGACGTAGTCGCCCACCGTTGTCCGGAAGGCGACGTTCAGCCGGTTCCAGCCGTTGATCGCGATGATCGCGACGGTCAGGTCGACGAGCTCCCTCTCGTCGAAGTGGCGCCGCGCCTCGGCGTAGACCGCGTCCGGTACCTCCTGTGTCGCCGCGATCTGCGTCACGGCCTCGGTCCAGGCGAGCGCGGCCCGCTCGCGCGGTGTGTAAAACGGCGCCTCCCGCCAGGCGGTCAGCAGGTAGAGGCGCTGCTCGCTCTCGCCACGCGCCCGGGCGTCCTTGGTGTGCATGTCCAGACACCAGGCACAGCCGTTGACCTGTGAGGCACGGGTCTTGACCAGCTCGAGCAGCGACTCCTCGAGCCCGCTGTGGTGAACGTGGTGTTCGAGGTGCAGCATCGCCTGCAGCGCGGCCGGCGACGCATCCTTGTAGCTGAGACGCTGTTCCATTCCGAGGACTCCTTTCCCGTTGCCGAGACGTCCGGCGCACACCTCGTACCCCGGGCGTTCAGCGGTCGAGGTCCGTGAGCAGTTCGCGCAGGACGACGGCCTGGTTTTCCGTTTCGGTCCGGGCGCCGTAGACCAGGGTGATCGGCCGGCGTCCGGCGGCGGCGAGCAGCGCGCGCAACCCCGCCTGTCGCGCCGGGTCGCGCAGCCAGGTGAGGTAGCGCTCGCGAAACTGGGGCCAGCGCTCGGGCACGTGGCCGTACCAGTGGATGAGCGCCGGCTCCGGCGCGAGATCGCGCGCCCAGAGGTCGAGTTCGAGCTGTTCACGGCTGCGCCCGCGCGGCCAGTGGCGGTCGACGAGCACACGGAAACCGTCGCGGGCACCTGGCTTTTCGTACGCCCGCCGGAGGGAGATCCGACGGCGTTTCGCCGTGGTCATCGGTGTCAGCCCTCGGCCGGCAGACGACCGCGGACGCTCGCGGCGTCGAACGGTCCCGGGGCGGCGATCAGCGCCCGCGCGGCATCGACCTGCCCCCAGGTGTTCCAGAGGAGAACCCCCCGGACCCGTCCCCCTTCGAGGTAGTACACGACCCCTTCGCGGTACGGCGTCACCCACTGTTCGACGGTTTCGAGGCGGGCATCGAGGATGCCGACCGCTTCGTAGCCGAGGTCGAATAGGTCGGAGTAGAAGAAGGGGAGCTCGGCGTACGCCGTTGCCTGGCCGGCCATGTTCAGACCGGCCAGACGCCCGGTGGTCACCGCTGCGTTCTCGTGTTCGACGCGCAGATGCCGGCCGAGCGCCGGGGCCGGGAAGGTGGCGACGTCGCCAGCGGCCCAGATGTCCGGGTCAGAGCTGCGCAGGTGGTCGTCGACGACGATGCCGCCGAGGTCGAGATCGAGACCGGCGGCGCGGGCGAGCTCGATGTTGGGCAGGATGCCGAGTCCGGCGACGACCGCGTCGGCCGTGAGCGTGCTGCCGTCCGAGAGCGTCAGCTCGGTCTCGTTGCCGGCGACCCGGCTGCCGGTTGCTGTGACCCCCGCGCGTACCTCGACCCCCTTGTCGCGGTAGTAGTCGGTCACCGACGCCGCGAGCGCCGCCGGGTAGGCGCGGGCACCGATCGACGGCTCGGGGAAGAGCATGGTCGTCCGGCAGCCGGCGAAGGTCAGCGCGGCGGCGATCTCGCTGCCGATGAAACCGCCGCCGATCACGGCGATCCGCGCCCCCGGGCGGGCCGCCTCGCGCAGGCGTCGGTAGTCGGCAAAGGTCCGGAAGTAGATGAACCCGTCGCCGAACGGTAGGGTCCGCGGCGTGCCGCCGGTGGCGAGCAGCAGCCGGCCGTACCGCCAGCGATCTCCCCGGTCGTCGGTGACGACGTGGGCGCTGCGGTCGAGCGCCGTCGCGCGGCGTCCGAGCTCGAGCGTGGCACGGGCCTGCTCGATCGGCTTCCAGATCGACTCCTCAGCAGCGTCTTTCCAGAGTGCTTTGCTGAGCGGCGGGCGATCGTAGGGCGGGTCCGCTTCGGCCCCGAGGATGGCGACGGTGGCTTCCGGGCGGGCGCCGCGAATCGCCTGGGCCGCGGCCTCGCCCGCCATGCCGGCGCCGATGATCAGAAAATCGACTTCGTGTTGCATCGTCTCTCCCCCCTGCGACGGAACCGTCGGAACCGGAAAGGCGCCTGGCGCCGTCACACCGTCGGGCGCCGTCGTCACGCGCGGCACGACGACCGACTCTCTTTCCGAATGGTAGCGCAGCGTCGGGCGTTGAGGCGGGTGGGGGCTTTCGGGCAGGATACGCGTCGGCGGCGGGGTGCGATGCCGTGCCCCGGTCGCGAGAGAGGGGGAGGGCTGTGACGGGAAAGACCCGGCAGAGCGGCGCCGAGCCTCCGGTGGGCTGCGTTTTCACCGTCGGGCATTCGACGCGTCCGCTTTCCGAGTTCATCGCCTTGCTCGCGGCGCGCGACATCGAGCTGCTGGGCGACATCCGCACCGTTCCGCGGTCGCGGCATAACCCGCAGTACAACGCCGACGCGCTCGCCCGGGACCTGCCCGCCGCCGGTATCGCCTACCTGCCGCTGCCGGCGCTGGGTGGGCTGCGCCGTGCGCGGCCCGACTCGCCCAACGGCGGCTGGCGCAACGCGAGCTTTCGCGGCTTTGCCGACTACATGCAGACACCGGAGTTCGCCGCGGCGCTCGCGGAGCTCATCGCCACGAGCCGCACCCGGCGGACGGCGGTGATGTGCGCGGAGGCCGTCCCCTGGCGCTGCCACCGCTCGCTCGTGGCCGACGCGCTCGAGATCCGCGGCATCCCGGTCATCGAGATCCTCGGCGAGCGGAGCGAACGGCGCCATCGGCTGACGCCGTTCGCCCGGGTCGAGGGGACCCGGCTGACCTACCCGCCGGCACCCACCCCGTAGACCTCTCCGACGACGCCACGACGTCCCGACACAAGCAGCCGGAGCGTCGTTCTGGCGTAGCTGCTGAGACCGATTTCTTTGCAATTGAGAGGGTTTTGCGCTTTTGAGACGAGCGACAGTTCGGTCATCGCACTTATCAGCGAGCTTCGGAACCGCGTGCGGGCATCGAGGAGCTCGGCTGGACTCTCGAGTTTCCGGGTGACGTCGGCGAACCGTGTCGGGCCTTCCGGGGTGCTACGCTGCGTCGGTGAGCGCACGAAACCAGCGGCGTCTCGGCGAAGCGGCGAAGCGCAGCAGCCGACCGCCTGCGCGCCCCGGCGGACCTGGACAGCGGCGGGCTGTGCTGCCGAAGCCACGGCCGACGGAGAGCGAGCGCGCCGAGGTCGTGATCGGGCGACTGGACGAGGACGGGCTGGGCGTGGCCCGGCTGGGTGGGCACGACCTGCGAGTGCCGTTGGCGCTGCCGGGAGAGCGGGTGCAGGTCAACCTCGGCCGTCGCGGCGCCGGCGCTACGTACGGTCGGCTCGAGCGCGTCGTGCTGTCCTCCATCCACCGGGTGCCGTCGCCGTGCCGACACCTTGGGAGCTGTGTTGGCTGCCCGCTCATCGCGATGGCGTACGAGGCGCAGCTCGCCGTCAAGCGGGAGCGCGTGCGCGAGGCGATCGGCCGCCACCCGTGCCTGGTGGGCGTCGCGATCCCCGAGGTGTGGGCAGCGCCCGAACCGCTCGGCTACCGGACCACCGCTAAGCTCTCGTTCGCTCGCACGCGCTCGGGCGTCATCGTCGGCATGAACCGTCCGGGCTCGCGGCTGGTCGTGGACACCTCCTCCTGCCCGGTGCACCACCCGCTGGTCAACGCGGTCGCCACGGCGGTACGCGAGGAAGCGGCGCGGCTGCGGCTCGAGGTGTTCGACCCGGAGACCGCGCGCGGGCTGCTGCGCTTCCTGGTCGTCAAGGTCTCCCCGGCTCGGCACTCGGCCATGGTCGTGCTGGTGGCCTCGCGCCGGGATCTCGGCACCCTCACCCGGCTCGCCAAGGGGCTCGGGGCCCGGGTGCCGGAGGTGGTCTCGGTGTTCGGTAGCGTCAACACCTCCGACAGCGGGATGGTGTTGCGGCGGGAGATGTTCCGCATCCTGGGCGCGCCCGACCTCTTCGACCAGGTCGGCGACGTGCGGCTGCGGATCTCGCCGGCGGCGTTCTTCCAGGTCAACCACGCTCAGGCGGCGAGGATCTACGCCCGGGTGCGCGAGTGGGCAGCGTTGACGAAAGCGGAGACGGCGCTCGACCTCTACTGCGGGATCGGGCCGATCGCGCTGCACCTGGCGCGCGCCGCTGGTCGCGTCCTTGGGATCGAGATCGTGCCCGACGCGGTGCGCGACGCCCGCGCCAACGCCGAGGCGAACGGGCTCGCCAACTGCTCGTTCCGCGCCGGCGATGCGGTCGAGCTGCTGCGCTCGGTTGGGGGACGGGCTGAGCGCCCAGCGGTTGCGGTGGTGAACCCGCCGCGGGCGGGGTGCGAGCCGCCGGTGCTCTCGGCGCTGGCCGAGCTCGGTCCGCGGGCGCTCCTGTACGTCTCCTGCCACCCTGCAACGTTGGCTCGCGACCTCGATATCCTCTCCGGGTATGGCTACCGGACCGCTGAGGTGCAACCGGTAGACATGTTCCCCCAGACCGCCCACGTCGAGTGCGTGGCCCGGCTCGAGCCGGCCAGGCGGCGCTGAACCAACGCCATCTCTGGGCGTAAACAAAGCGATCGGCAGGTGGAAGCCATGACGAGCGCGAGAGGGACGGTGGTGGACAGTCAGAAGCGTTCTGCTTGGCAGCGGTTCCCGTCTTCCAACCTGGACCTGACCGGGAGGAAGCCGTCGGCGATCTCGTGTAGGGGAGGGGCTCGCCCCTCCCGGCCGTTCCGTGATCGGTTGGAGACGAGGTCCGAACCCAGGGACGGTCCAGCGCCAGGACCACGTCCAGGTCGAGGTCGAAGGTCAGGTCGAAGCTCGCGGGGGCTGAAGCTCTTTCTGGCGACAGGGTTGCTCGGGCTCACGACGGCCGCGCGAGCCCAGGACCCGACCGTGCTCTCGCCGATCGGGCCCGTGTCGCCGGCCGTCCGCCCGTTCGAGCCCGAGACCACTGGCGAGACGCTGGACGCCACCATCGAGCAGCAGATCGACACCTGCGTCATCAACGACATGCGCGCGTTCTCGACCCGGGGAGCGGCGGTGGCGGTTCTCCACAACGGTACGACGCTGTACGAGCACGGCTATGGAGTGAAGAACGAGGTCACCGGCGGCGCCGTGGGGCCGCGGACCGTCTTTCGCATCGGCTCGATCACCAAGCAGCTGACGACGGCCGCGCTGCTGCAGCAGGTCGAGGCAGGGCGGCTCTCGCTCGACGACCCGGTGGAGCGCTGGGTCGGGCGCCAGGTCTCGTCGCGGGTCTGGGGCGGCGACCTCACCGTGCGCCAGTTGTTGAACCATGTCTCGGGGATCCCGGACTTCGCCTTTGACCTCCAGGGCCGCTCGGACGACGGGGCGCTCGCAGCATGGGCCGAGGCGACGCTGCCGGCTGCGCTGTGGTCGCCGCCTGGCGTGTTCTGGAACTACTCCAACCCCAACTTCGTGCTGGCCGGGCTGGTGGCGGAGAACGCCGCCGGCGTGCCGTTCCGTACGCTCGTGCAGACCCAGGTCTTCGACCTGGCCGGGATGACCGCGACGACGTTCGATCCGCAGCGGGTCGACAACGGCGGCGACTTCGCCTGGGGACACTGGCGCAACCCAGAGACCGGCGAGCGCGTGATCTACCACCCGGCCGACTACACCAACGCGGCGATCGCCCCGGCGGGGTACGCGTTTTCCAACGCGCCGGACCTCGTGCGCTGGGCGCTCCTGCTGATGGACGGCGGGGGCGCGGTCCTGAGCCAGGCCTCGGTTTCGGAGATGCTCGGCTCCCGCGTGGGCATGGACTACCGCCCGGACCAGCAGTACGGGCTCGGCGTGTTCCGCGAGGAGTACGGTGGGCTCGAGGTCTTTCAGCACAGCGGGTTCATCCCGGGGTGGGGGGCGATGCTGCTGTGGGTGCCCGAGCGACGCTTTGCAGTTGCGGTGCTGGGCAATGGCCCGTCGTCGATGGCCCAGGCCGCATACTGCGTCACGACACGAGTGCTGGGCCTCACGTCGGGTGCCCCGCCCAACCGAACAACCGACCCTTCCAAGTGGGACGGCTTCGTGGGGACATACCGGGGAAGCGACGTGCTGGGCCGGCCGTTCGAGATCGCCGTGTCGCGAGGAGGATCGCAGCTTTCGGTCAGGATCACCGGGCTCGGCGCGCCGTTCCCCGTCACCCTGCCCCTGACGCAGCAGAACCCCGACGTCTTCCTCATCGACGCCGACGGCGACGGCAACGCCGACCTCGACCTCACGTTCGTACGGTCGGGCGGCGGCGGCGCCCAGACGCGCTGGCTCCGCAACCGCCAGTTCGTCGGCGAGCGCATCGGCCGCCTGCGCCGCCGCCTGTGATCGCGACTACTGCGTCGGTGTGAGCAGTAGCGGGATCGTCGTCGGGTCGCCGGTGGCGACGTCGATGACCGAGGCGTAGGCCCAGATGAGGTCGCCGGTGTTCTGCACCTCCACCGTCGCGTAGGCGACCGGCTGGTTGCCGGCGCCGACGTTCGCGAAGATGTCGTACTGCTGGACCCAACGGCCGGCGTCGGCGGTGAGCTGCTTGGTGCTGCCGACCTGCACGCCCGCCGTCTGGTTGAAGGTGCGGGGTGAGCGCTGCCTGCCGGGGTGGCTCCGGACCATCGGAGGATCGAGTCTCCTACTGGTTTCCAGGAGCGCGCCGCTCCAGCCTGGATGCATCCGCGAGGGGAATGAGGCTCGAGGTGACGAACAGGTCCCCATCGCTCCTGAGGGCATGCATGGTACCGGCTGCCACGATGAAGGCTTTTCCGGGACTCAGGGGAACCTCGCTCCCCTCGAGTACTCCAAACCCCTCTCCTTTGACGCAAGCACTCGAGCTCTCCGCCGCCATCCGGGCTTCGCCTTAGACATCCAGTTCATCGAGCGCCGGCCGGAGTGCCGCCTCGAGGCGTGTCATCTTCTCCACCATCTCCGTCTGGATCGCGGGCCACTGCGACTCAGGAGAACGGTAGCCGCCGCGCTCTATGATGTGCTTGATGCGGCTCGCGCGCCTCGCGTCGAGGCGATCCCACGAAAGGCTTCCGCCGAAACCGGCCTCGATCTCCGCCTTCCTGCTTTCCAGAGTGTCGAAGATCCGCTTGTTCTCATCGGCAACCCCGCGATCGATGTAGAGCTCTACTTTCCCGTTCTCCTTGGTGATCACGTGGTTGAACCCCAGGCCCCGGATCCCGAATCTGGCGCTGATCCAATTGTACGGTCCGGGTTTGCAATTGGCATGGCGGGTTCCGCGTGCCCTGGCCAGCGCGATGAGCCCCTCCCAGAACTTCAGCCGAAGCTCTTCCCGCGTGGCTCTCTGCTTGCGGCCCACCTGCTCCTTCTCGCGGAGCTGGACCTGGTACTCGGCGGCTTCGGGGAGGGGAATAATCTGCTGGACGTCGATGAGGATCTTTTGTCCTTCCTTGTACGGATGGAGTCGCACGCAGCGGATGTCGATGTCGCGATCGCGGAGCCAGAGCACCGCCGTGGTGAGCTCCTTGCCGAAGTCCTCGGAGACGAGGAGGATCCGAACGTCCGGCGCGAACTGCTCTTCGTCGGGCTCGTCCCAGCCGAGGAAGCTCAGGAGCCTTCCCTCGGCCTCGTCCGCGGGTTCACCCAGCCTGGCGAGGTATTCGGCGTGGATCTGTACGGCGCGTTCGAAGGTGATCGCCGAGACCATGCTTGCGTACCGGATCGCCTGCAGGTCCATGTGGCCGCCGTCGTGCGTGCGTTTGAGCTCGATGACGACGAGGTTCCCCTGCGGATCGATCGCGAGCAGGTCGATCCGCCGGCGGCTGTCCTCCCAGTCGCCGAACTCCTCGCTGAGGACGTAGAGGTCTTCACCCAGCACGTCGATCTGGAGCCGCAGGAGCCGCTGCAGGTCGTCGCGTTCGCGCACTTCGAGCTCGGTGAAGCTGGCTCGTGCGAGCGGCTTGAGTTCGTCGGCGGTGATCTCGTAGAGAGGCATGTCAGCAGGCCCTCGGGCAGGGAGTGTGGGGATGGCTCTCTGGTCTTTCGCCTCGGGCGGGATGCCGGGCGCGCAGTTCGGCGGCCGGGGTTCGTGCGGCCATGTTGGGGATAGGAATTCCCTTGCCCACCTTGGGCCATGATACCACCGTGGCGGGCTCGTTCAATGCGCGCGTTGCCTCACCTTAAAACTACGCAAGAGCGATTTGTTGCCTCACGAAAGAATCTACGTGAAGGAGCAGAGAAAGTGCTTCCTGACGGGGGAAGCGGCGATGAGGCTAGCGATGAGTGAGCGGAGAGTATTGGTGAAAGCGTGTGCAGAGCAGTACCAGCGAGGGACCAAGCGCGAGCGGAGCGCGGTGCTGGGGCGATTCGTCGCGGCCAGCGGGTATTGCCGAGCCTATGCGAGCTGGCTGTTGCGCTGGCATGGCAAGCGCGTGCGAGTAGGGGCGCGGGTCGTCGTTGTGGGCGACGCGACGACGCGCGTGAGACGGCGGCGCGAGCGGGTCTACGGCGCCGAGGTCGTGGCGGTCGTGACGAGGTTGTGGAAGCTTCTGGACTGTCCTTCTGGGAAGCGGCTGGTGGCGGCGTTGCCGGGGATGGTGGACGCGCTCGAGCGACACGGGGAGCTGACACTGCCGCCCGAAGTGCGGCGGCAGGTCCTGACGATCTCGGCGGCGACCATCGACCGTGTGCTGGCGTCGGAGCGCAAGCAGCTCGCGCTCCGCAGTCGATCACGGACCAAGCCAGGGACCTTGCTCAAGCACGCGATCCCAGTCCGGACGTTTGCCGATTGGGACGAGCAACGGCCTGGCTTTGTCGAGATTGATCTCGTCGCGCATGACGGCGGTGCGGCGCGCGGCGAGTATGTCCAGACCCTGGACCTCACCGATGTGGCCACTGGGTGGACGGAGCTGGCTGCCGTACCGACGCGGGCCCAGGTGTGGGTGTTCGAGGCGGTGCAGCGCCTTCGTGCACGTCTCCCGTTTCCCCTGCTCGGCATCGACTCCGACAACGGCGGCGAGTTCATCAACAAACACCTCATGGCGTACTGTGCGAAGGAGATGATTACGTTCACGCGCGGCCGACCATACCGTAAGAACGACAGCTGCTTCGTCGAGCAGAAGAACTGGTCGGTGGTCCGCCGCTTCGTTGGCTACGATCGCTTCCAGGGCGAGGTGGCGCGGCAGGCCCTCGACCAGCTCTACGGCGAGCTTCGCTGTGAAAGTCAAGACCCGAGCTGACAGGCGGTGGGTTTGGTCCCTGGTGTCCGGGGTCATTGTAGGGTGTCCTCGTCGTCAGGCAGGCAGCATCTTTTCCCTGGCGAGCGGGACGGTGTCGAGAAAGGTCTGCATTGGGGTCTTGCCGTAGCACCACCTTCCTTGGTGCGGTCGCACCTCGTTGTACTGCCGCATCCAGATGTCGAGGTCAGCCTGCAGCTCGTCGAGCGAGGAGTAGATCTTCTTGCGGAACGCCACCCGGTAGAACTCATCGAGGATCGTCTTATGGAAGCGCTCACAGATGCCGTTGGTTTGGGGGCTTTTGACCTTCGTTCGTGTGTGGT
>ERZ1026800.635-NODE-635-length-28173-cov-4.342295_pt1 | contig 28173 bp, 17 predicted proteins | sample MGYA00520873_ERZ1026800 | MGnify/ENA primary metagenome ERZ1026800 (study PRJEB33270, sample SAMEA104284475) | anaerobic digester metagenome | biome: Anaerobic digester microbiome; feature: mesophilic sludge digester; material: Anaerobic digester biomass | place...
ACCAGGATCTCAGCCACTGCATACTCTTCGTTGAGTTCTATAACTCTCCGGGTATTCTTCATCTGAAGCATCGACGCGAGGTGAGATGCAGAATCCTCAAGCGGCATTACCACCTCATCTATCCCTATCTGATTCAGTATGCTCTGATGAGTCTGATGAATAGCCCTGCCAATTATGCGCTTCACCTTCAGATTTTTCAGTATGGATGCTGCCAGTATGGAAGAACCGACGTCCTCGCCTATAGCCACAATTACCGCATCTGCATCATCAAGGGGCAGGCTCCTGACAGCATTCACATTGGTAGCATCCATCTTCATCACCGTGGTGACGCTGTCTTTCAGTTCATCAAGTCTTTCGGGATGATTATCCACTCCTATCACCTCATGGCCCATACTGGTGAGCCTGGAGGCCAGATTTGATCCGAAGTAGCCCAGACCAATTACAATGTACTTCATATTTTGTCAGTTTATAACAATATCAATTTCAGGGTATCTTGAATACCTTCTTCCATGGGCGGTAAATATTCCTGCAAGAAGTGTCAGCGGACCTATCCTTCCTATGAACATCATAAAAACTATGATCAACTTACCGGCAGCCGTAAATGTTGAGGGATCGGCCAGGCTCAATCCTGTTGTGCTGTACGCTGCAACTGTTTCAAAAAGAAGATGAACCGGATTCCTGCCAGGCTCCGCCACCATCAGGCCCAGAAATCCGGCCGTCAGAAATATCAGGGAGAAAAATATTATGGCCAGAACCCTCCTGATTGTATCATTGCTTATCTCCCTGTTGTTCACCCTGAGGTACTCTCTTCCCCTGATATAACTCCATGACGACATCAACGCTATGGCGAAAGTTGTGGTTTTGATACCTCCTCCCGTTGAACCCGGAGAAGAACCGATCCACATCAACATCATCATCATAAAAACAGTGGGATAGCTCCAGAGAGATACATTCATACTGCTGAATCCCGACGATCTCGCGCTTACGCTCCCAAAAAAGGCGTCCACCAGTTTTATCCCGGTATCTTTACCGCTCAGGCTTCCATTTTGTTCAAATAACAGGAATAGCCCCATCCCGGCAAGTATAAGAATCACGGTGGTTGCAATCACTATCCTTACCGGAATGTTACGCTGTTCCGGCCTTATGGGCTTCTGCCTCCTTCTGATCTTTCTTAAAACAACCTGGAACAGATACCTGGCATAGCGATATACAAAAAGAAGCACAGGGAATCCTATTCCGCCGAGTATGACAAGTATGGATATTATTATTTTCAGAGAAGCGTTCCGGTTGATGCCCTCTGTTGCCAGCCCGTCGGATAGAGTTGAGAACCCGGCATTGCAGAAAGCTGACACCGAGTGAAAGACGGAAAAGAAAATCCTGTCGGCCGCATCATGTTCAAGTACCCAGTATATAAGAAGCGATCCGGCAGCTTCAGTGAGCAAAGTAATAAGGAATATCCTGGCAAGTATATTATAAAAATTTCCCATCGACTCGGACGAAAAAAGCTCCGTCAGAAGAATACCGTCGCGGAAGGATGAGCTGGAGGTGAAGATGTAACTGAAAAAAACAGTGAATGTCATTATTCCCAGACCGCCAAGTTGGATAAGGATAAGGATAATAATCTGGCCCATCATTGTGAAGGATGTTGCCGTATCAGTGACTTGCAGACCGGTAACACACACTGCGCTCACTGATGTAAAAAGGGCATCGAGGAAGGAAACATTCTGGTAATTGGCTTTCGGAAGCATCAGAAAACCTGTTCCTATGAATATTATAATCAGAAATATAATGGAAAAAACCATTGCCGGCTGGATCTTCACCGTACTAATCCTCCTGAGAAGTTTCGACATTCTCAAAATAGTCATCAAAAAGAGGGCGATGATGATGGGAACCGTTCCATGGAAGTGGGTCCATATTGAAGATGGCTTTTCCGGCGTTATGAAGTTGGCAATGAAAACTGCCGTACACAGCAGGAACACAATCGCCCTGAAAACCGGCGAGCCATTGAATATCCTGCGCAGCGCCAGCAATTCAGGAATGTATTTCGCGAAATAAATCAGCACGAAGAGTATCCTGAAAGCAGCCCTGATTCCTGTCAGGCTTTCCTCTGAGACAATGAAGCCCACATATAAAAGAAAACCTATCAGGAAAAGGGATATGGATATGACAAGAACAAAGCGGCAGAGATCTTCAAGCCACCTGAGCATTGATTTGTATTTATCGCCTGCTACGAAAAGCAGCTTAAAGATTCTTTCCCGGAAACTCAGCCTTGTCCTCTTTCCTGTCATGATGCACCTGCTGGTACATTAATGTTTAAAAGCGGAAATATATTGAATAATCCGCTTTTGCAAGTCATCTGTTTTCTTTTTTTTACGGCGGATATGCACGGATGGAGAAGCATGCAGACGTTCTGCCTGCATCTGTATTAACTGAAACGATGCCGGTGAAAACGGTTACTTTCTGATTAGAAGCCAGGTGTCGGAGTATGAAGGGAATTTTGAACGTATCCTTCCGATCTCGTTTCTTGCAGAAATAATGTCATCGGTTGCCATAACTGAAACCCTGTACAATCCTGCTTCATTCTTCAGAAGCTCTGAAACAAATCCGTCCTTTCCAACCAGAGCCTGATGCTCCCTGGCATTATCAGGATCCCTGAAGCTTCCGATTATGACGAAGTATTTTCCCGGCGAAGGCTCAATATCCCCATCGGGAACCAGCGTCTCCTCAACCTCCTTTATGGGTGCGGGAATGGGAGTTGCAGGCATAAGCACCGTAGCTTTGATGGAGGTCCCTTCCGGTTCCTTTTCGGTTTTTCTGCTGCCGAACAGGCTTGTCTTGCTTACATCGCAGGAAGCAGCAGTGAATATCACCGCCACAAAAAGAAAAATCACTCTTCTCATTTTCCGTTGTTTTTCCTGACGCAAAGGTGCAAAATTATCCCTGAACCTGCAAAGAACAGCTGAACACCAACTGATAATTATTGCTATATTGCGCCCCAATTTATCTACGCGGATGTGTTTTTAAGTTCTTCACGGATGACTTTCCCGGATAAACACCGCTCAAACTGTCCACATTAAAAACAAAGAAAATGTTCAGGATCAGAAAAATATCCAATCCCTTTCTTGATGGCAACAGGCCGGTTATTGACAGAGTCAGGGAAATCATGAAACTGCAGTTCCCTGCTGTTTCTGAAAATCAAATCGAAAATATCTTTCTACAGATGGCAAACCCCGTGGAAAAGAAATTCCAGACATCCCTCTTGATTGCTGACGATTATAAAGGAAACATAAGGGGTTTTGCCATCCTGATGTACATGTCGGACCTGAAATTATGTTACCTTGATTATCTGGCCGTTACTCCCGGAAGACCAACATCGGGTGTTGGCGGATCACTTTATGAGAGACTGAGAGAAGAGGCTTTATCCCTGGGTACAATAGGGATATTCTTTGAATGCCTTCCTGATGACCCGGAGTTGTGCAAAGACAAGACACTTATCGGGCAGAATGCAGAAAGGCTCGCGTTCTATGAACGCTACGGCGCCTTCCCGATTATTAACACAAAATATGAAACACCCGTAAAACCCGAAGACGACTGTCCTCCCTACCTGGTATACGACGATCTTGGCTCAGGACGACCTCTCAGGGCAAATGAGCTTAAGAAGATAATAAGGGCTATACTGAAACGAAAATACGGAGATTATTGCCCCATGGAATACATAAGAATGGTAGTCTCAAGCATAAAGGAAGACCCTGTAAAACTCCGGCCTGCACGATATATTAAAAAACACCGGCCCGAAAAACAAAAAGCTGAAAGCAACAGATTCAAAATAAAACTATTCGTAAACGCCAGGCATCAGATTCACCACGTGAGGGAAGTCGGATACGTGGAATCCCCTGTAAGAGTCAAAAGCATCCTCAGGGAAATAAACAAACTGGGATATGTTTCAGAGGAAAAGGTTGAAGAATATCCCGACAAGTTCATTTATGATGTACATGACCGCGGCTATGTAAAATACTTTAAGACGGTCTGTATGTCAATCGGACCTGACCGTTCGGTCTATCCTTATGTCTTCCCCATCCGTAATGTTGCACGGCCGCCAAAAGAACTGTCGGTCAGGGCAGGTTACTATTGCATTGACACTTTTACCCCGCTTAATATAAATGCATACAAGGCAGCAAGATGGGGAGTGAACTGCGCGCTGACTGCCGCTGATTCCATCCTGGAAGGAAACCGGATAGCTTATGTCCTGACAAGACCTCCCGGACATCATGCGGAACGCTTCGTTTTCGGCGGTTTCTGCTATTTCAACAACGCGGCCATCGCGGCAAACTACCTTAGCAGGTATGGCAGGGTTGCAATACTTGATTTGGATTATCACCACGGGAACGGACAACAGCAAATCTTCTACGACAGATCCGACGTGCTTACAGTCTCGATCCACGGCCATCCTTCATTTGCCTATCCGTATTTCTCAGGCTTCACCGAAGAAAAGGGAAACGGTGAAGGTACCGGGTATAATTTCAACTTCCCCCTGAAGGAGATTATCAACGGTGAGGAATACAGGGAAACTCTTAGCCATGCCCTGAAAATCATAAGAAGATTCAAACCCGACTATCTGATCATCTGCCTGGGTCTTGACACATCCAAAGGAGACCCGACAGGTACCTGGCTGCTGTCGCCGGAAGATTTCCTGAAAAACGGCAGAATGGCAGGAACTATGAAATTACCGATTCTCGTGATCCAGGAGGGAGGCTACAAGAACAGACACCTTGGTATTAACGCCCGCTGGTTTTTGAAGGGACTTTTTGAAGAACACTGTAAACAATTAGCAATTGGCAATTAGCAATGAACAATTAGCAATGAACAATTAGCAATTAACAATTGGTGAGGAAATTGCTGAAAATCTGAAACTTGAACCCCGAACTTTGAATTTCTTTCTACTTTCAACTTTTTACTTTCAACTTTTTCGTGCCGCATACCGTTATAAACGAACGGAGATTTCCGTTGTATCCTGCTTTATTTCAGATACTTCTTTATGTTGTACAGCTTGTTTAAAGCCTCTATCGGCGTGAGGTTTTCGATATCGAGATCGATTATCTCGTCTCTTATCTGTTTCAGAACCGGGTCGTCGAGCTGGAAAAAGCTCAGCTGGTATCCTTCTCTTTGACTGGCCAGTCCGGCAATGGGCTTGGTAAGCTCCTGCCTTTCATGACTTTGCTCAAGCTCCTTAAGTATGTCACTTGCACGCGACACGACGCTCCGGGGCATACCTGCCATCCTGGCAACATGGATCCCGAAACTATGTTCACTGCCCCCACGTTTAAGCTTCCTCAGAAAAATTATTTTATTGTTGAATTCCCTTATCGAAATATTATAATTCCTAACCCTGGGAAATGAGTTTTCCATCTCATTCAGCTCATGATAATGGGTGGCAAACAGCGTCTTTGCCCTGTGCCTGTTCTCATGAAGATATTCAACCATGGCCCAGGCAATCGATATTCCGTCGTAAGTGCTTGTTCCCCGGCCGATCTCGTCGAGAAGGACCAGGCTCCTGTCGGAAAGGTTATTCAGGATGCTGGCCGTCTCGTTCATCTCAACCATGAAGGTCGATTCGCCAAGGCTAATGTTATCGGATGCCCCAACCCTGGTGAAGATCTTGTCGACAATGCCGATGTTTGCTTCCCTGGCCGGAACAAAACAGCCCATCTGGGCCATAAGCACCGACAGGGCGGTCTGACGCAAAAGAGCTGACTTACCCGACATGTTCGGACCCGTCAGTATTATTATCTGCTGGTCGTCGGAATCCAGAAAGAGATCGTTCGGCACGTACGATTCCCCGGGAGGAAGCTGCTTTTCTATCACAGGATGACGTCCGTCCTTGATATCAAGCCTGAAAGAATCATCCATAACAGGCCTGACATAATCATTCTCCTTCGATACCACGGCGAAGGAATAAAGACAGTCGAGCCTGGCTATCAGCGACGAGTTCAGCTGGATGGGTGGAATATATTCCACTATTGACTGGACAAGATCGTTGAACAACTTCGTCTCGAGTGCAATGATCTTCTCCTCGGCGCCCAGAATTTTCTCCTCATATTCCTTGAGTTCGGCCGTGATGTAGCGTTCTGCGCTCACCAGGGTCTGCTTTCGTATCCACTCCGGGGGAACCTTGTCCTTATGAGTATTTCTTACTTCAATATAATACCCGAACACGTTGTTGAAACTCACCTTGAGCGAACTGATACCCGTCCTTTGTATCTCCCTCGATTGCAGCTCATTGAGATAATCCTTGCCGCTGTAAAGAATTTTCCTGAGTTCATCAAGCTCATCGGAGACTCCTTCTGCAATCACCTTCCCCCTGATAAGCTGGGCAGGAGGATCGCTGTTAAGTCCCCTTTCTATCCTGTCGGCTATTGTCTGGCAGGGATTAAGCTGTTCCCCAAGTATCTTAAGAGGACCGCATCCGCTTTTGTCACATATCTCCCTTATCGGGACGACTGCCCTCAGGGCTCTCTTCAGCTGAAGCACTTCCCGGGGATTCACCCTGCCGACAGCCACCTTTGAGACCAGTCTCTCAAGATCGCCCACCTGCTGTAGCAGTACGGCAATTTCGTGCATTACATCCACTGACGACATAAGATATTCCACTATATCGTGCCTGTCAGCTATAGGCTGAATGTCTTTCAGCGGAAGTGAAACCCACCTCTTCAGCATCCTCCCTCCCATCGGCGAAATGGTGCGGTCGATCACATCAATAAAGGTACGGGCACCTTCATACGGTGTATGGAACAGTTCAAGGTTCCTGATGGTGAACTTGTCGAGCCACACGTACCTGTCCTCATCTATCCTCGACAGGTTTGTGATATGTCCCAGCTGAGAGTGCTGGGTAATATCGAGGTAGTGCAGCACAGCGCCTGCCGCGATAACCGCCAGCGCCAGGTTCTGTACTCCGAATCCCTTGAGCGAGGTGGTCTCGAACTGCTTCAGGAGCCTGTCGCTTGCCGCTTCCGGGGTGAAGATCCAGTCGTCGAGCCTGAAGGTATAGAATTTTGTTCCGAAGTTCTCAGTGAAGAGCTCTTTCTTCCTCTTCTCATAAAGAACCTCCTTGGGCTGAAAGTTACTCAGCAACTGGTCGATATATTCAAAGCTGCCTTCAGCTGCAAGAAACTCGCCCGTTGAGATATCGAGAAAAGCGACCCCTGCAGCTTTCTTGTCGATGTGGACAGCAGCCAGAAAGTTATTTTCCTTGTGGGTAAGGACGTTATCATCAAGCGAAACTCCCGGTGTCACGAGCTCGGTAATCCCCCGCTTTACTATTTTTTTTGCCAGTTTAGGATCCTCAAGCTGTTCGCATATCGCCACCCTCTGCCCTGCCCTGACCAGCCTTGGAAGATAGATGTCGAGGGCATGATAGGGAAATCCCGCCAGCTCAACAGAAGAGGCGGCACCGTTTGCCCTCCTGGTGAGGGTGATACCCAGGATTTCGGAGGTCTTTATGGCATCCGCACCGAAGGTCTCATAAAAATCGCCAACCCTGAAAAGCAGAATAGCATCAGGATGCTTCGCCTTGATGTTATAGTACTGCTTCATCAGCGGTGTCTCGGCATATTTTTGCTTGTTGGCCATGGGGAAAAGCAGGAAACATTTCAGTAATTGATCATCAACAAAGATAATTTTTTTTGCCAAGGCACCGGATAAAAAGCCTCCCTTCAGGTAACAATTATCATTGTTCTGTTTCACTTGTTTTCGTAACTTGTAAGGATTATAAACGAATATCATAACGGAAATGAAAAAAGTCCTTATCCTGGGAGCAGGATTGGTTGTAAAGCCGATGGTGGAATTCCTGCTGAGTAATAATTATGCCGTAAAGATTGCCACCACCACAAAAGAAAAAGCCGACAGGATGATAAAGGGTCATCCCAACGGGTCGTCGTTGAGATGGTCGTCTGATGAGACCGAAGTGCTGGACGAACTTGTACGTCAGCATGATATAGTGGTTTCATTCCTTCCTTACAGGTATCATGCAGTTGCCGCCCGTGCATGTATAAAATCAGGAAAGCCTCTTGTAACCACGTCCTATGTACAACCCGAAATTAAGGCTCTCGAAGAGGCTGCAAAGAAGTCGGGAACGCTTCTTCTCAATGAGATAGGACTTGATCCCGGAATCGATCACATGACTGCAAAGAAGGTAATCGACCATATTCACTCCAAAGGCGGTAAGGTTGAGAAGTTCTGGTCGCTCTGCGGCGCCCTGCCAGCACGCGAGGATGCCGATAACCCCATGAAATACAAATTTTCATGGAGCCCCAAAGGGGTGGTTCTCGCAAGCCGGAACAGCGCTCTGTACCTTAAAAACGGAGAGAAAGTAAACATTGAATCCATCGACCTTTTCAAAAACAGGTTCTCATACGATTTCCCGGGAGTCGGTGAAATGGAGGTTTATCCAAACAGGGATTCTATAAGCTACATGGATATTTACGGTATCCCTGAAGTATCCACAATGTACCGCGGAACATTCAGGTTCAGGGGATGGTGCGAAACACTCGATGTGATGAAGGCGCTTAACATGCTCGACGACACCATTGTTGATTACACCGGAAAGGACTATGCCGGATTCATATCCGAGAGGTCGGGACTGGAGGCTGCCAACCTTCGTGAAAACATAGCCCTCAAACTAGGCATCCCCGTTTCGTCCGTTGCACTCGACTCACTCGAATGGCTGGGATTCTTCAGCAATGAAAAACTCGAATACACTAAGACCTCACCTTTCGAGATAACTGCCGGAAGAATGATCAGCAAGATGATGATGTCGGAAAAGGACCGCGACATGGTGGTAATGCAGCATGTCTTCCTCGCTTCATACCCCGGCGGCAAAAAGGAGGTGATAAAATCATCCATGCTCGATTTCGGATCACCCGAAACGAACACGGCAATAGCCAGAACAGTGGCCCTCCCCGCATCGGTGGCAGTGGTGATGATACTTGAAAAGAAGATAAACCTGACAGGTGTTTACAGGCCGGTAGTGCCGGAGATTTATAATCCGGTCATCAGCGAACTCCGTAAACTCGGCATAGAAATGAAGGAGGAATACGGCCTGCCGGAATCGGAGCTCATTGATATGTAGCTTACTATGCGGCTTTTGCCCTGAACAACATCTCTGTGCAAGCATCAGGGCAATAAGGCCGGTGCCGGTACCGATATCAAGTATTCTTCTCCTTCCTGCCGTGTCGGCAATGGCCCCGAGAAGCACTCCGTCGGTGCCAACCCTGAAGGCCGACTTTCGCTGCCATACGGTAAACTGTTTAAACTGAAAGTAATCCCGGCTCATCGGCAAAAAGTGATATGACTGCCCTTACATTCCATTGCAGCCAATTTCGATATTAATCCGATGAAAACCATTAAATGGAATTAATTTTTTATCTTAAGCCGTTAAAGCAAACTGACCGTCCGCGACAGGCTGCATTCAACAGTCCCTCACGGAATCAGCTTTGTTACAGGGTCTTCACCCGGAAACAGTTATGCCTCTTATTCACGTTGAATAGAAAAAACAGTAAAAATAATAGCAATCAAAAAATCATTAGGTATATGAAGATCATTAAACACATTACTCTGTCACTTTTTGCTCTGTGCACTTTTCTGACAGCCTCTGCCATTGATGACGTCAGACTTCTCAGGTTCCCTGACATCAACAATGACCTGATAGCATTTGTATATGCAGGAGATATCTGGACCGTAAGCTCCTCGGGTGGCGAAGCCCGCCGTTTGACTTCCCATGAAGGACTCGAGCTCTTTCCGAAAATCTCGCCCGACGGCAAGTGGATAGCCTTTTCGGGTGAATATTCAGGAACCCGCCAGATTTTCGTGATCCCTTCAAACGGAGGAGTCCCGAGGCAGCTCACCTGGTACAACTCCGTCGGTGTAATGCCTCCAAGGGGAGGCTGGGACAACGCGGTACTCGACTGGACACCCGACAGCAAGCAGATACTTATTCGTTCGGCCCGTACTGAATTCGGAGAACGCCAGGGAAAGTATTTCCTGGTAAGCCTCGACGGTAAATTTGAAAAAGCTCTTCAGATTGTAAACGGAGGATTCGGGGTGCTGTCGCCCGATGGATCCAAAATGGTGTTTACCCCGGTCGACCGTGAATTCAGGAACTGGAAAAGATACAAGGGCGGAAGGGCAACCAACCTCTGGATTTATGACCTTAAAGCAAACACCTCGGAACAGATAACCGACTTCGAAGGAACCGACCAGCTCCCGACATGGTCAGGTGATAATATTTTCTATGCTTCCGACCGCGATCTGAGACTAAACATCTGGAAATACAATACGCTTACAAAGGAAAACTCGCAGATTACCCGACATACGGATTTCGACGTCATGTGGCCGTCAGGCAACGGCGACCAGCTGGTTTATGAAAACGGCGGTTATATCTACAGGCTTAACCTGCAGTCGGGTCAATCGGAAAGAGTGAAAGTGAATATCAATTTCGACAACCCGAACCTGATTCCGTATTATAAGAATGTGAAAGATGACATTCACAGCGGAGCCATATCTCCCACAGGCAAAAGAGCTCTCTTTGATGCCCGGGGAGACATCTTCTCAGTTCCGGCCGAAAACGGGATTACCGAAAACCTTACCGAAACCCAGGGTATACGTGAGATCTTCCCGGCCTGGTCGCCCGACGGAAAATATATATCATACTATTCCGACAAGACAGGCGAATATGAACTATGGATCATCGAAAACAAAAAGGGAGCTGAAGCCAGGCAGGTTACCTTCAATTCATCAGCCTGGATGTATCAGCCCCTGTGGTCGCCCGACAGCCGATACCTTCTATTCTTCGACAGGACAATGAAGCTTAAGCTCATCGAAGCTGCAACGGGAAAAATAACTGAAGTCGACAAGGCTACTGCAAGCGAGATAAGAAGTTACGACTTTTCTCCCGACTCACGCTGGATAACCTATACAAAAGAGGGAGACAACGAAAAATCAGCCATCTGGGTTTACGACATCCCGGCCGGCACACTGCATCAGCTTACCGACGGCACTTTCGCCGACAACAGCCCTGTATTCAGTCTCGACGGCAATTATATCTTCTTCACCTCAGACCGCGATTTCAACCTGACATTTTCAAGTTACGACTTCGACTATATATACACCAGGGCAACACGTCTTTATGCCCTGGCGCTTACCGCGAAAAGCCCTAAGATATTCAAGGATAAGAATGATGTGGAACCGGTCAGTGAAGAAAAGTCGGCGGAAGCTGCTTCAACGACAGCCAAATCAAAAAAGACAAAAACAACAGCTGAAGAAAAACCTGCTGAAGAAAAGGCAGTTAAGGTGGAAATCGATTTCAATGGGATCAACAACCGTGTCACGGCGCTTCCCGGTGAAGCAGGCGATTACAGGATTGCAGGCGCTGCCGAAGGTGGACTGATCTTCATAAGCGGCGGAAAGCTGATGAAGTATAACATAGAGGAAGAGAAGAATGAAGAAATCCTCGACCGTGCACAGTCTGTATCGATTTCAGCCGACGGAAAAATGGGAATGTACCGGTCGGGACCCGATTATGGAATAATAAAACTCACTCCCGGCCAGAAAGCCGGAGCCGGCAAACTGAACCTCGACGGGCTTGAAATGAAACTGGATCCACAGAAAGAGTGGAATCAGATTTACACCGATGCCTGGAGAATCTTCCGTGATTTCTTCTACGTGAACAATCTGCACGGAGTCGACTGGCCCGAAATGAAAACACGCTATAGTGCACTGCTTCCCTCGGTAAGCCACAGGGCCGACCTCGACTATATACTTAATGAGATAATGGCTGAAAGCAATGCAGGCCACAGCTATGTCGACTGGGGAGATTTCCCGAATGTAAAAAGAGTCGAGAATGGGCTTCTCGGAGCCGAGCTGACTGCCGACGAAGCATCGGGAAGATTCAAAATCTCAAAAATATTCCAGGGCGAAAACTGGAATGATGCCCGGCGGTCGCCGCTTACCGAAATGGGTGTCGATGTAAAAGAGGGTGATTACCTTATAAGCATCGACGGAAAGGATGTTACGACTTCTGTAAATCCATATATCTTCCTTGAAAACAAGGCAGAAAAACCGGTTGAGATAAAAGTCAATTCCAAACCATCCGCGGACGGAGCCCGGACATACACAATAAAACCTGTCCGAAGTGAACTGGAACTCAGATACTTCAACTGGGTGAACGAACGTAGGGCAATGGTCGACAAGCTTTCCGGAGGAAGGATAGGCTACATTCATGTGCCCAACACATCCACCGACGGGAACAAGGAACTGTTCCACGGAATGTACACCTACTGGAACAAGGAGGCCCTTATTATTGATGAACGCTATAACGGAGGAGGTTACATCCCCGACAGGATGGCTGACCTTCTCGACCGACACACATTGACATACTGGCATCAGAACGGACTGCAGCCCGGAAAATCGCCGGCCATTGCACACGACGGCCCCAAGGCGATGCTGATAAACGGCTATTCAGCATCAGGTGGCGACGCCTTCCCATACTTCTTCAAAAAACTCGGACTTGGTAAACTCATAGGCACCCGCACATGGGGAGGACTTGTCGGAATTTCCGGAAATGCAAGACTTGTTGACGGTGGTTATATTTCAGTGCCGCGCTTCGGTATTTTCGACAAAGATGAAGGATGGATTATCGAAGGCGTGGGAGTATCCCCCGATATCGAGGTGGTTGACCGCCCCGAACAACTTGCAAAGGGAAGCGATCCATGTATTGAAAAGGCAGTAGAGGTACTTCTCAGGGAACTCGGCGAAAAACCAGTGAAGAAAGTCACGGCACCGGCTCCCCCCGACCGTTCGAAATGGCATGAGGATTTCTAGAAATCCCTGACGGAGAGTACTGTATTTTATATTGTACATTTTTTGACTGAGCAGTGAAAAAGATCATTCACCTGTCTGACCTGCATGTCGGACACAAGGAGTGTGGTGACAGGTTCCGCCTTATTATCGATTCCATTTCAAAAAGCTGCCTGCCATCGTCAGATTATGTCGTCGTGATCACTGGAGATATTGCGGACAACGCCTTTCGGGAAGAACAGAATGAAGAAGCTGCCGCTTCAATCGGAATGCTTGAAGAACAGGGATACCGAGTACTTCCGGTACCCGGAAATCACGACTATGGAACAGGTATAATGGCCAACAGGAAGTTCGTCGGACTTTTCAAGCAAAGGTACTATGGGAACAAAAGAATATCCTACCCAAAGCTTGACATTATAGACGATTTTGCCTTTATCGGCCTCGATTCGACCGCCGGTGAACTAAACTGGAACGACCGCTATTTTTCTGAAGGTGAACTCGGTAAAGCACAACTCAACAGGCTGAAGAGAATACTGCTAAGGCCGGAAGTCGCCCCCCGGAAGAAGATAGTGTACCTCCACCATCATCCTTTCGATTTCAAGCTTGCAATGCAGCTGAAGGACAGTGAGGAGCTGAAGGAAATAATCAGTAACCGGGTAGAGATGCTCCTTTTCGGACACTACCACCGTGATAAGGAAACGGCGTCGAAAGTAAACCACGGGACCTGGGGAATTCCTCGTTGCTACAATGCCGGATCATCAACCCACAAAAACGGTGAAACCGGATTCCAGTGGATCATCGATACCGAAAATGACAATCCATCGGCTGACTTCGATGCCGGGTTCATTTAATAGCTGTTTCAACAGCCCTGTAATAAACATATAATAAAAAATGGCGATTAGGATACTCCATACATCTGACCTCCACATCGGGAAAAGGCTCTATGAAAAGGAACTGGCTGAAGACCATCAGCTATTCTTCGGATGGCTTATCCCTCTCATTGAAACTGAGAAGATTGATGCCCTTATAATTCCGGGCGACATTTTCGATGTTGCAAACCCTTCGAGCGAATCGAGGAAGATGTATTATGAACTGCTGGTCAGGTTGTCGAGACTGAAATGCAAGGTTATAATAGCCGGTGGTAACCACGATTCCCCTTCAATGCTTGAGGCTCCCGGGGAACTCCTCAGGGAACTCGATATCCATGTCACGGGAGGCCTGCCTGAAAATCCCGCCGATATGCTTGTCGAGGTAAGGGACCGGGAGGGTAAAACCGGACTGGTAATAGCATCTGTCCCTTTTATCCGCGATGCCGACCTGCGACGCTATACCTCAGATGAAAGCTATGAGGACAGGCTCGAAAGTACAAGGGCAGGTATTATCAGGGTCTACTCAGAGCTCGCGGTCCTTTGTGAAAATAGCTATCCCGGTATACCGGCCCTTGCCATGGGCCATTTTTTTGTAAGCGGAGGCAGTATTTCGGAAAGTGAAAGGGATATTCAGGTAGGGAACCTGGCAGCAGTTGAGTCCTCCCGGCTGCCCTCGCGCTTTTCATTCTATGCCCTTGGACACCTCCATAATCCACAATCGCCCGGCGAAAACAGCAAAATAATCTACAGCGGATCGCCACTGGCCCTGTCCTTCAGTGAAAGGGACAATGCCAACCGGGTAATAATCTATCAATTCGAGGGGGAAGAAACATCTTTCAGATCAATTCCTGTTCCTCCTTCCAGAAAACTGATAAAAATCTCAGGAACAATCAGCGACATCAGGAAACAACTTGTCAATATAAGGGCAGATGAATTGCCCCTGACCACGCTGCTTGAACTTGATGCCATCGAGGAAAACGAGGACCCCTCAAAAAGAATTGAACTCGAAACCCTGGTAAGCGAATACGATGAGGAAAAAATTGAGATCATTAAAAGCAGGATTAGTTTTCGGAACAGGACGGCAGGAACGGCTGAGCTTTATGACACCGGCACCGGAATCGAAGAACTCAAACCCACCGAAGTGTTTGAAAGAAGAATTGAAAACGACAAGCTCGAAGAAAACACAGCCGGAATGCTAAGGGAAGCTTTTGCTGAACTGCTTGAGGAAGTACTACATAAACAGATGGAGTAGCCCATGAAAATCCTGAAGATAAGATTTGAGAATATCAACTCCCTGAAAGGAGTGCATGAGATAGATTTCAGCAGCGAGCCCCTGGCTTCTGCAGGGCTGTTCGCAATTACCGGAGCTACCGGAACAGGAAAAACCACCATACTCGATGTGATCACACTTGCTCTCTTCAACAGAATACCAAGGGTTGATGAAAGAATATCAAAGGGACTCATCGAGAGAACCGGGCTGATAATGACCCGCAACATGAACAGCTGTTTTGCAGAAACATGCTTCGAGTGCAAAAATGGGATTTTCACATCCCGGTGGAGTATTTCACTGACACGCAACAGGTCGCTCAGGGATTACGAACTGGAATTGTATGACGGCAACGGAACACTGCTCGATCTCAAAAAAACCGAGGTCCCGGCTGAGAATGAAAGGAATATAGGCCTGAATTTTGATCAGTTCGTAAAGGCAATAATACTCGCCCAGGGCGATTTCTCAGCTTTCCTGAAGGCAAAAGGCGATGAAAGAGGAAAGCTGCTTGAACAGATAACCGGAAGCTGGATATACAGGGAACTGGGTAAAGCCGCCTTCTACAGGAACAAACTCTACGGACAGGAACTTGAGCTTCTCCTGGCAAGGGAAAAGGACCTCAGAAACAGACTGATGGATGATGATTCCTTCAAGAGGCTCCTGACTGAACTCGAAGAATGCGAAAAAACAAGGTCCAGACACCAGGAGAGGATACAGACGCTGAAAAACCAGAAAATCCTTAAGGAAAATATCAGTAAGCTGGCTTCAGACCTGGAACAAAAGATAAACAGGGAAAAGGAAATTACATCGGAACAGAATGAGTTTATCCGACTTAACGGGGAACGACTGGCGAAACATCGCGGGCTGATGCCTTTCTCAAGAAAACTCTGGAACCTGCAGGCACTGGAGAAAAATATTGTCAACCTGAGCGAAAAACAGAGGAAAACGACTCAGGATCTGATTGTATGCAAAAACAGGGATGATGAGATCAGAGATGAAGTAAGGCGTTTGACCCGAAGCTCCGCTGAAGTAATTAGCGCTCTGGATGAATTTGAAAAGAAAGTGCTCGATATTGAAAGGGAAAAAGCCGGGAAGGATGTTCTGGCCGAAGGAAGCAGAAAGGAGATTGCCAGGATCTGCAACGAACTGAAAATCAAGCCCGATTTTTCCGATCCCGGCATGATGGAGGCAAATGTACTCGGGCTTCTTTCGAAAAAGGAGTCATCAACAGCAATCCTGAAAGCAAAGATCGATCCTGAGCTGCTTGAATCGCCTGAACAGGGCCTCAGATTCCTCAAATCGTATCGCGAGGCCGCCGATAATTACAGGACCGAAAAAATGCAGCTCGATAATATTAAACAAAGGCTTGAAAAAGACAAAAAGGAACTTGATGAAGCGCTGAAAGCCATCGGTGAACTTCCGGGGAGGATCGCAAAGGCACAGGAAGATAAGGAAAAAGCTGAACTCTTTCATGATAACCTGTTAAAGGAAAAGAGAATACGTGAACTGTCAGCAAGCCTGGAGGAACACAGGCAGCGGCTTGAGGATGGAAAACCCTGCCCTCTCTGCGGTTCAACAACTCATCCGTACAGACGGCAAAGACCATCCTCGCCCGATGATCTCGATGGCAAAATAAAAGAGGCCCGCGATGACAGTGAAAACTGCAGGAAAAATCTCTACTTGCTTGAAACAAGCCTCAGGCAGAATAATGAAATAAACGAAAAGAAATCAGCGGAAATAGCCAGACTTGATCAGGATATCCGGATAGCCGGGGAAAAATGCAGCTCAGCCATTGCCCGCCTGCCTGAAGAGTTCAGACTGATGGAGCCTAAGGCAATAGTGGATTTGCTCCGGATAAGAACAGAGGATATGGAAAGCTTCATAACGGAATCGGCTGCCGTGGAAAAAATCCGCGACCTTGTCAACCGGCTTACTTCTCTCGGAGAACTTATGAAGGAGTCGGCCGGGCTGGCCAGTAAAAGGTTGCTTCTGTTCAGTGGCAGCGATGTAAGCCTGGAGAAAGGCAGACTAGTAAAGAAATTCACTGAAAACAACAGCGCCTGGCAAAACCTTGATAAAAACAGGGAAGAACTGAATCAGTCAATTGAAAAGGACAGTAAGGATCTGGAATCACTCACGGAAGAACTGAAAAATGAATTACCCGACTACCCCGAGCCCGGAAAAGCCCTTAATGATCTGATCCCTGACGCTGAATACAATACTCTGAACACGAAGGAAGACCGTCTGAAAGAAGGACTCCTCGAAATTAGAACAACGGTAAGTGATATGAGGCTCCGACTGACTGAAATGAGGACGAACGACACTCCAGCAAAGATCGGGGACCTGGATGCTGAAATGGAAATCCTTGGTAATCAGCTGGAAGAGGTAAACGCGAAAAGGGATGAACTGGTTACAAGGAAGGGAGTACAGAGCAGCTCGCTGAAAGAACTTGGAACTGTTGGCGAAGAAATAGAAAAGCAAAAGAAATCAGCAGAAAAATGGGTTCTTTTGAATAAGTACATTGGAGATGCCGAGGGGAAGAAATTCAGCACCTTCGCCCAGCAGCTCACTCTCTTCCAGCTGGTGAAGCTTGCCAATCGCCGGCTCAGGATGCTGAATGACAGGTATCAGCTCGATATCCCTGAAGAAGACAAGGACGACAGCCTGATAGTGATCGACACCCACATGGGCGACCTGAAAAGATCCGTTAAATCCCTCTCGGGTGGTGAAAGCTTTCTTGTCAGCCTTTCGCTGGCTCTTGCCCTTTCAGATCTGGCATCCAGACATGTCGACATTAAAAGCCTGTTCATCGACGAAGGATTCGGTTCCCTCGACCGTTTAACGCTCGACATGACCATCGACACCCTTGAGAAGCTGCAGTATGAAACCAGCAAGACAATTGGAGTGATATCACATATCGATGCGATGCAGGAACGTATTACCACCCAGATCAGGCTCAAAAGAAACGGACAGGGATATAGCTCCATGGAGATTGTTTAATGCATGGTCGTGCGGTCGTGCGGTCGTGCAGTCGTGCGGTCTTGCGGTCTTGCGGTCTTGCGGTCCTGCGGTCGTGCGGTCTTGCGGTCTTGTCCTATGTATTTAGCTGTCAGAAATTAAGCCCGAAACACGTTATAACATTGTTATAACTGAACGGCATGCGGCTCAGATGATAGTTCGGTGTTCAAGATTCGAGACATTTAGCGTTAAATGTTTAGGTGTATGTGTTTAATGTTCAGTGTTTAGTGTTCAGTGTTTAGTGTTCAGTGTTTAGTGTTTAGTGTTTAGTGTTTTTTAGCGTTAAGCATCATTGTAAGAGACCTGCAAGACCTGCAAGACTTGCACGACCTGCAAGACCTGTCACTGCCCCCTGTGCCCTGTGCCCTGCGCCCTGAGCCCTGAGCCCTGTGCTCTTCGCCCTGCACCCTTCCTCTGTTTTTTTGGTACGGCATTTGCTATTCATCAGTAGAAGCAATAATTCCAAAAACTCCAGGTCATGAAAAAGTATATAATAACCACTATCCTTGCAGTATTGATGACAGCGGGAGCCACTCTGACCGCCAGAAGTTACCCTGACGATTATCTTGGACTGCCCGGAGACAATCTCAATCTTTACGCGGTAATGAATCTCTTCCAGGAGTCGCAGACCCTTGAGGAATTCGAAAGAAAGCTTAACGATCCGGATTTGAGGGTAAACAACCTCGATCTGAACGGCGATAATTATGTCGACTATATAACAGTGCATGACTATGTAGACGGAAGTGTTCACAACATCGTCCTCAGGGTGGCGCTCAACAACTATGAGACGCAGGATGTCGCGGTGTTTATCGTTGAGAGGTTCTCCGACGGCACTGTGAACATCCAGCTCGTGGGCGACGAGGCTCTCTACGGCAGGAACTACATAATCGAGCCCGATTATGACAACTACTATTCAGTAAGATACAACCCGGGCTACACCGGGGAAAGAAGGGTGACCATCCATCTGGTTGCCGACTGGCCTGTGGTAAGATTCATCTACCTTTCAAGCTACATCCCCTGGCACTCAACATGGTACTGGGGCTATTATCCCTCCTACTGGAGTCCCTGGCGTCCGTACTACTACCACTACTACTACGGATTCCACTACTACAATATTCACAATCATTACTATGTGATGTTCAGGCGCTGGGACCGTATCAGGTACTACAGGTACAACGACTTCTACTACACCCGCATCAGGTCGCATTCAACAATGTACTCACGCAGAGTGCAGGAAGGCCGCTATAGGGATACTTACTCGCGCCCCGATATGAGAAGAGTGGGTGAATCGCACTATGCCAGCCTGAGTCAGACCAGACGCGGCAGCGATTACCGGGTGTCCTCTTCGGATGCCACGCGAAGGTCGTCTTCAACCCAGCGTTCAAATGCTGTTCAGTCAAATACCACAAGACGACCGGTTAGCGATCAGAGCCAGTCGACGGTCAGGAGAAGCGCCTCATCAACTACAAACAGACAGGCCACTACCTCAGCCCAGACTTCACGGAGGCCGGTAACAACTCAGAGACCTGCAACTGTTCAAAGACCGGTAACAACTCAGAGACCGGTAACAAGTCAGAGACAAGCAACGACTCAAAGGCCTGTAACTGCACAGAGGCCTGCAACAACTCAGAGACCCACAACAGCTCAGAGATCAGCTCCGGTTAGCTCCAGCTCCAGACCGCAGACCGCACAGAGACCCGTAACGACTCAAAGACCCACAACTGCACAAAGGCCTGCAACAACCCAGAGACCCACAACTGCACAAAGGCCTGCAACAACCCAGAGACCCACAACTGCACAAAGATCAGCTACGGTCAGTTCAAGTTCCAGACCGCAGACTGCACAAAGACCCGTCTCAACCCAGAGGTCGCAGGTAACTGCTCCCCAATCGCAGTCGAGCTACAGCAGGTCAAGCTCAGCCTCATCAAGGCCTTCCGCTCCGGCTGCCAGATCATCATCTCCCAGCCGCAGTTCATCCGGGTCCTCAGTTTCCAGACCTTCAACACCCAGTCGTAGCTCGGCCGCTTCCTCTATGAGCAGGTCATCCTCTCCCAGTCGTAGCTCGGCCAGTTCCTCAATAGGCAGGTCATCATCACCCAGCCGCAGTTCGTCACATGTATCTTCAGGCAGCTCTTCAGGCCGAAGCAGCAGTTCAGGATCATCCAGAAGCTCCTCCTCCGGATCATCGGGAAGACGGTAAATAGCGGTACGCAGTTAATTAATAATTGCTAATTGCTCATTGTTAATTGTTAATTGCCATTAAAGCGTTTAGTGTTTAGCGTAGAGACAAGTTTTGCTAATTGCTAATTGCTCATTGTTAATTGTTAATTGCCATTAAAGCGTTCAGGGTTAAGTGTTTGGCGTTTAGCGTAGTCATGTATTATAGGCGATGTATTATAGGCGATGTGCCGCTTTAGAAGAGACCGCAAGACCTGCCCCCTGCCCCCTGCCCCCTGCCCCCTGTACCCTGCGCTTTTGCCGCCAGCCGCTCGCCGCAAGCCGTTCTTCCGCCCTGTGCCCTGAGCCCCGTGTCTTTTTTCATTAAGAAACTGCTTTTCCCATAATGAGAATTTAACATGATTACTATCCTCTGCAAAGGGCATTGTTGATATCTTAACTATCTTTTTTTAAGCAAATTATAAACAGGTTGCCTGTTTTGGCAGATTGTGGCACGGGACTTGGATATTAATTGTAGAATTCAACAAGCCACCCCTCCATGAAAAAAACGATCAGCATTCTTGTTATTGAAGACAACGAGTATTACAGCAACCTCCTGTCGAATGCCATACAGCAAAGCCTCAACGGTATCCTGACACGGGGCAAGTATCAGCTGGTACTACGCTCCTTTACCAATGCTGCTGAGTATATGAAGAAGATCAAGGCGGGCGACCTCAGTTCAAATTATGACGCCGTTTTCATCGATTATTACCTTGGCGACGGCCTGAATGCCGGTCACGTGATAAAGGTCCTCAAGGAACACTCCTGCGATGCCATGGTGATCCTGCTTTCACAATCGAAATCGGTAAAAGAGAAACTTCACACAATACCCCACGATTATTTCGTGGTAAAGGATGAATTTGCCCCTGCTCTCTGCGGTCTCTATCTTCAGCAACATATAGAGAATAAATATTCGGTATCTTTGGATCGATGAGCGATCCGTCCGTAAAGGAGCCCGGCAGGAATTCGATCCGTACAAGGGTCGGATTACTGATGATCCTGGCAGTATTACTTCTGTCGGCAACTTTTTATATGTTCTACCGCAACCTTTCATCAATAGTGTCTTCAATTAAGATTGACGAGTCGCCTGAACTGAGACTGGTCGGCATAAGGGAAATTTCAACCGACATAGAGAAAGCTGGAAACAGCGTCAGGATATACATGGCAAGCCGCAATCCCGCCGATATAAGGCCGTATTACACATTCATCTCGGGGATTGATGAAAAAATCGGTACCCTGAGGGAAGCCTGCAACAACGATTCTGTCCTCCTTGCCCAAACCGACACCATAAAGCTTCTGATTGACAGGAACATCTCAATATGGACACAACTGCTTGTTCTCTCGAGGGACGACAATGTAATAAGAAACCTTCGAAGACTTTCAATACATCTCGATTCGTCATCAACTGAACTTGCCGGGACTGGTACAACACAAAGGGAATTCAGACTGAGCTCCGACAATACCCCGGTCAGAAAGGAAACAGGCAACAATTACGAAGAGATAATTGAGAAAAACCAGCTGACAAGAGACCAGCAGGCTGTCAGGGAACTTCAGCTGGCAAGAAACAGCAGCGTGATTACCGAAAAATTCTACGACCTCCTTTCAAGCATGGAGAATGAAGTCTACCAGCAGATAGGGCTGAAGGCCGTGGAAGCAAGGAAAGTAGCTGACGAAACCTACCGAGGTCTTGTGCTGGTGGCTGTTACCGGGGCGCTTTGGGGCATCCTGTTGATATATGTAGTCTTCAAATATGCCAGAAACGCCCTTGCTTACCAGGCAGCCCTTGAAAAGTCGAGGGATGAAACTGAAAAACTGGCAAAAACCAGGGAGCTTTTCATGGCTAACATCACTCATGAGATAAGAACTCCCCTCACGGCAATCTCGGGCTTTACGGAACAGCTTCTTCATGAAAACCGCGGCGGCGAGACTGCAAAATCGCTGAATGTAATAAAATCATCTTCCGACCATCTCCTGAGAATAATTGATGATATTCTCGATTTTTCAAAACTGAAAACCGATAAGCTCACTCTCGAGAAAGTGCATTTCAGAATTGCCGGTGTATTGGAGGATGTTCACGAGATGCTTTCCGGAAAAGCGGCTCAGAATAATAACCGACTGAGCCATAAGATTGATCCCGGTACTCCCCCCGTGATCGTGGGCGATCCCTACCGTCTGAAACAGATTCTCCTGAATCTTGCCGGGAATTCAATCAAATTCACAAGCAATGGCGAAGTGTCCATGATGGTAAGCCACAATCCGAAAAACAACAAAGAAGTAGAACTCGTGCTGAGCGTTGCCGATACCGGAATAGGGATAGATGAATCGAAGCTGGAAGTAATATTTGACGATTTCACCCAGGCAGAGATGAACACCACCCGGAAATACGGCGGAACGGGACTCGGCTTATCAATAGTGAAAAGCCTGATTAACCTGCATGGAGGTAAAATTGAGGTAAAAAGCAAAAAGAATGAGGGTACGACCATAATATGCCGTATACCATATCCGGTTGGCGATGAAAAACTGGTGAAAGCCGGTCAGGAAGCCCCTGTTGCCGCTCCGCGGGAGATTAAAGGGAAAAAAATACTGGTGGTGGATGATGAAGAATACAACCGCTTGCTTTTCAGTAAGATCCTTGGAAGATGGAAAGCTGCTTTCAGGCTGGCAGAGAACGGTATGACTGCCCTCGAGATGCTGAAAACAGAAAAATTCGATCTGGTCTTTATGGACATGCGGATGCCGGGTATTGACGGACTGAAAACGACAAGGTTCATCAGGGAGGAAATGCAAATCAGCGAAAAGGAGATGCCTGTTATCTTCACCTCGGCTGCTCCGGGAAATGAAGAACAGGAAAAATTCAGAAAGGCAGGCATCAATGCCTTCATGCCAAAACCATTTTCAGAAAAGATGCTCCTCTCGGCAATAATTGAAGCCACGGGTATAAACGCCGGAAGCGCTTCAGCTAAACCTGAGACCGCCCCTGAGAAATCAGCCGGAGAAATATCAGATATCAACCTTAGCAACCTGTATCACCTTGCGGGAGGCGACAGGGTTTTCGTAAAACAGATGCTGGAATCATTCATCTCAACCACCGCCTCGGGTTTGAATGATATGAGCGTAGCCGCCGCAAGGGAAGAATGGGAAAACACCGCAAACCTTTCACACAAGATACAGCCGCCTTGCAGGCATATCGGCGCCATTAAGCTCTTTGATATGCTTGCCGGAATTGAACGGTCGATAGGAAAGGAAGGAAATACCGGTCAGACAGTGGCAATGATTGAGAATGCTGCCGCGGAATTCGGGATAATAAAACGGCTTGTTGAAGAAGAAATAGCAAAAATCAGCTGAACCGAGGATAATCCATCCGGATTTTTTAACTTTCGGGATGCAGTCTGAGCCGATTGCAGTAATTTATGAAACTGACACTCTATGCCAGAAAAACCTGTCAGGATATTTGTAGTTGAAGACAATGAGTGGTACAACAAACTGCTCGTTTATACCCTGTCGCTGAATCCCGACTATGAGGTAAAGGGCTTTCTGAACGCCCGCGATTTCCTCGCCTGCCTCAGCGAAGAGCCCGATATCGTAACCCTCGATTACAGGCTGCCCGATCTGTCAGGTCTCGAAGTGCTTAAGAGAATTAGGCAGGAAAATGAAAATATCAGGGTTATCCTGATCTCAGAGCAGGAAGATATTGAAATGGTCGTGACTCTGCTCAAAATGGGTGCCTACGACTATATTACAAAATCGAACGACATCAAGGAACGCCTTCTCAATACCATACAGAACCTTACCAGGGATATTAACCTGAAAAAGGAAATATCCACCCTCAGGAAGGAAGTTCAGAAGAAATACTCCTACAGCAAGACCATCCTCGGCGAAAGTGCTGCCATAAGAAATGTTTACGATCTGATAGACAAGGCAATAGAGACCAACATTACTGTAATAATAACGGGCGAGACCGGTACCGGAAAGGAGCTGGTAGCTAAGGCAATCCACTACAATTCGAAACGGAGCGACAAGCCATTTGTAGCGGTGAACGTCCCGGCCATCCCAAATGAACTTATTGAAAGTGAGCTCTTCGGACATGAAAAGGGAGCCTTCACTGGAGCGAGCTTCAGAAGGATCGGACGCTTTGAGGAGGCAAACGGCGGAACTCTTTTTCTGGATGAAATAGGAGAAATGGACCCAAACCTGCAGACAAAGCTGCTGAGAGTATTGCAGGAAAAGGAAATCGTCAGGGTAGGAAGCAACAAGCCCATACACACCGACTGTAGAATTATCACCGCCACAAACAGGAATCTCAGGGAAGAGATCAGGAAGGGAAACTTCAGGGAAGATCTGTTCTACCGTCTTATGGGACTGCCGATCGACATCCCTCCTCTCCGCGAGCGGTCGAGCGACATACTCATCCTTGCCAGACATTTCGCGGAAAATTTCTCAAAGGAAAACGGAATACCGATGAAAGCCTTCTCTGAAGGAGCCAGGAAAAAGCTGATGTCCTACTCCTTCCCTGGAAACGTAAGGGAACTCAAATCGCTCGTGGAGCTTGCCCTCACCCTCTCGGTCAATGATGAGATAACAGAGAATGATTTTGCAATAGATACTGCGGAAGATCTTTTAAGTCACGACAACGCCGACCTCACAATGCGCGAACATGAAATGCGGATCCTTAAAGCCACACTTAAAAAGTATAACCACAATATCCCCCTTACCGCGGAAAAACTCGATATAGGCATTTCGACAATTTACAGGATGCTGAAAGAAGATAAAGAGTAAGGCACGGGAAGATGAAGGAGTGATTGAGCGAATGGTGAAGGGGAGAATGGGAGAGAATCGTAAGTAAACCTCTGTGTGAATCTGTGAGTCCTGAAAGGCATCGGAGACTTAGGGATGGAGGATCGTAAGTACGGTAAGTCGGTGAAATGGTCATCAAAACAAATCCCCGGGGTTGGGTCTAAATACTCCTGATTTTTCCCAAAATGATAATTTTTCTATCAAAATGAGCAGAACCGGACTCCTGGTTCTTTTTTTATCCGATTAATAATCTGTGTTTTACCTTATGGTGTTCATTCCGGCCCGTGCTTTGTCATATATGATGAAAACAAAAGATTTGTATCGTTAAACCAACATTTATTGAAAATGGAAAACAATGATGCTAAAACACAGAATGAAGACATACTTACTATGAACAGGATTGAGGAGGCCAGGAAGGAGGGGCAATCAAAAGGAGTGCTCATCACTGCAATTATAGGCCTTGCCGTTCTGCTCGGACTCGGCCTGCTTGGCTGGTCACTGTACAGGAAGGATCACAATAAGCAGCTGACTCTTATGGAAAACCAGAGGGTAAGCTTCAGCCAGCAGCTTTCCGAACGCGACTCCACACTCAACGACTGGCTCACTTCTTTCGATGAGATCGAAAAAAACCTTCGCATGATAAAGGAGAAGGAGAAACTTATCACGGTCAACTCAGCCGGTTCGGAAGTATCGGCCGACAAAAGGCAGCAGATAATGGAAGACATCAAGACGATAAACTCCCTGCTTGATGAAAACAGGAAAAAGATCGCCAGTCTCAATGCCCAGCTCAAACAATCCGGAATCACCATCACCGGTCTGCAGACCAGGGTCGCCGAGCTCGAGACTTCCATGAAAAATTATGAAAACGATATCGCCATACTTAAGGCAAACCTCGACAACAAGGATTTCGAGATCGAACAGCTCAACGAAACAATGGTGGCTCTCAACGACACACTCAACAGAAAGGTGGAAACCATAAACACCCAGACATACATGCTGAATCAGGCTTTCCTCGTGTCGGGCACCTACAAGGACCTGAGAGACAAGGGAATCCTCTACAAGGAAGGCGGATTTCTCGGAATCGGCAGACAGGAATCAATCAAGGACAATTTCGATGAAAGCATCTTCACCGAAGTGAATATCTCCGAACTGAAGAGCATCCCGGTCAATAATTCCAGGAAAGTAAAGCTCGTCACCGAACATCCGGCAGGGTCGTATGAACTGGTCAAAGAGGATGAAAACACGATAAGTTCGATTGCTATACTGGATCCCGGAGAATTCTGGAAAATATCAAGATATGCAGTTGTGGAGCTTGTAAAATGATAATTGGTAAGGTCAGGTTAAGTTAGTTAGGTTAATTAGGTTAGTTAAATGAAAGGCTGCATCTCCCCCGGTGCAGCCTTTTTAGTATAATTCACGGGTAGCGGGCCGGTGTTTTTCCGAAACACCAAGACCAAATAAAGCGAAATCATATTTCACAGGGTCATTACGGTCCATTGATCGCAGAACGCCATCCAGTTCCCGCACTGCTTTTGCATCATTCTGTTTTCGACTTAGCAAACCAAGTTCGCGTGCAACGTTTCCGGAATGAACATCAAGCGGACATGAAAGAATCGATGGAGGAATGTTTTTCCAGATACCGAAATCCACGCCTGCATTGTCCCGGCGTACCATCCACCTTAGAAACATGTTCCTACGAATAATTAAGGTAGCATAATTTTTAATCATATTTCCTTATTTTTATGATCCTGAATTTAAGGAAATGAAGTTAAAAAGGCATGAGTTGAAAGAATTCCTTGATGAAAAGGTTGAGCAATTCAACCGACCTTATTTCATTGAATGTGATCCAATTAGTATTCCACATCAATTTACGGAGAAACAAGACATAGAGATAGCTGGATTTCTTGCAGCCACTATTGCCTGGGGTAATAGAAAGATGATTCTCAGGAATGCAAACCGAATTATGGAATTGCTTGATCATTCACCTTACGAATTCATAATGAATTCAAGTGATGATGAATTTCAGGGTATCGGAAGTTTTGTACACAGAACATTTAATTCCACAGATCTGTTTTATTTCCTTAAAGCACTACGACACATTTACAAGAACAAAGGTGGACTTGAAGCGATCTTCAGCAATTCTCAAACGACTGATTCTCTTCAACCTGCTATACATGAGTTGCATAAAATTTTCTTTGAACTTCCACATGAAAAGAGAACGGAAAGGCATGTATCTGATCCATATAAAGGATCATCGGCAAAGAAATTAAATATGTATTTGAGGTGGATGATCCGGAAAGACAACAAAGGTGTGGATTTTGGCTTATGGGACACAATATCTCCATCAATCTTATCATGTCCGCTCGATGTTCATTCGGGAAAGGTGGCCAGGAAACTAGGCTTATTGAGGCGAAAACAAAACAATGCAAAGGCAGTTGAAGAACTTGACGAAGTTTTAAGAAGTTTCGACTCAGGAGATCCTGTTAAGTATGATTTTGCATTATTTGGATTAGGAGTCTTTGAAAAGTTTTCTGCAACATAATCCTTTAAATTTTATTGGTGACCACTTATTTTCAATCCGAAAAACAATTTTTAAGATCAATGAAATTTTTATATAAGTGCAATATCTAACCATTAGATTATTAACAATATGAGGATTATCAATACCATCTGTCAAAATACATAAAGTTTTATAGAACTTACTTATTTGATATTTTTATAAGGGAATTTGAAATAAAGCTTTAAAGTAATTATATTTGACCGAGATACAGTAATAGTCAATTATGTCAAAAATTAATGCTAAAGAACTGATTATTAATTCAGCAACAAAGTATTTTTCAAAATTCGGTTTCCATAAAACTACCATGGATGAGATTGCCAGGCACATCCATAAGGCAAAAGGGGTATTATATTATTATTTTAAGGGCAAAGAAGAACTTTTTAATGAAGTGCTAAAACAGGAGTTAAATGCAGTTAAAATCGAACTAAAGAAGATTGTTGATGCAGAGAATGATTCGCTTATTACACTCAAAGAATACACCCTTACAAGGTTAAGGTTGCTGCATAGAGCAGTAAATTATCACGAAACCCTTAAAGCCGATTTCTTTGAAAAATATCTGTTTGTAAAAGATGTACGGGAAGATTTTGCTGCATTTGAAA
>ERZ1026800.639-NODE-639-length-28059-cov-4.711120_pt1 | contig 28059 bp, 15 predicted proteins | sample MGYA00520873_ERZ1026800 | MGnify/ENA primary metagenome ERZ1026800 (study PRJEB33270, sample SAMEA104284475) | anaerobic digester metagenome | biome: Anaerobic digester microbiome; feature: mesophilic sludge digester; material: Anaerobic digester biomass | place...
GGATCAGAGTCATATCCCGCCGGGGTTATAACATGAATCCCGAGGTCTGTGTCTGTGATAATGGTCCGGGAATAAGTGAGGCTTACCTAGAGGAGATATTCATTCCGTTTTTCACAACCAGAGAAAAAGGATCCGGCATCGGACTGAGCATCTCAAAACAGATCATGGGAGCACATGGCGGGAGCCTGAAGGTAGTGTCAAGCCCGGGAAAGGAGACTTTATTCTGCATGAGCTTCCAGGATTGATTAATTTCCGGTAAATAGATATTAAATTTGCAGCCACATTTCTGCAGATGAAGGAAAACGAACTGACAGGGTTGTTCAATGGTCATCCGGTACTTTCCGCGTTAACCGAAGCCGTAAGGGCAAACACTGCCACGAGGCTGAACGCCGAAGGCTTGTCGGGATCGGCAAAGGCGATCGCGCTGGCCGGGGTATACCTCAAAACAGCCCTCACGCACCTGGTTATAGTGCCGGAGAAGGAAGATGCCGCGTACCTTTACAACGATCTCTGCGCCCTTACCGGCGACGAGTCTGTTTTCTTCTTCCCTTCCACTTACAAGCGTTCGATTCAGTACGAACAAACGGAACCTGCCAACATTGTTCTCCGGACAGAAGTTCTGAATTACCTTTCATCCGGGAAACGAAAATGTATAATAGTCAGCTATCCCGAATCGGTTATGGAAAAGGTAATAAGCCACCATAACCTTAAGAAAAACACCCTGACCATATCGAAGGGCGACAGGCTTTCGCTTGATTTCCTCGAAGATGTGCTTCGCGAATACAATTTCGAAAGAGTCGACTTCGTGTATGAACCGGGCCAATATGCCATCAGGGGAAGCATCGCGGATGTTTTCTCCTATTCGTCCGACCACCCCTTCAGGATTGATTTCTTCGGTGAGGAAGTCGAATCGTTAAGGACATTCAATCCCGACGATCAGCTATCGATAGAAAGCAGGAAACAGATCTCCGTCATTCCCAACATCCAGGATGTCTCAATTGAAGAGCTTAGCGATTCATTCACCGACTTCCTGCCTCCCTCATCTATTGTATGGATTGATGATGCATCCTTCATAAAGGAAAAGATGAACAGCATCTATTCACAGATCCTTTCAAGGGATGAAGCAGGCCGGACGAGCGGCAGGAAGGAACTGATAATAGACGGAACAAGCTTCCTTGATGAATGCGGCAGGTTCAGGACTGTGGAATTCGGCCGGGCCGGCTTGTTCGTGCCTGATGAGCGCTTCACTTTCCGGACCGAATCCCAGCCAGTATTTAACAAGAATTTCAGGCTTCTGGCCGACAGGCTCACTGCAAACAATAATGAAGCTTACACAACCTATATTGTTTCCGAAAGCCAGGCGCAGATCGACAGACTGAAAGACATCTTTGCAGAGATCAGTCCCGGCCTCAGGTTTTCTCCCCTGATTCTGAACCTTCACGGCGGATTTACCGATCACGATCTGCGCCTGTCGGTTTACACCGATCACCAGATATTCGACAGATACCATAAATTCAGCATCCGGGGCTATTTCACAAGGAAGGAAAGTATTTCCATAAAAGAACTTACCGGTCTGAATCCCGGTGATTACGTTGTGCATATCGACCATGGGATAGGAAAGTTCGGCGGACTTGAAAAGATCGAGGTAAACGGGAGGATACAGGAAGCCATCAAGCTGGTTTACAAGGATAATGACATCCTGTATGTCGGAATTCACGCTCTTCACCGGATATCTAAGTACAAAGGGAAGGACGAATCGGAACCCAGGATTTACAAGCTTGGCTCCGGCGCATGGCAGAAGCTGAAACAGAACACTAAAAAAAGGGTAAAGGACATTGCAAAGGACCTCATCAAGCTTTACGCCGAGAGATTGTCGGTTCCCGGATATTCCTTTTCACCGGATTCATATCTCCAGCGCGAGCTTGAAGCTTCCTTCCAGTACGAGGACACCCCCGACCAGTTGAGCACTACCCTGGCTGTGAAACAAGATATGGAAGCGGAACACCCCATGGACAGACTTGTTTGCGGCGATGTCGGTTTCGGCAAGACCGAGGTGGCTGTAAGGGCTGCTTTCAAATCAGCTGCCGACAGCAAGCAGACTGCCATACTGGTACCCACAACGATACTGGCACTTCAGCACTACAAGACATTTTCGTCGAGGCTGAAAGAATTCCCCTGCAGGATCGATTATATAAGCAGGCACAGGAAAGCGGCCGATCAGCGAAGGATACTCAAAGAACTTGAGGAAGGCAAAATCGACATTATCATAGGAACCCACAAGCTGGTTGGCAAGAATGTAAAATTCAAGGATCTGGGATTGCTGATCATCGACGAGGAACAAAGATTCGGCGTGATGGTGAAGGAGAAGATAAAGAAGTTAAAGTCGAATGTCGATACCCTCACACTCACTGCAACGCCCATACCAAGAACCCTGCAATTCTCACTTATGGGCGCCCGCGACCTTTCGATAATCAACACACCGCCGCCCAACAGGATCCCGATAATCACCGAGATCCACGGCTTTAACGAAGAAATAATCAAGGAAGGGATAGAGTATGAAGTTTCGCGCAACGGACAGGTTTTCTTCATCCACAACAGGGTGGAGAACATAATGGAAGTCCGGGAAAAGATAAAGCGTATCTGCCCGAATGTCAGAACGGCTGTAGTTCATGGGAAAATGGAGGGTGTTGACATTGAGAATGTGATGTTTGATTTTATCCAGGGCGATTATGACGTGCTTGTAGCGACCACTATAATTGAGTCGGGTCTCGACATACCGAATGCCAATACCATTTTTGTAAATGAGGCTCATCACTTCGGGCTGTCAGATCTTCACCAGCTGAGAGGCCGGGTAGGAAGGTCGAACAGGAAGGCTTTCTGCTATCTTCTTGCGCCTCCCTTCGATAATCTGACACACGAGGCCCGGCGGCGGCTGAAGGCAATAGAGGAGTTCTCGGAGCTGGGAAGCGGGTTCAACATCGCGATGCAGGATCTTGACATCAGGGGATCGGGCAACCTGCTCGGTGCTGAACAAAGCGGTTTCATCGCCGACCTGGGCTTCGAGACCTACCAGAGGATACTCAATGAAGCAATGGCCGAACTGAGGGAATCGGAACCCATGGTTCAGGAGCAGGAGGCCGGGACAACCGAAAAACCGAAGCCCTTTGTTACAGATTTCCAGATAGAGACCGATCTTGAAATAATGTTCCCCGACGAATATGTCTCGAATATCTCCGAAAGGATAAGGTTGTACAAGGAACTCAACGAGATTAACGATGAGAAAGGACTGAAACTTTACGAAAGCAGACTGACCGACAGGTTCGGACCACTCCCCCCGGCAGCGGCATCCCTGCTCGACATTGTAAGAATAAAGTGGATAGCCTCACGGCTTGGAATAGAAAAAATATTACTGAAGAACTGTCTTCTGACCGCTTTCTTTATTTCCGACCCGAATTCAAAGTTCTACCGCAGTTCACTGTTCGTATCGTTTATGAATTTTGTAAACAGGCACCAGAAAAGAATGTCTGTCAAACAAAAGGAATCAAAACTGAGTCTTACCATAACAGGTGTTGAAGGAGTCAGATCAGCCATCACGATTCTGCAGAGCATTGAAGATGATTATAAGGAACAGGCCGGGAAGAATGAAAAATCATGCTGAAATGCCCATTCTGCTATGTTATAACATTGTTATAACGTTACCGCGGGCCTATCTTGGAGAGCAAAAAGGGCAAACGCCGACTTACAACTGACCGAAATTAGATTTCTTCATTAATAATCCTTTAGTAAATTTGCATCTATGCAGATCAGGTTTGATCATATAGCAGTGCTGGCTGCCATCGCAATCATTTTCACTTCATGCGGAAAGAAATCCGTTGATTATGAAAAAATGGATATTTTGCGTCTTCCCTCGCAGGCAGCAAAAGATTTCACCTCAACCTATACCGATTCGGGAAAGATGCAGCTGGTATTCTCGGCTCCCGTAATGGAACGATATGAAAAATCCGAACCTCCCTACACGGAATTCAAGTTGGGAATAGATGTTCAGTTTCATGACGGTAAAACAAATCCGGTGGCATCGGTTACAGCCAAATATGCCAAATTGCATGATGATAAGAGCCTGTGGGAATTGCAGGACAGTGTAGTGGCTTTCAATGAAGCAGGGGAGAAACTCGAAACAGAACTTCTTTTCTGGGATCAGAAGAAAGAACAGATATATACCGACCGCTTTGTAAAGATTACCACGGAAGACCAAATAATACAGGGATATGGTCTTGAATCGGATCCCCGGCTTACCCGGAGGAAAATCAAAAATCTGAGCGCCACGATATATATAAATGAGGATAACTGAAAAGCGGGAGAATATCGCACGCGTAAGCCGGTCTCATTTGCAGGAACTCAGTCCTGTCGGTGGCCCGATGATTTAGGGAGGGGTTGGAATAATTGGCGGCCTAATGGGACCAGGCTGCTCAAATCACTTATGCCAGCCATAGTATACTGCAAAGCCAGATAGTACTCAGAATGCAATGTAAGGCCTGTTACGGCTAAAATTACTATTTTTGGACTATGAATGCCATTTTGACAATAATTATAGTCATGATCTTCACCTCTTTTTTTTCAGGAATGGAGATCGCTTTCGTGGCTTCAAACAAGTTGAGGATAGAACTCGACAAGAAACAAGGTCAGTTCGGATCGAAATTAATCGGTTTTTTCACGGAGAATCCCGGACAGTATTTTGCCACAATGCTTATAGGCAACAATATTGCACTGGTAATCTTCGGTCTTATTATCTCCCGTTTGCTGAGTCCTGTGCTGATGCCCCTGCTGCAATCCGATCTTGCCGTAATTATTGTAAATACTGTAATAAGCACTGCCCTGATACTCCTGATGTCGGAATTTCTTCCAAAAACGGTGTTTATGATCTCTCCCAATTTCTTCCTGAATATCCTGAGTCTTCCTGCAATGTTTTTCTATGTCATATTTTATCCTGTCAGCAAACTGACACTTGCAGTTTCAAATCTGTTTCTGAGGTTGTTTTTCGGGATAAAGGGGAACAAGAAGGATCAGGAGAATCTTGTCTTCAGCAAGGTTGATTTCAGCAATTTCTTAAATGAGGACAGGCAGAGTACCGGGAGCGCTGAACCATTGAAGGAAAACATAAGGATTTTCCGTAATGCACTCGATTTCTCAAATGTGAAATTAAGGGAATGCATGGTTCCCAGAACCGAGATCGTTGCCATTGAAGCCGGGAGCAAGGTTCAGGATCTCAAGGAAAGGTTCATACAAACAGGTCATTCCAGGATACTGGTTTATCAGAATACCATCGACAATATTATCGGATATTTTGAACTGAAGGATATGTTCAAAGATCCTCCGGATATTATGTCATGTGTAAGGAAGCTGGCCATTGTTCCGGAGACCATGACAGCCAACAAGCTTTTAAAGCTTTTTTTTGATGAAAGGATGAATGTAGCCCTGGTGGTGGATGAGTTTGGCGGTACATCCGGTATGGTTACCATTGAGGATGTGCTTGAGGAAATAGTAGGAGACATAGAGGATGAGCACGATTATTATGAACTTACGGAGAAAGAGATCGCTCCCGGTGAATTTGTTTTCTCAGGGAGGCTTGAGATAGACTACCTTAATGAAACATACAACCTCAATCTTCCTGAAGAAGATGATTATGAGACGCTGGCAGGTCTGATCCTGTATCACAATGGAAGCATCCCGGTTGTAAATGAAACCATAAACATAGGCAAATTTGTCTTCAGGGTGATAAAGGTAACAGCGACCAGGATTGAGCTGGTAAATCTGAAGACAGAATCCGGATAGCAGTTTAAACGACAGGAACAGGAACTGTCATGTATTCGTCGATTATGACTGCAGCATTTCCAGTAATTGTCCTTTTTCTAAAAAAGAGAGACCGTCTCCTGGGAGGACGGTCTCTATCTTATAAGTATTTACTAAAATTAACTTTTAGTTTACACCTGTACGTGTATCATACCACATTTGCTTACCCCAGAAATTATCAACAACCAGATCGCTGAAAGGTTTACTGTTAGCTCCGTTAAGAGTACCTTCATTTGCCGGGTATGGATACCTGAAAGGCGGGGAGTTATGACCCGGGAAGAATGATCCGGGAGCAACGTAGTGTGTAGTCGGGATTCCCGTTCTGCGGTACAATGTCCATGCTTCCATTCCCTGCTTGAACAAGGCGATCCACTGCTGCAGATAAATCTGATCCAAATCATCGGCAAAAGCGCCGCCATTGAGAAGATAATCGTCAATGGCATCCTGTTCTATTCCGTTTTCTTTCAGTGAAGCTGTAACGGCAGCTTCATAAGCAGCCTCTGTGGTAGTTCCTGTTGTCCATCCCAACTTGGAAGCTTCTGCAACACAGAACATAACTTCCGCGTATCTCATGATAGGTGAGAACCCCGCGGGATTTTTTCTGAAGCGTGGGCCTATTCTCGAAATGGTTGCCAGATTTGGCTGAGCTGTAGCGCCAACGGTAAATCCTCTGTATTGTCCGTCAGACTCCGCGGGAAGTGCATAAACCGGCAGGCGGGGGTCATCCAGTGCAAGCAGTTCATTTACCAGAACATCTGCCACGCTATGGTCATCCCTAGACTTTGAATCGGTATACCAGGGCTCTTCATAAGGTGATGTACCCTGCCATACGAACATTGCATTGTCATCGTTGCTTTCCATTATCGGATTATCTGCAGGATTACCGAGAATATCCTCAACCACGGGTCTTGCTGTTGCAGCCGCAACTTCCGATATACGCATCGCCATTCTAAGTCTGAGAGAATTAGCCAGTTTCTGCCATCTAAGAACTTTAATACCATATTGTTCCTCAGAAAGATCAAGTCCAAAGAGTACATCTCCTTCGCCAATCTGATCTGTGGCAGCAGGAGTTGCCAGAAGGTCATTTGCTTCATCAAGTACAGTAAGCAATGCAGGATAGATCTCCTCCTGTGTGTCGTAGGTAGGAAGAAGTATGCCTTCATCCAGTTTTAATGCATCGGAATAGGGGATATCCCTCCAACGGTCTGACATGGTCTGAACTATCATCGATTCAAGAACCTTTGCAACACCAAGGAGGTTATCAGCTTCGTCTGCAATGGCTTTCTTCTTTATTTCTTTTATATTATTCAGAAGAATGTAGCCATAATACCAGTTGTTTTCGACGACACCGGGTCTGAAATTATAGCGTGCTTCATCAATATACTGGATTTTTGTAAGGTGTCCGGCGTATGTTGAAGGCTCATTCATATCAGCCCATGCATCGTGGAAGGTGGCTGCATAATAACGCAAAACAAACGCCAGTACATTGGTAGCGGGGGCATCTTTTGCCCTGTCAGGATCGGTGTTGATTTCCTCAAATTTCTCTGTACAACTGCTGAATGCGAATACAGCGAGGAATATCAGGACTCCAATTTTTAAAATATATTTCTTCATATTTCTATGCCTTAAAATGATTTAGAATGTAAAACTAAGTTTGATTCCCATACTGCGCGATGGCGGGTAGCTTGTACTTTCAAGACCTACGCCGTCGTTGCCGCTTGTTACGGATGTTTCCGGGTCGAGACCTGAAATGTTCGACTTATGTCTCCACAAAATAGCGAGGTTAGAGCCGATCAGGGAAAGAGTTCCCGACTTGATAATATTACCGCCGAAAAGAGATTGCGGCAACCTGTAGGATATATAGGCTTCACGAAGTTTCACATATGAGCCGTCATAAACGCTCAGTTCACGATTGCTGTAATAAGATTCGAAGAAATCCTGAGCTACGGCAGCCAGATCATTTTCTGCAAACTCCGATTCCTGAATATCCGGAGCTGCAGTGACTACTTTAACTACTTTCTCATCCTTGAGGAAATCTTTACCTAAAACAATTCCGTCACGGCGAAATTCCTCCCATGCAGTGAATTCCAGCAGTCCTGAATAAGCTCCAAACATCTGTGAGACACTGAATATATCGCCACCCTTGCGAACGTCGATCATGAATCCCATGCTTAGTGCCTTGTAGCTGAAGTCATTCCTTATACCGGCCAGCCAGTCGGGATTTACATTTCCAAGTATCATGTTTGCTGCCGTTCTTGGCATTCCGGCATTGTTAACAATAATCGCGTTGTCTGATGTTCTGCGAACCATACCTCTTCCAACGATAACGCCCCAGGGTTCTTTCGGTCTTGCCTGAACGTAAGTACTCCACTGGCTGCCGATGTTGTATGAAGCCAGTGGCTGATTGGTTACCGGATCGGTATAGAGATCGATGATCATACTCTTGTCTTTTGACCAGTTAACCGTAATATCCCAGTTAAATCCGTCATTTCTGCTGAATGGGCTTGCACGGAACTGGACTTCAACACCTTTGTTATTGATCTCACCCGCGTTAATAAGCATGGTACTATAGCCTGTTGCTTTGGAAATGGCAACCGGAAGTATCTGGTCGGTAGTTGTTTTATCGTAAAGTGACACGTCGAAAGAAAGACGATTATTGAACAGACGGGTTTCAAGACCCAGTTCTGATGTAACTACCTGTTCAGGCCTCAGTCCAGTCGGCGGGAATTCAGTAGTCTGTGAATACTGCGTAACTCCAAAGATGGTGGAAGTTGATGCGCCAAAATACGGTTGAGTCCTGTAAGCGCTTGTGGCTGAACCAATCTTTGCAACACCTCCCCTTAATTTCAGGAAACTGAGAACAGGCGACTCAATGTTGAAAGTTTCGGTAGGTATCCAGGTTAAGAACACGGCAGGATAGAAGAAAGGATCTTCAATCGTGGAGCTCCAGTCCTGGCGCATGCTTCCATCCACGTAAATCATCCCCTTGTATCCAAGAGTTGCCGAACCATAAACACTATTGCTGCGAATCCATGAATGGTCCATTGCAGTAACGGGGCTTCCCTTCGCGTTGGCAATTGTGAACAGATCAGGAACGGTCAACTGCCCTGCTCCAATCCTGGAATACTCATATTTCAGGTCCCTGTAGTTGGCTCCTGCCAACAGATCAACATTAAAATCGCCGAATTTCTCGGAATATGTCGCGATAAAATCGGCATTCACTTCATAGTTTGTAATATCAAACAGGTCGAAATAACCGCCATCCCATGCTCCGGGACCTGCCAGAACCTCATTTGAACGGTAGCTGACTACCGGAAAGGTTTTTGAATTATAGTAGTCAATCCCCAGGCGTCCTTCAAATTTCAGGGACGAAATGGGGCTGAAAAATAAGGAAGTTTTACCAAAGAGCCTGTCCTTATCCATTGAATTGGTGTTCTTGTTAAGGCTCCAGTATGGATTATTGTGGTAATTACTGTTCCAGTTGTAAGGATAACCGTTTGCCATGGTTTCGGTCCAGTGGGCTTTAAGATCCTTCATGTCAACCTGCCTGCCAAACCATTGTCCCAAAGACTGCATGGGGTTACTTGCGTTATATTCTGTCATCGGGAGGTTATCGCTTTCGCTCCTGGTATAATTTGCGGATACATCGTAGTCCCACATTTTCCCAAGTTTAATCGAAGTGTTAAAATTGATTGAATAGCGTGTCAGATCGGTATTGGGAAGGACCCCCGACTGGGTGCGGTAACCAAGGGAAGCACGGGTTGTAGCTCTTTCAGAGTTTGCAATTATTGAAATGCTGTGGTTGCTTGTATAACCCAACTGGTAGAGGTCCTTAATATTATTCGGACTGGAGACCCATGGCGTAGCGATCAGATCCCCATTAGCGTCGCGGGGACCGTTATACTGAGCAAGTTTCAGCCCGCTGTCAAGTCTCGGACCCCAGCTCGCGTCCATACCGTCGTTTACTCCGTTGCCAAGGCCATCAAGATAATTAAAGCCAAAACCGGGATCAAAGTCACCCTGTGCAAATTCCTGATAAGTTCCGGTAAAGCCCTCTTCCTCCTGGGCCCATTTATACCAATACTCATCTCCAAGGTATCCTTGCCCGTATTTATTTTGCATTTTCTGCAGGCTGTAAACCTGATCGACGTTAAAGTTACCGTCGTAGGTGACTGTCAGTCCTGAACGGCTTCTGCTTCCTGACTTGGTTGTGATGAGAATCACACCATGTCCTGCACGCATACCATAAAGAGCAGCGGAACCACCCTTAAGAACGGATACGGATTCGATGTCATCAGGATTAATATCATACAGTCCGGATCCGAAGTCAATACTTCTCTGCCTTTGTGAACTGTTGGATATCGGGATACCGTCAACAACAATAAGAGGCTGGTTGTCGCCCAGTGAGCTGTTACCCCTGATCACAATACGGGATGATGCTCCGATCTGACCGCCTGCCTGACTGACCTGCAGGCCAGCGATTTTACCGCTCAGGGAGGAGATGATATTAGGTTGAGCCGCTTTTGTCAACTCATTACTTTTCACATCCTGAACAGCATAACCAAGAGCCTTTTTCTCACGGGAAATGCCGAGCGCTGTAACAATAACCTCATCCAATCCCACGAGATCGGATTCGAGTACCGCGTTTATCTCAGTGCGGTTTCCTATTTCAACTTCCTGGGTTTTCATACCTATATATGAAAACAGGAGGGTTGTGGCACTTGCCGGTACATTTATGGAGTAGCGTCCGTTTGCATCAGTAATGGCACCGATAGTAGTGCCCTTTACCTGTACCGTAACACCAGGAATCGGGCCTTCTCCCTCCACTGCGGGGTTGATGGTCCCTGAAATTACTCTTGTCTGCGCGAACAAGGTCGTGACTCCTGCAAACACAAACAAGACAATCATCAGTAATAGTTTCTTCATAAGAGATTAATTTAGGTTTGAATATAACAAGCAAATATAATTGATTTCTGAAAAAAAGAATATTCAAAATATATTTATTAATATTCATTAACAAATTTCCGGTTTTTTTTAACAAAATCAAGGAGACGCATTCGGGGAAGCCTGATTCCTGATACCGGCAATAAATTATTTAAGCTGATTACAGACGCTTAATTTTAGGTCCTGCTGAAAAAAAAGGCTGATCTGCGCCGCAGATCAGCCTTGTCAACAAAAAGAACAATTTTATTCCTGTTTTGTCATAACTACTTTATTGGTCCTTCGTGCCACGCCAGGAGTTTCACCATCCCAGTCAAGTTTAATTGTAAGCGTCAGCTTTGGTGTGGTTCCGCAACCATCCCAGGTTCCGCTTCCGAAGTACCAGTAATCATACCCCACATCAGTTTGTCCCCAGTAAGCAAAGGGAATCTGAACCGTACCGTCGTTCAGATTAAGAGTAAGTGTAATGTCTCCGTTCGGTGCGAAATCTTCACCTGCCTGGAATATTTCTTCCCAGCCGATAAAAACCTGTCCGAGCAAAGAAGGAATTCCTGTTTCATCCGCTTTGATAACGATTTGATTATCTTTGGTTCCAGCAACAACTTCAGCTGTTGTTGTGCTTGGAGAGTCGCCTGTTTCAACAATATCCCATGTACCGATAAAATCGTCGAATTCGAGTGGGCAGAACGGTTCAACAGTAACTTCAATAGCCTTAGGATCAGAAGTTTTTCCTCCTGCCGTGGTTTCAGTTACATTAATTATTGCTTTACCGCTGGCCGGCAATTGGTCAAACAGGATTGTTGCAGATCTGGTATCCTGGCTAACTGACTGGACTGTTGCGTCAACAGCTGTCCAGTTCCATGTTGAGCCTGCCCGGTAGTATGAAACAGCAAAATCATAGCTGAAAGTCTGCAGAACGAGGGAAGGTCCTGTAGTGCTGAGAACAGCAGGGACCACCATGGAAGCATCGTAAGCGTTCTGTGCTTTCTCCATCGCGGTTTCTTCACAGGCGGCAAAGAGTGATACCACCACCAGCAGTGAAATCAACCTTATCAATATATTGTTTTTCATCAGTATATAATTTTGATTTTAATGGTATGATGCCTGCCCCATTAAGGGGAGGACTTATATTTGTTAATTATTATTAGAGTACTAGAACCATCCTCCGTTGGAATAATCCTTTCCGGCAACGCCCTTGTCGGCTCCGAAGGTGTAGGGTTCCATCAGGTTAACTTCAAGCTGTTGTCCCGGGATCGGGAAATGCAGGGGAGTTCCGTGCTGCAGTTTGTCAGCCTTGCGCATTGTGCAGAATTCGATTCCCATTCCCGACCCGAAGAGCTCTATATTTCTTTCATGGAATATCGCGGCTTCAACCTCGGCAGCTGTAGCACCGATAGGGGCAAGACCTCCTCTTGTAATCCTTTCGCCCGCGTTTATAATATCGGCTGCGCCGGTGAAGTTGGCCTGGTGCATCATTGCCTCAGCTTTCAGCAAGTCATTCTCTGCTTTTCTGAATACGGGTGAAGGAGTGGTCCATGTTGCCAGATAATCATCAAAGCGTGAGTACCTGTAGCATGAATAGTGATAATAACCTCTTTCAACCCTGAATGTACAGGATGACAGATACTGGAAATCTTTGAAAATACGGTCATCAACACCGTCCTCGTGAGCCGCGGTCGGCTCCGGTAGGGCTGCCCACTGATCGGCTCCAAGTGTCCAGCGCGCGGGCATTTCCGGGTCCATCATATTTACAATTCTCATGTCGACCCTACCCCATCCTGCGTAGTTGGCATAGGTGTGATACTGATCGTACCAGTCTACGTCATCCATCTTGGGAGCGAAATCAAAGGTAAGTCCATTGTTGGCATAAGAAAGAACCCTGCTCCAGTCGACTGCGTCATTATCAGCCTTATTGCGCGGGGAATAGGAAAGGAACCTGGCAGCCATCGAGTTGGCTAACTGGCTGACCTCTTCTTCCGTGTACACCATCCCTGGAATCCATGTGCCTGGCAGTGTGAAACTTGCAGAGGAACATGTTGATATGCATTTGTCAAGGCTTGCAACAGCTGCCGTCATGAGTTCGGTATAGGGAGCCACCTCAATTTCACTTGTAAGGTCGGTTTCCTCAGTTACCACAAAGCCCTTGTCATAGAATAGGCCTACATAACCAAGTGCAAGACCCTGTCCGAGGTAAGCGATAGCTTTCACCATTGGTGTTTCATCTGAACCGTCGTCTGCCGTGATTACCATTCCCTCACCGACAATCTTGTCGAGTATTTCATTTGAAGAAGAAAGCAGCGAATACATTGCCTTGTAAAAGTTTTCATTCACAACGGCGTTTCCATACGCTGGTGTATTGTCCCAGGCTATCCTGGGTTCCATGCTGAAATGCCACATGGCTACGTTACCATGTGAGCAGGTTCCCGCGTCGGCGCCTACCCAGAGGGCCAAAGCCGGTCCGTTGTATGCCTGTGAGTACTGGAACCAGGTGTTGATCAGCCCGCCAGCAACTCCTTTCACATCGGATGGCTTTGAAAATGCTGTTGCAAAATCCGGGTCGTTAAGATTCTTTACATCCAGACTTTCGCAGCCTGTTACCAGGAATGCAGCCAGAACCGTAAAGAGAAGAAAATATTTGAATGTTTTCATATTCTTGTCAGTTTAATAATTAGAACTTCAATTCAAGTGATGCGGCGAACGATCTGTAGTTCGGGTATCCCATGAAATCATATGAGAAATACTGGGTTCCGTCAGTGGTGGCAACCTCGGGATCGTATCCCGAATAATTGGTCAGGGTATAAAGGTTTTTGCCAATTATCGACAACTTGATGCCCTTTATGTATCCTTTGGCAAAATTATTGAGTGAGGCAGCCGGAATTGTATATGACAATGAGACTTCTCTCAGTTTAAGATAGCTTCCGTCCTCAACCCAGAAATCGTTGAAATCGTTCACATCATAGAAAGTCTTGTAATATGTAAGTGTCTTTTTCAGGTAGTCGGGCTTTCCGTACTGATCCATCATACCGTGCCTGTCGTCTCTGGTGAGCCACTGTGCCGATTTGTTGTAAATGTCACCTCCGTTTTTCCACTCGAGAAGTGCATACAGTCCGAAACCCTTCCAGCTGAAGTTGTTTGTCATAGCGAGCTTGAATTTGGGGTTTGAATCACCCGTCTTGCCATACCACAATGCTCCGTTTTCATCAAGCTTCTTGATTGGTTTTTCGGATGTCGTTCCCTCGGTTCCTCTGGGTATTACATATCCGTCGCTGTTGATAACGTAGTTGCTTATGTTATCCGTTTCCTTGAGTTGCTGGGACAGTTCCTCGAGCGAAGTAAGGAACTTGTATCCATACATTGCTCCGAAAACTTCACCCTCGCGGATATAGAAGCATTTGTTGGCTTCCTGTCCCTGCGGTCCGGTCTGGAATGGCGGAACGGTGAGCTCGGTAATCTCAGTCCTGACCCTGTCAAAAATAAAGCCGACATTGTATGTTACATTGGTTTTCCTTACCACTGCTGCATTGAATGATGCTTCCCATACCTTTGAATTAAGCGCTCCGGCATTCTGCACCTGACCCGGCCATCCGCCGTACTGTACTGCCAGGGGAACTCCAAGAATCTGATCGGTGGTATTGGTGATGGAGCGGATAATTTCAAGGCTGAACCTGTTGAGGAAGTCGAGATTAAGTCCAAGTTCCCATTCTTTGGAAAGAGAAGGTTTCAGATTTACGTTACCAAGCTGGGATTTGGAGGTCAGACCTCCGCTGATTGACATAACTTCGTACTGGTTCGCAAAACCCGGCCTTTGACCTGCCGTACCGTATGCTGCTCTCAGTTTTAATTCCTGGACGCCGGGAATTTTGATATCCTCACTTACTCTCCAGGCAGCTGACAGTCGGTAGTAGGGATTCCACCTTGCCTCGGAACCGAACAGGGAAGATCCGTCATAGCGGTACATCCCGTCAAAAATATATTTATCCTTATAATCGAGATAAAGGATGGCAAAGTAGTTTTTGGCAATGATATCAGCCTGATAGCTCGTGATGTATTTGTTTCCGGCTATTGCATCAAAACTCGGAACTCCTCCAAGACTGAAATCGTATCCTGTTGCCGAATGGCTATTATATGCTTCCTTCTCAAAAAGGTAGCTCAGTTTTGCCCTGGTATTGAAGTCACCGAATTTCTTATTGAAGTTTACCGTGGCCTGGAAGTTCTGCGAGAAATCGGAAGTGCTTGCCCTGTAGTACGCACCCTCTGAATAGACAGGTCCTTCACCACCGCGCGACCATGTATCATAGGGATTATACGTGGTATAATCTCCCAGGGAATACTCGAATGCATATTTGGATTCGATGTTTATTGAATTTGTAATATTATACCTGGCATTGTATGTACCCAGTATTCTGTCGCGTTTTGTAAGATCCTCTATTTTCCAGAGGTTGTATATCGGGCTTTCCTGCTCATCCTGCCAGATATTTGGAATAAAAAGGTAAGGCTGGCCGTCAGGGTTGGGAGAATTGAAATCGGCATCCGGTTCAATAAGCAGGGTATTGAAGAATACACCGCCGTTGTAATAGTTTGCTCCTCCCGGATCCTGAGTCGAAGACTTCACATAGAGGTTTGATGCAGAAAGCATGATTTTCGGTGTCAGCTTATGGTCGACGTTCAGCCTGAAGCTGTTTCTCTTGTAACCGTCAGTTTCTGCAACAAGGCCCGACTGACGATTGTTTTCGAAAGAAATCAGGAAGTTGGTTTTCCCGAGGTTTGAACCTACTGAAACGTAGTTGGTATAATAATTACTGCCCGGGAATACTTCTTCCTCATGATCGAAAAGGCGGGCATAGTTATTATCCAGATACTGATCCGGCTCAATCATTCTGGAACCGACAACACCCACGTTACCGTATCCCGGATAATTTGCAGGATAGCTTACACCTTTATATTTAGTAAAGGGATAGCTGCCCTGGTCATCTGCCAGCTGATACTGGTGATGGGTGGCAAGGTCATACTTTTTTGCCAGGGTGTTGATTCCGTATTCGTTTCTTACAATAATCTCCGTCCGGCCTTCAACAAGCAAATTGCCCCTGCGCGTGGTTACAGCGATAACGCCGTTACCTGCACGGGATCCGTAAAGTGCTGATGCCGATGCACCCTTGACGACCTCAATCGATTCGATGTCGTCAACATTGATATCACCGAGTGTCCCTTCCATAATTGCTCCGTCGAGAATGATGAGGGGAGCCTGTGACCCGGTAATCTGGGTTGCACCGCGGACAAGAATTGTAGCCGCGCTTCCGGGTTCACCGGTTGAGCTGATGATGGTAAGACCGGCCACCTTGCCCTGAAGGGCGGATGAAGCCGATCCTGCATAAACTTCCTTGAGTTTTTCCTGATCAACACGCTCTACCGATACGGCAAGTTTCTTTTTCGGTGTTCCGGCAGCAACACCGGTAACAATAACTTCATCGAGGTTCAAAAGGTCCTGATCCAGTGCAACATCGATGACACTCCTGCCTCCGATTTCCTCTTCCCGGGTTTTCATCCCGATAAAGGAGAAGGTAAGAGTTCTGGCATTCTCAGGTACATTCAGTGAGTATTTTCCTGCCATGTCGGTATATGTACCGAGAGTGGTACCCACGACTGTGACAGACACTCCGGCAATTGGTCCCTCCCCTTCAACCGAAGAGGTGACAGTACCTGTAATAACTCTTATTTGTGCCAACAGGGTTGATGCACCTATAAACACAAAAAGAACAATCAACAGTAGTTGTTTCTTCATACGATTTGGTATTAGGTTTGATGTGTAAACAATCCAAAGATAGGATTTTAGTAAGAATTACAAAATTTTTTATTTGTTTTTAGCAATAAAATGCAACTTTTCAGGAAATCAGCATGAAATGTTCAAATCAAGCAGAATAATGCCACGGTATCCCGGATCTATTGTCTCCTCATCCGGTAATTTACAGGGTTCCAGAAGCAGATAGGAAAGCCTGAATCAGCTTTTCAGCTTTGTATAATGGGAATAAAACAGCGGTATTGTTTCAATTCCCTTGAAAAAATTGAAAAGCGGGAAGTTTTCATTCGGGGAATGAATGGCATCACTTTCGAGACCGAATCCCATCAGGATAGACTTTATTCCTAACACTTTTTCGAATGTTGAAACGATGGGAATGCTTCCGCCGCTCCGGACCGGGATGGGCGTTTTGCCGAAGGACTCCTCCATGGCCAGGGCGGCAGCCTGGTATTCGGGTGTGTCAGGAGGACTGACATAAGCCTCACCGCCATGAAGATACTCAACCTTTACCTTAACCCCTGAGGGAGCTATTGACAGGAAATGATCCCTGAAGAGCCCGGCTATCTTTTCAGCCTTCTGATTGGGTACCAGCCTCATTGAGATTTTGGCACCTGCCTTTGAAGGGATGATGGTTTTAGTACCTTCGCCGGTGAACCCTCCCCATATTCCGTTTATGTCGAGTGTCGGCCTGATGCCCGTGCGTTCAAGGTCGGTATATCCTTTTTCACCTCCAAGGTCGTCCACTCCTATCGACTTCATGTATTTTTCCCTGTCGAAGGGCCTCAGAGCCATGGCATCCCGTTCCTTCCTGCCTACGGTCAGCACATCGTCGTAGAAACCCGGAATGACAATACGGCCGTTTTTATCCCTGAGCGATGCTATCATGTCGCACAGCACATTGCAGGGGTTGAGTACAGCTCCGCCGTATATTCCCGAGTGCAGGTCGTGACCGGGTCCGCTCAGTTCAACCTGAACGTACGAAAGACCCCTGAGCCCCGTAGTTATTGAAGGGATATCGGGGGCTATCATTGTTGTGTCGGATATGAGGATCACATTGGCTTCAAGCATCTTTTTATTGTCGCGGCAAAATTTCTCCAGACTTACCGATCCTATTTCCTCCTCTCCTTCTATCATGAATTTTACATTGCATGGAAGTGTTCCCGTGGTGGTCATGAATTCGAAGGCCTTCACGTGCATAAACAGCTGGCCCTTGTCGTCGTCAGCTCCCCTGGCCCATATCCTGCCATCGCGCACTTCAGGCTCGAAGGGAGGCGAGTTCCACAGATCGAAAGGTTCCGCGGGCTGAACGTCATAATGGCCGTATACCAATACTGTAGGAAGCTTTTTGGAAATAATCTTCTCAGCATAAACAACAGGGTTCCCTGCAGTAGGGAAAACATCTGCCCTGTCGGCGCCTGCTTTCTTAAGCGAATCTCTCAGAAATTCAGCAGCCCTGATCATATCGGGCTTATTTTCAGGCTTTGCGCTGATCGATGGTATACGGATCAGTTCAAATAACTCTTCAAGAATGCTGTCGCGGTTAGTGTCGATAAAGGTTTTTATGCTTGTCATTATTCTACAGTATTGATTGAATTATTTTTCTAAACTCCGAAACGGCCCGGATTGTTTCTGATTTCCTCAGCAGCAATGCAAAGATCCTTATATGTTTCTTCCCCGAAAGCCCTGATCAGAGGTTCTTTAAGAAACTCATAAACACGGATATCCTCTTTTTCCCCTGTGTCAACCGCACTGTGGCACATTGAAAGCTGCCGGTAATTGACAGCTGTGAAATCCTTGAAATACTTCACCCTGGCGGGAAAAAGATGGCATGAAACCGGTTTTCTGAAAGGAATTTTTCCGTCGAGATAAGCTTTTTCTATACCGCACATGAATATATTATCATTTAATATAGTATAGGCACATTCTTCATTGCCTATCAGCGGTGTCACTATATCCCCTTCAAAATCAACCACGCTGGTCCCTTCCCTTTCAATTGTCCTGACTCCATCGGGCCTGAGATAGGGCTTTACCGCGGGCAGTATCTCGTCCAGTATCCCGATCTCCTCCTTTGCCACCGGCGCTCCCGAATCGCCGTAACGGCAGCAGTTCCCGAGGCAGAGCGGCAGGTTGCACCTGAATCTTTTCACTATCAGGTCGAGACTGAAAATTATATCGTTGATGCGAATCATCAGTCAATAAGAATCTTTCCCGTCATTTCCACCGGAATCGCCACATCCATTATAGTAAGCAATGTTGGAGCCACATCGGCCAGAATGCCTTCCCTTATTGTTTTATAATCGTCGCTTACGAGTATGCAGGGAACGGGATTAAGCGAGTGGGCCGTGTTTGGAGTGCCGTCGTCATTGAGAGCCTTGTCGGCATTCCCGTGATCGGCTATGATAAGCGTGTCGTAGCCATTCTTCCTTGCTGCATCCACAACTGCTCCAACACATTCGTCAACTGTTGCCACGGCTTTCTTTATTGCTTCATAAACACCGGTATGCCCTACCATGTCGCCGTTAGCAAAATTCAGGCAGATGAAATCGAATTTCCCCGTGTTGATTGCTTCAATAACAGCATCCTTAACGCCGTAAGCACTCATCTCGGGCTGCAGGTCATAAGTGGGCACCTTGGGTGAGGGGATCAGAATTCTCTCCTCATTCCTGAAAGTCTCTTCGCGTCCTCCCGAGAAGAAGAAGGTTACATGAGCGTATTTCTCGGTCTCTGCTATTCTGAGCTGTGTCTTTCCGGCTTCCGAAAGGACTTCTCCTATTGTATTGTCGGCATTTTCCTTTGGATAAATGACATGGAGTCCCGTGAAAGTGGCATCATAAGGAGTCATCGTGCAGTAATGCAGGGGTATGGTTTTCATCCCGAATTCCGGAAGGTCTTTCTGTGTAAGGGCTATGGTAAGTTCCTTAGCCCTGTCGTTTCTGAAGTTGAAGAAGACCACTACATCTCCGGGCTTCAGCAGACCGACAGCCTCGCCGTTTTCGCCGACAACTGATATCGGTTTCATGAATTCATCGGTAACGCCTTCGTCGTATGATTTCTGCATGGCATCAAGGATATCACGGGTTTTGTATCCTTCACCCGCGACCAGCAGGTCATAGGCTGTTTTAATCCTCTCCCACCGCTTGTCGCGGTCCATGGCATAATACCTGCCAATGAATGAAGCCACTCTTCCGTTCGAATTTTCAAGGTGATCGAGCAGGTTCTTCATATAGCCCTTCCCGCTGCGGGGATCGGTATCACGCCCGTCGCCGAAGCCGTGAATAAAGACATCCTTAATACCGTATTCCCCGGTCATGTCACAGAGGTAGTAAAGGTGCCTGTCGGATGAATGAACGCCGCCATCGGAGAGCAGTCCCATGAAATGAACCTGCTTTCCCTTGTCGCGTGCATATGAGAAAGCCTCGGTCAGTACAGGATTCTTTTTGATTTCGCCTGTCTTGCATTCCATGTTGATCTTTACAAGATCCTGGTATATAATCCTTCCAGCCCCGATGTTAAGATGGCCGACCTCGGAGTTTCCCATCTGACCGTCGGGCAGACCCACGTTTTCGCCCGATGCATGGAGCCTGGAATTAGGATACTTATTTTTCAGCGCCGTGAGGTTTGGAGTCGGGACCTGGCTGATAACGTCAGCAACTGATCCGTCGCCGATTCCCCAGCCGTCGAGTATCATAAGAAGCGCTTTTCTGCTATTCATCATAATTTCCAATTAATTTTTTATTCTTTCCGTCAGTCAACTGTATAATTATATCAAACAACAGAAGTCTGATCGCTATTCACAATGCGGATGCAAAATTAGTTAAAAAATGGATTGGTTCTTTCGGGGGGAAGAAGAATGGGCGCAGAGCTCTGTGCCCTACCTAATCTGTCGTATCCTTATCCTGTGATCATCAGCCCCGGCGCATGTTTCCTCATAGGCTATGTCCTTGCCTACATAGGCAATCCATTCCTCGGGGGTGAAGTTCCTTGTGACGTATGTGCAGCCGTCGGCTGCAAAGGTATCGGCAAAAGCGGGACGGGCAATTATCCTGGGTTTTTCGGAGGCCACGGCCGACAGAATCATCGCTCCGTCGTGACTGAAATCGCAGGATATTACAACACCTTCATTGTCGGTGAAAGTCACCGGAGCAGCTGACAGGTCGTCGGTATCCCAGAGCTTAAGGCTGCCATCGGAGCCGGCTGTTGCCATTTGCCGGTTATTGCCATTGAACCGGATATCGCTGACGGCTCCCTGATGAGCCTTGAAACCGCTGATCTTTTCGCCGAGCGCGGCATCCCACAATTCTATCGTGCCGTCATCATAACCGACTGCAATCCGGTCATCATCGGGTTTAAAGCGAATATTGAGTATCTTCTTTCCTTCGGATTCGATGGTAAGCTTCCTGTCCTTCATGCCGGTGCCCCAGACAATGCCCTTACCCCTGTCGCTGATACCCGCCATATAATCGTTGTTAAGCGACAGTACTACGGATGTAACCATTATCCCTCCTGTTCCGACATCGGTAGAAGTTCTGGCGGTCAAATCCCATTTAAGCACCCTTCCGTCGAGAGCGGCTGAATAGAGGTATCTGCCGTCGTAGGAAAATACCAGCGACCTGATCTTTCCAGAATGGCCTTTAAGTTCAAATCCCTGTTCATTGCCTTCCACCGGGATCATACCAATAGCATTGTCCTTTTTTCCGAAAGCCAGCCAATCCGATCCCGGGCTGACAGCCATCACATCGACGACCTCATCCCCGGAATAAACAACCCTGAAACTCTTGTCTCCGGCATCCATATCCCATCTCAGAATATTTCCGCGCGAATCGGAAGAGAAGAACTCATTTTTCCCGGGTATGAAAGCGATGTTTCCAACCGGGGAGGCAGGAGCGCTGAAGTTTCTTATTTTACTGCTTCCCCTGTTTTTGGCTAAATTGTAGAGGCCTGCATAGATATCTGCATCATTCCTGCTTCCGGTGTTATCCCTGTTGAAGAGATAAGCCTGGTATGCCAGCAGAGGCTGAAGCTCATCCTGCAGGGGAAGCTGCAATGATCTGAGCGACATGGATTTTGCAAGCGAGATCATTCTCAGCCTGCCGGTCTCCTCCTTCAATCTTAAGGCAGAATCGGCCATCATTCTTGCCAGTATGCCTTCCCTTATGGCATTTTCCGACTCCCTGACGACATATTCAAACTGTTTGCGGCCGCTTATTATCTCATTTTCAGCCCTGAGCCTCATCACTTTCTCAGCATCATGTTCACGTCTTGCTGCTGCTGCTGCCGAGTCGGACAGCATTGATCTCATAAGGGCAGCCGATGCATGTTCTTCCGCGACCATCTCTCTTGCTTCAGCTTCCTTTTTCTGCTCCTCTATGGTCCTACGTTGCTTGTCGGCCGAAAATTTCAATCCCAGTGAAATCAGGGTTATCAATCCTGCCAGTATAGCCAGTCCGCCTAAGATGGAGGATATCATCCTTATTTTTCTTAATCTCCATTTGGTTTGTCTGACTTTTCTTTCTTCCGACTCGAGAAATTCCTTTTCGCTGGTCCGCAGGTATACCATTGCCCTTTCGAAGGCAGGATCGTATTTTACTGCCCACGACAATGTGGGTTTGTTCTGATCGCGCCAGTTCAGTGCCAACTGCAGGTCAGGCTGCTTAAGCAGTCCGGCCTTCCCCTGCTGATAAAGGGATGATGATTCTGAAAGGCGGAGGTACATCTGCACTGATGCCGATTCCTCGGTAACCCATTGCCTTAGCCTGGACCAGAGAAGAATAATACTTTCGTGCGAAAGATCTATTGCCGAATTATCGTTGAGCGGAACCGAATAGTGGGGAGTAAGCAGCGATATTGAAGGATCGCGGAATTTCTCCACCACATTTATCAGTTCATCGTATTCGCACTGAACCGACGATCTGAGATCCCGTATGGTTGAAGGCAGGCGAATTCCCTTGTTATCGGGGCCGCTGCCGGTAATATTTTTAAAAAGACGTTCGCAGATCTTTTTCTCTGTCCCGTTCAGTTTTTCATATATCTCATCGGCATGTCTCGAAATGGCATCTCTTATCGTGCCTATCGCGAAGTAATCGGAAAAATCGATTGGCCGGTCCGGTTCATTGAGTTCCTTCCAGCGCATCCAGGTTCTCATCAGGGCATGCTGAAGTATCGGCAGCTGATGATCGGGGTTGCTGACCTCATCAACAAGGAGTTCAACAAGGTCGTCATCGATCTCCGCTCCTACTGTTTTTATAGGTCCGGCAATGACTTCCCGCATGGCTTCCCTGCTCATCTTCGAGACCATGTAATTGCTTCCGTTGATCAGGTTGGTGAATCCCCTGTAATGTGAGCATTCGGTTATCAGGTCCGACCTGATTGCAATGACAAGGTAGATATCGGGATTATTATGTGATACTGAATTTGTAAGAAGAGTGACGAACCTGGAAAGTTCTTTTTCGCGGTCGGGATATGACTGGAATGAAACGTCCCTGAACAGTTCCTCGAATTGGTCAATGAACAGCAAAGTCTTTCCCCTGAACCGGGGTGGTGCATTTCTGATAACTTCTCCTATCCCATCGGGGTTATCACGAAGCACTTTCAGTATCTCGTTTTGAGTTTCGTCGTTCGGATCCCTTACCGGGCCGTTGCCGGACAGGGCTGATGCCAGATTTCCCAGGGGGTCGCTTCCGGGCCTGACGTTCACTATGCGCCACTGTGTTTCACCGGCTTCCGAAAGACTTTTGATCCTGGGTATCAGACCGCCCTGCACCAGTGAAGATTTTCCGCTTCCCGAGGCTCCGGTAACTGCCACAAACCTGCTTCTGAGCAGTTTGAGGAATATCTCCTCGCTCTCTCTCTCCCTACCGAAAAAAAAGTCGCTTTCTTCCGGAGTAAAGGGTCTTAAACCCGGGAAGGGACTGAACGATTCATATAATTTGTTTCCGGAAGCCATATGCTGGTAAAATTATCCTTCGTGTTTATCTATATAACGGAAAAGTTCAAAAGAACTTTCAGGGAAATTGAAGTCAAATTCGCTTATACTTTTCAGCGGGAGCACGTAGCAGTAATAGCAGGCCGATCTTATATCACGTGCCACCCTGCCCGGATCGCTCATGTCTTCATGGTTCACAAAGATTTCCGGCTCGCTGTTATCTTCTGTAAATGACCACATTATGCTGTTTGACGGTTGCGAGAAAATGCCCCGCTGGTTATTTCGGGCAAAAGACATTTTTTCGGCAAGAAACAGCAGTTCATCCTCTTTGATTTTATCGAAGCATGATACAAGGAATTTTACTTTTTCAAACAGAAGTTCCTTTTCGTTGATCTGACCGGAAACCATTCTGTCGAGGTGGGTTCTGTTCCTGTCAGGGATTCTCGATGCAGTTGAGTTGTAAAGTTCCATTGATGTTCGTGCCAGAAGTCTTGCAGCTTCTTCCCTGAGTATCTGTTCAGGGCTGAAAAGAAGCGCTGCCACTGATTCCCGCAGGTTTGCATCTTCTATACGCGTGATACACCTGAGAGTGCATGCCTTTATCCAGACCCCAAGAACATTGTAATCGCAATTTATAATATCTTCCGACAACATGGCCGGGGAGGGCAGTTCAATGGGATACCATGGACGAAGCTTTTTAAGGAGTTTTTTCCACTCGGTGTTCCGGTCAGTATTCCCATAGATCAGCGATGACAGTTCAGGAATGGGATTATTCCCGTCCTCTTCAACTTTTCCCTTGTACACAAGATGAAGGATTCTGAGAAGATAGAGTTTCCAGCGCTCATATTCCCTGGTGAGCTGGTGAGTCAGGAATTCATTTTTCCCGTCTTCCATTGCCGCAAGCATGGAAATCATCCAGGCGAGTGTCCCGAATGTCTCGGTTATAGTTGGTTTAAGCCTTTCCCGTTCGGATTTTGTCAGGATGTACCCGGATGAGAACAGAATGTCGAGTGACATTTCCTTCACGGGTCTTGAGTTGGACAACAGTCTTTCGATAAGGAACGACATGTCGTCCGGCCGGTGGATCTCCGACATCAGTCTGAGCAGCACCTTGCTTGTGTTAACATTCCCGGCGGCCTTAAGATAATATCTGTCGATGTCCCTGACTACATCCGGTCCCAGGCTGCGCATCACGGCATAGACATCATCCTCGATACCGCTTATATTAAGGCATTCGCATACTTCCTGTATCATATCGGTCATTCTGAACTTCCCGATAAGGAACAGGGCGAGTCTTTTCAGTTCAGGAGAGTTATCCTTCAGCAGTTTCAGTATCTCTGTGGTCTGGGGGTATCTTGAGCCGGCCAGTGTTCTCCGGGCATTTTCAGCTCTCGCGAATCCATCTGCGCGAGTGTCTTTTGCCTGAGGCATCTCATCCGCATTTTCCCACAGCGCTATCTTCCCTGCTATTTCGGAAGCCCTGTTACGAACATCATCGTCTGACTGTTCCGAAGAGGCAATTTTCCTGAGGGCAGGGAGCAGGTTTCTGTCGTTGAAAGCAAGGGCATAAACAAACAACTCTTCATAAAACCAGGGGTTTCTGATATTATCGATTACCGACAGGTCACCGGTTTCAAGATAATACAGCTTTTTTCTGAAAAGGATTTTCCCAGCAAACCTGTTTGTCAGGTTTTCCCATTCACCGCCTGAGGGATCGACTTCCATTTTTACCGGGGGTAGTATGAAATGTCTGATTCCCATAAACCTCTATTATTTAATTCAACAATCTAAATTAAGAAATTCGCCGGAATAATCACTTACCCAGCCTTTTCTTTATCAACGAAAGCAGATGAAAAAAATTTCTTCCGGCAGTATCGGTTTTTATTTCGGCCATCGAGTACCAGGGCTCACGTTCAGCAAGTTTTGTCCTGACATAGGTTTCAAGTTCCTCTTTATCAATGTCTTTCAGTAACGGCCGCCCGGCGGATGACCGTGCAAGTCGTCGTGCAAGGCTTTCCGGAGTCATCCTGAGATAAACGGTAAGTCCGTTCTGCAGCATGAATTCCATATTTTCGTAAAAGCACGGAGTTCCTCCTCCCGTTGAAATGACTGTATTATCAGCTTTTGCAACTGTCCTGAGGGCCTCCGCTTCAACAGTACGGAACCAGTCTTCACCCTGTGTCTCAAATATTTCAGCAACAGGCATTCCTTTATCTTCCTCAATAAATTCATCGAGGTCGATGAATTTCCAGTTGAGGCGGGAAGCCAGTTTTTTACCCGTGGTCGTTTTACCGCTTCCCATGAATCCGATCAGAAATATCTTGTCGGCTTTTTGCATCAAAGTTCCAGCTTCATCTGTGCGGGATCCGGGGGTTTCCCCTCATGTGGCTTTTTCTCTTCTTCCTCTTCATGTTCAATCACGGCCACAGGTCTTGATTCCTTTTTCACCACAGGTTCAATTTCCTGAATGTTATCCACCATAAAGCTGGTAAGACGCTTACCTTTTGCCTTGTAGCTTTTCACTCCTATGAACTCGGCAACTTCAATTATCTCGTTGTTGCGTTCCTTGTGCTTACCCCCGAACTGGATCTCAAAACGGGGATACTCTACTTCGGTCAGGCTTACAAGCTTCGACTCAGGATCTTTATTGATGAAGCAAAGCGGGTTTTCAGATTCCTCAATAATGAATCTCTTGACATAATAGAATTTCTGTTCTGCATCCCAGTAAACGGCGGAATACACTGTTCCTGGGCGGTATTTTTCTATTATCAGAATATTTTCTTCAAAATGGTTCGAAAGGTCGAATCCCGTTGTTCTGAAGTAGCCGTTCTTGGTGATCACGAGTATCTTGTCGTCGGCGCTGAATTCACCGAGGAAGATACCTCTTCCATCGCTGTTCAGCCTGTATATGGCATCATCGAACCATATCTTTCTCCCTCCCAGTGTCGAAAGGCCCTTCTCCTTCAGTGTTATTTTATTAACAGCGTTTCGGGTCAGGATATTTCCCATCGTTGTTTTGCCCTTAATGGCCAGCTGGCTGAAATCAAACTCCAGAATCAGTTTTTTGATTCTTGCCTTGGGCTTGTGATGAACTTTGATCACTTCGGCTTCACCGTTGGGATTGGCGCTCAGGTACAGGATTCTTGAACCCGGAGTTCCCTTTGTCAGGTTGTATTCCTTGTCGCGGGTAAGTCCTGAAATGGCACATCTTTTGACATAGTAAGGGCCATTCCTGCCATCCTGATACACTATATTATAAATAGTACGTTCATCATTCTTCAGGAAAACCTGGGCATAGATCAGGTCGTTTCCCACGAAAACCTTATCTGCCACTTTCGTGATAAGATAGCTTCCGTCCTTTCTAATCACAAGGATATCATCAATATCGGAGCACTCACATACGAATTCATCCTTTTTGAGTCCGGTGCCAATAAAGCCTTCCTTGTAGTTAATATAGAGGCGTGCATTGTTTGCAACCACCTTTGTTACATTGATGGTGTCGAAGCTTCTGATCTCTGTTTTTCTTTCCCTTCCCTTTCCGTATTTCTTCTTTCCGGGATAGTATCTTAATTCCGGAGTAATTGCATAATTGGTTATTGACAGGTTTTCAATTATCTCCTTTTCATCAGGTTCAGTTATGTCAGCGATATTAAATATCAGGTTTTTGTAAGGGAGACCTGTCTCAGGCATTATCCTGAATGATATTCCCGCAGAAAAATCTTTTGAGAGAACCCTCTCATACTGAACCGAATAGTTCTTGATCAGAAGAGATGTAAGATTTACCTTGACGAAGTTCATTGAAGTCTTTTCCCCGTCATCTTGAGTGAGTGAGTACCCATCCTGTACATTCAGAAGGAAGATAATACAGGCTGCAAACAAAACAGTAAGCACCTTTAGTTTCATTTTTGACAATGTGTTAGGTTCATAAATTGTTGTATTTAAGTAAATTTAAACAATATTTTTCATACCGAAAAATAATTTTAAGCCTGGCCGTTCAGCGTAAAAGTCTGTTACAGCTGAATTTTAAACCTCATCGGTTTTTAATAACCCACTGTCAGACAAAATTTCAACAGAAGATTGAAAACTATCTTTTGTCTGATAAATGTAATTCCTATCTTAGCCACGATTGAAAATTCTTAGTACAATAATCATGAAATTAAGCTTTCATAATTTCCCCTTATCGTTTCTGACTGCTCTGCTGATACTGTTATCACTGCAATGTAACAACGCTGATTCCCAGAAGCTGTCAAACTGGCCCTGTTTTCATGGTGCGGATCGTACAAATAAATCAATTGAAACCGGGCTCCTGAAGAAGTGGCCGGCAGGCGGACCAAAACTGCTTTTTACAATCAGCGGACTGGGAGATGGTTACAGCTCAGTTTCATTCGGAGAAGGTATGATATTCACAGCCGGGAAATCAAAGGATCTGAGCTACGTATTTGCCTTTGATCTGAACGGCAAACCTGTATGGAGCAGTCCTAATGGCAAATCCTGGTCAACAACAGCATCCTGGGCTTCATCATATACCGGTCCAAGAAGTACTCCGACATATGAC
>ERZ1026800.640-NODE-640-length-28048-cov-5.271337_pt1 | contig 28048 bp, 21 predicted proteins | sample MGYA00520873_ERZ1026800 | MGnify/ENA primary metagenome ERZ1026800 (study PRJEB33270, sample SAMEA104284475) | anaerobic digester metagenome | biome: Anaerobic digester microbiome; feature: mesophilic sludge digester; material: Anaerobic digester biomass | place...
AGAGTGGATTTACCAAATCTGCATTTACCGGAAGTGCACTAGTCAAAAGTGATATGGCTGAAACCAAAAGTGCTGAAGCGACAGCTCAAATTGCTCTTGAAACATTCATGATTAACATTAAGGAAATCGAATTTGAACTTGATGATGATTTCGATGATGATGATGATTTTGATGATGGCGATTTTGATGACGATGACGACGATAAAGGTATTACTGACGATGACGATGACGATTTCGACGATGATGATTTCACGATCAAGGGGCCGATTCTGGTAGATATGCTTTCAGATGAGCTTGCCCGTGGTCTGACAATAGCAACCGGAAAAATGCCAAATGGTGTTTACGAAGAAATCGAAATTGAACTCGACAGATACAAAAGGGATCCCGGAAGCAAAATGTATAACCGCACTGTCTTCATCGAGGGAAAGATCAACGGGGATGATATGGAAATGTGGTACAGTTCTGACTATAGTTTTGAAATAGAATTCCCCGAAACCAAACAAAATATTGTTCTTTCGGGAAATGATCTCAAAATATTTATCGATTTCCGTATGGATAAAATGCTTGAAACCCTTAATTCAATTGATTTTAGCGGGGCAAAAGACGGGAATGGGAATGGAATCATAGAGATCGGACCTAATAATGTTGACGGGAATCAGTTTTATGCCCGTCAATTCTTCAGGGCAATCTTTAAATCTTTCTATCTGCACGATGACGACGACGACGATGATGATGACGACTGATCCTTTAAGTTAAGGATCGCGACTCTGTAAATCCGGAATCAAAAAACTGATTCCGGATTTATTATTTTAGCCGCCGCGTGCCGCGCGTCGATTGTCTGCTAATCTTTTGCAGCGGAAACAGGCGCCATATGATTTTTCTTAACTTTGAACGCTGATCACTTGATAAATGAATTATCCGGCAGGCATATTATCCCCGGAAGAAAAACTGGTCTTCGCGCTGTGCAGGCTTGAGTTCGATGATATAATCAAAAATGATATCCGGGAACTGACAGCTGAAATAAGCGACTGGAATCGTTTTGTCCATCTGGTCACCGGCCATGGTATAACTGCTCTTGTTGCCAGGAATATTCATCATCTCAACATTGATGACCGGATTCCAGCGGAGAAACTGAAGCTTCTTGATGGAGGAAGGATGCAAAGCATGATCAGAAATGCCTGGCTTGCCGGCAGATGGAAAGAAGTAAATTCGATTCTTTCCGAAGCCGGTATAAAGCATCTTCTTCTGAAGGGAATGGCGCTGGAACACTCCGTTTACGGATCAACCGGACTGAGGCAAATGAACGACGTGGATATCCTGGTAAAGAAGGATGAAATCCTTAAAGCCTGGCAGCTGCTTCAGGCGCACGGTTTTATATCCGACATGGTCAAATCGCCCCTTCACAGGAAAATATTAACCGAAACGGGCAAGCACATGCCAACACTCAGAAAAGACGGATTTCCCGTCGAACTTCACCACAGGCTGTTCATAACATCCGACAGGAACAAGCTGCTTGACAAAGCAATCGACAATGCAGTTGAGATAAGCATAGAAGGATCGCCAGCATTCATCCCGGGAAATGATATTCATCTTGAATTCCTTAAGTGCCATTTTGAGGATCACGGTTCAGTCGGGGGCATCCAGCTCAGACTCTGGCTCGATATGGAACTGCTCTCACCCGGGAGTGCACCGGAGTTCACTGCCGGAATGATTGGAAATCCAAATTCTGGCTCAAAACCGGGCCAAAGAAGAGATAATTTCCGGAAGCGCTTTTATTCAATGCCAATGTCAGTCAGATTGCCTTACCTGATAGGTGATATTTTTCCCTCGCTGAAGTGGATGAAAAAAAGGTACAATTGCAGCAACCTGGAAGCAATGATGCACTATCCCGGAAGAATTGCCAAAATTCAGTGGATTTTATAAAATGCCTGTCACAAAAACGATCTTCCGATTATGCAATGATGTGAATAAATAATTAACATTGTTTATTTACAATAGTTCGTTAAATGTTAATATAATTGTTTGAAAATCAAGAAAATAGTTAATAAATAACAACGAGATAATTTGGTTAAGTCCCTGACAATCAATAACTTAATAGATTAACCAAATCTGCAAAAGTTATGATTATCAGGGAACAAAAACCTTATAACACACTCATTCTTAACATGATGGACAAGTTGCCAAATATTAATAAATGGAGAAGGATGTTTCTCCTGGAGACTTTTATCCTGTTTTTGTCCATCCGTGGTCGAATAAATTTCTTACAGCTTGCAAGGTATGGAAAATATAAAGAACAACGATACCGGCAGCAGTTTGAAAAACGCTTTGATTTTTTAACTTTCAACAAGGAGCTCACCTTATCACAAGGGAGCGGCAGATATGCTATTGCCTTTGATCCGAGCTATGTATCAAAATCCGGTAAACATACTCCCGGTGTCGGCTGGTATTGGTCAGGTTGTGCCAATAGGGCTAAATGGGGCCTGGAAATTGGTGGCTTAGCCGCCATTGATATTGATAACCATACTGCTTTTCACCTTGAAGCTGTTCAAACACTTAACCGTGGTGATCAAAACCTTTCTGATTGGTATGCAGGGGTTATATCTGAAAGAAAAGATATCTTAAAATCTATATCAAAGTACCTGGTTGCCGATGCATGGTTTTCCAAAAAGTCCTTCGCGGATCAGGTAATCTCATCAGGCTTGCATCTTGTCAGCAGGCTCAGAGATGATGCAGACATGAAATATCTTTGCACTAATACTCCTACCGGGAAAAGAGGCAGACCAAGAAAATACACCGGGAAGATCGACATTAGCGAAATTGACAGAGACTACTTTACTTTTATATCAGGGGATGATGAGACAACAATATACGCGGGAGAAGTCTATTGCAAAGCCCTAAAACGTAATATCATGCTGGTTCATGTCACATACTCAAAAACAAATGGGAAAAATGCCCGAAAGCTATATTTCTCTACAGACATCTCAATGGATCCCAATGATGTGCTGCTTTATTATCATAGCCGCTTTCAGATCGAATTTCTTTATCGCGATGGAAAACAACATACCGGACTCAATGACTCACAAGCCAGAAGTGAAAACAAACTCCATTTTCAATTCAATGCTTCTTTAACTTCAATCAATATTGCTAAGGCAATACATTGGTTGAGCATACCTAAAGAAGAAAGAGGTACTTTTTCCATGGCTGATATTAAAACAATGAATCACAATATTTTAATGCTAAACCGATTTTTTGACGTGTTCGGGATTTACCCACACTCTGCAAAAAATAACAAACATGTCAGAGAACTTATATTATACGGCACTATGGCCGCTTAAAACTTTAACGAACTATTGTATTTATATCTTAAATTTGTATTGTTTTCAGTATGATAAAGCTTTTAATTGCTTCCCGTAAAATGTGCACAAGAAGTATGATGCATGTAAAACAAATTAACAATCTAAAAAAGTCACAGAAATGAAAACAATTCTTTTTAAAACCAGAATTCTGATGATTCTGATAGCCATAGCCGGGCTCGTTGCATGTGAAGGACCTGAAGGACCCGCTGGGCCGCAGGGACCCAAAGGAGACACAGGAGCTACAGGAGCTACTGGAGCTGCCGGCCCTGCAGGACAGGATGGCAACAACGGAAATGCCAATGTCAGTATAATCAGTCTGCCTGCCACAGAAATAACCTGGATCGAAGGTGAATATCTTGGCCGTATCTCTAATGTCTTTTCTTTTACAAACGCCCTGGTAAATGATGATATCATTGATCATGGAACAGTTCTCGGATTTTGCTATATGTTTGAAGAATGGCGAAGTCTTCCTCTTATATGGGAAGATGTTGAAGGGTTGATACGCCAGTATGTCCTGCATAGCTATTCCCCGAATACAATAACCCTATACGCGTTTCAGACAGACGATGTGTTTGACCCGGGAGAGATAACCGAGTACAGGTTCATGCTTATCACCGATAATACCGTCATGGGAACAAAGGGAGAAAACCCGGCTGACAACATTCTTGAAAAACTAAGCCTGGCCGGAGTCGATCCGGGTAATTATCACCAGGTCTTGAATTATTTTGGTCTGAACAAATAATCTGATAAAAATGAAAATCCTGAAGACAGCAATTATTCTTGCAGTAGCTGTCAGCATGTCACTTCAGGCTGTAAAGTCTCAGGTGACTGTATTGCAGAACTGGAGCAATGTTTATCACGGCAAATCACCAGATCAGCATAATGTCGTGTACCCTGTGGAAACAGGTAGTGATGCCCGCAGGATACTTGTAGTGGCAGTTACTTCTGTCATGGCAAAAAATGGATCAATGACTGCCAGCATATCATATGGAGGTCAGATTCTGTCCCACGCGCAGGGAGATATGGGAATGACAAATACAAAGCAGCATTCAGCCATTTACTATCTTGATGAAGCCGGACTTGATGCAGCGACAGATTCTAACTTGTCGTTCACGATCGGCGGAAATAGTGTTAGAAGCATAGACGTGTGGGTGGCGGTATTTGACCAGGTCAGGCAGGCAGAACCCATAAAGAGCGGATGTAATTACAACAGCCTGGCGTCCTTAGTCGCCAATTTTTCTTTCGCTACAGCTCTTACGGTAAAAGCCTATCATCAGGCCGTGGAGGTCATCAGCACGGTTAATAATGTAAATAATCATCCCAGCGTAATAACGTATGCTCCTGAATGGACTGAAATCGCTGAGAGAACCAACACCTACAGTGTCGGAATGTCTTCTTTCAGTATCAGGAATGCCTGTGCGTTAAGGGCAGTGCCGCTGTCAGAGGTATCTGACGCCTCTCCAACTTCTGTCAATCCCAATGCATCAGTGTCAATGACCGCGGTCAGCCTTAATTATGATTACCCACCTCCTCCGACAATACCGGCCGGCAATTTGATTTTCAGTGATGTGACATCAAATTCATTCACTATCAGCTGGACTCCCGGAAATGGAACCCACAGGCTGGTGCTTGTTAAGGCCGGAAGCGCGGTTGACGGCTCTCCCGCTGACGGAAGTGCCTATACGGCAAGCGCTTCCTTCGGTAACGGATCACAGATAGGATCCGGGAATTACGTGGTTTACAACGGTCTGGGCAACAATGTCAATGTTACTAATCTCGACGGCAACACTACTTATTATGTCTCTGTTTTCGAGTTCAGCGGACCAATCGGAGCGCAGGACTATCTAACCGTCAATCCTGCCACCGGTAGTCAGTTAACTCTTAATGAGACAGCTCAGCTTGGTGATTACCGCACTAAGACATCGGGGAACTGGAGTGCTCTGACGACATGGGACACCTATGACGGTTCCGCCTGGATCAACGCGTCCGCCGCACCTTCATCAGCCAACGGCATTATAACTATCCGGACAGGTCATACTGTCAGTTTGGATGTTAACGTAACTGCAGACCAGTTGCTTGTCGACGCTTCAGCCCATCTCACTGTAAACCAGGGCATAACTTTGACAATCAATGATGAAGCAGATGAATTTGACATGCTGATCAGGGGAAGTTTAAACAATTCAGGCAGTATTTCCGCTATCGGTATGCTTTCATTCACAGAAGGTTCAGAGTATATTCATAATTCAGATGGAGGCAGCGTACCGTCTGCAGACTGGAATGCCAATACAAGATGTCTGATACAGGGTGTTGTTAATTCAGCTCCAACTGGTCTGGGACAAACTTTCGGCAATTTTACATGGAATTGTCCGGCACAGCAGATCACCGCGCCTGTAAATACCGACATGACCGTGCAGGGTGATTTCAGGCTCGTAAGCAGCGGAACCGGAAGTTTTGCCATTACCAATAATAATTCCGGAACTCTGTCGATCAACGGGAATTATTATCAGGATGGAGGGACTCTGAATTTTAATGCCGGTTCAAGCAGTACTGCAACATCATACCTTTACATTGCAGGCAATTTTTCATTTACAGGCGGTAAAATCACTGAAACATCTGCCGGCAGGGGTACCGTTGTATTCAACGGCGGAGGAAACATGCAAATATATTCAGGTACAGGGACATTAAGCAATACCATCGACTTCAGGGTTGATAACGGATCATGGCTCCAGATGGGTACAGGAGAAACTCCTTCGTATATCAAAGGAACAAAAGGTTCTTTCACTCTCGCCGGAACAGCCACTCTTGGTATTACCGACCGTTACGGAATAACTAAGTCCGTAATAAGTTCAATCGGCGGTAATATACGAACTGAAGGTCTTCGGACTTTCAGTGAACAGGCAAATTATGTATATAACGGATCAGGTAACCAGAATACAGGAGATGGTTTGCCGGCGATTGTAAACCGCTTTATTATCAACAAGGCAGGATTGGTAGTTAGCCTGACATCAACCCTAAATGCTGCCGAAGTCTTTTCAATCGGAGCCGGATCCATAGCCAATCTTGGATCTTTCACCCATAACACTGGTTCCCTTGTCCTCGGAGGAATCGGCCAGCAGCCGGGTACCTATGGTCATACAAGTTCGGATGCATTATTCAAGAATGATACATATTTTGCTAATGCCACGGGGGTAGTGAACAATACCAGTTCTGATGGTACATGGTTGGGAATAACGACAGATTGGAATCAGGCCTCCAACTGGAGCGGAGGGATTCCCACGGAAACAACCGACGTGATGATAAGATCCACCGTTCCCAACCAACCCATAATCTCAGGTCCGGTAACAGCACTGGCATATTCAGTAACAATAGGTCAGTCTGCCTCACTGACTATAGCTCCGCGGGGATCGGCTACCTTTGCTTCACTGAACAACAATGGTACTATAAACCTTAAATCGGATGCTTCAGGTACAGCATCGCTTATCCTGGATTCTTACACCGATAACGGAGCTGAAAACATAGAGCTGTTCCTCACAGGTGGACAAGCCGGGGACGAAGCATACAGGTGGCATTATATATCAGTGCCTGTAACACCTTCAATTCCTGCTGCCATATTTGAAGCTCACACAAAGGATCTGGCACAATTCGTTGAGGGGAACTACGAAGGCACTTCCGATGAGGGATGGATTGCATCCGACGGTTACAACTACGCTACCGGAACCTATGGGGAACCTTTCTCCAACCTTGTATTGGGTAAAGGATATGATTATTACAGTGATACCGACTACACCTTCTCTTTCGGCGGAACTTTGAATACCTCCGGTCTTGAAAACATCCCGCTTGCTTATTCCGGTACCGAACCGGGATCGGAAAACTATGGATTCAATCTGCTTGGGAATCCATTTACAAGCGGATTGTCATGGGATGTTATCGTGAATCTTCCGGATTATCCGCTTAATACCAGTAAGGCTGTCTACTTTACCAAAGACAACATCCAGTATACTTATGTCAACGGTGTGGGTACTCCCGAAGGTGCGAGCGGACATATACCGCCTATGCAGGGATTTTTCGTGAAAACATCCGCTTCAGGAAATGCATTCAAGATTCCATTGCAGGCAAGGGAACACAACTTGACACCGAGATACAAGGGATCAGGAGAGACAATACCACTTATCAGGTTATCATTGACTGGAACCGGCGGATCAGACGAAACGGTTGTACGTTTTGACAATAACGCAAAGGAAGGAATTGACTATGATTTTGATGCACTGAAGTTAAATTTCAAATCCGGCGTTCCTTCAATCACATCGCTGAACGGTAAAGTCAATATGATCATCAATGGTCTTCCTTTCCCGGAGACCTCGGTTGAAATTCCCCTACGCGTGATCCCCGGCAGAAATGCTCCCGGTAAACTCACCATCAGCGCTCGTCAGATTGAAGGACTGGAAGATTATATTGTACTGCTGTCCGACAAATTGATAAACAAGACTGTCAATCTTAGAACCACCGGAGATTACAGTTTCGATGCCCCGGGAGAACCGGCATATGGCAGGTTTGTGCTGACAGTTAAGAAAGCTGATCAGAGTGAAGAGATCCCTGTAATCAGGGAAGATCAGTTCATGATCTACAACGCGATGGACCTTATCAACATCAAAACCATTGCTGATGAATGGGAAGGACTGTCGGGAACAGTCAGACTGTTAAGTATTACCGGAAGGCCCTTAAGTATTCATCGCGACTGCTTGTTCAGTAAAGACTCGCCAATACAGATCGGGGAGCCGGACAGGCCAGGTATCTATTTATTGGAGATAAGTTCGGGACAAAAGCGCTTTACCGCTAAGGTTGTGGTCAAATGACTTTTACCTGTAAAAAGTGAATGATCTTTAAATGAGCTTGCTGGGATTTAATACATAAGTGATCTTTAACCAGTGACTTAAAAAACTTTAGATTTTTTGCTGTTTTAAAGATTTTTTGCTAATGTTGAATAATAAATTATATTTGTAACCTGTTTTAAATTATGGTTTTTTGTTTCCCTGTTGAAACAAATTATATAAATGGCTTCTAAAAAGACCTATATGAAACCTGAAATCAATGTTGTTAACATTGATAATTCGATTTCGCTTGTCATGATGACACATGTTCCTCCAAACCCCATGATGCCAAGGGGTAGCAGTAACAAGGGAACAGATACGCCATTTACCAGTCCTTTCGACGAAAAACCATTCAGCTAGAACATCACATCGGGGGAATCAACTGAGAAGATATAAAAGAGAGCGCACCATGGCGCTCTTTTTTATTTAATTGCCTAAGAGATCTCAGCTATAATAAATCCATGTTTGATTTCATCATATTCTATTACTCTATATCCGGTCTGAATAAGTTCAGCCTTGATTTCATCTTCACAGAAATAGTGAATAAAATTCGGAACAAGCTTATCTCCCAACTCTGATCTCTCGTTGCGAGTGAAAAAACCAACAAATCCCGATACGCGCTGTATCATTTTGTCGCGACAGTTTCTACCCTTCACCCATATGAATGAAATCATAAGCCTGCTTCCCGGATGCATAAAGGCTTGCAGATCCTTAAGGAATTTAATTCTTGACGGCCTCCCCTTAATATGCGAATATGCCCCCCAGCCAATAATGACGGCATCGTAAGTCTTTGTTTGTGAAGGAACCGTGTTCCTGGGAAGATGGCTTATACTGCTTTCTATTTTATTCTTATTCAGAAGTTTATTTCCATATTCAACAAGCGCCGGATTGCATTCAAAGGCATCTACCCTGAAACCCATCCTGCTAAGTCCGATAACTTCCCTGCCGCCACCTGCCGCGATAAGCATAATGGTTTTAACCTCAGCAAAATGATTTTTGACAATATATTCTTCCCAGTCATATAATCCTTTCTCATTGTACTCGTCTTCAACATAGATCATATTTGTTCTGTAATGCAATTCATCCGAATACGCGATACCCTTTTTGCCGAGGGCGCCAAGCCAGAAACCGGAGTGAAAAGCATCGAGAAAGCTTGTAAGTTTCTTTAGAAATGTGAAGCAGGAATGGGAAAGTCTGACAAAGAGCTTGTAGAATTTCATAAACAGTGTTTTCCGGCAAATTTAATAATTTCATCCCCAAAAGTTGTCATAATAAAATCTCAGTGTAAGAGGGTGAGCAATAATGAGTCGTGCCGGTCTTGCAGCAGTTTCTGTTGACAATTGCCGGCAAAACACTTTTTCGCTTTCGCTTCGATGTACATAATTGCCGGAACCGGAGTATCGGAAACTTCATAATTCTGTGTTCATCCCGAAAAAATTCTTCGATTAAAAAGAAACCCGCAGAACTTTTAAAACTCCATAAACCTTTATCAGGAAATCATATCTTTGTCACATTGAACTGAATCCATGAAAAAGTTTATACTGCTCTTCCATATATTCGTCCTTTCAGTATATGTATACTCTCAGGAGCTTCCCCACCAGATTGCCAATACGGGAGTATATGAGTTTCTGGATGAGCTGGCGTCAATGCAGATCATCGAGATCAATTCGGCTGTAAAGCCATACTCACGGCTTTACATAGCGAATAAACTAAATGAGGCTGACCGGCAACGCGAAGTTCTTAATCCGAGGCAACAGAAGGAACTCGATTTCTACCTTACCGACTTTACCAAGGAGATAAAAGAAACGGGACGTAACGGGCTGTCGATGCTATGGCATAACGGACTGAAAACGAATCCGGCCAGAGAAACGATCACCCGGTTAAGGCGGGATCTTTTCTACTACAGGGATTCACTGTTCTCACTCACGATAAACCCGATACTCGGAGGGGAGATGTTCAGTAACTCTGGTGGGAGGGCGACATATGTCCGCAACGGGGCAGAGGCGTGGGCATACATCGGCAAATGGGGATTCTTCGCCTCGCTGCGCGACAACCATGAGAAACCCCTGCTCGGGCGTCCGGAATACCTGACGAAGCGCGAAGGGGGACATGTAAAGGGCGGTACAGACTGGAGCGACATGCAGGCAGGGATCACCAGGTCGTGGAGCTGGGGCTATGCAGGATTTGTAAAGGATCGCCTGCAATGGGGAACCAATTACAACGGTGCAAATATTTTCGGCGGAAATAATCCGACATTTTTTACATTCAAGCTTAATCTGAAACCGGTAAAGTGGTTTGAATTCAACTATTTCCATGCCTGGCTCAATTCAATGGTGGTCGATAGCTCCCGGTCGTACTGGGTAAACAACAGCTACGGCCAGGATTACCGCGAGGTATACCACAAAAAATACATAGCCGCCAACATGTTTACTTTTACTCCCGTGAGGAACCTGAATATTTCCGCGGGAAACAGCATAGTTTACACTGACAGGCATTTCAATCCGGTTTACATGTTCCCCCTCTTCTTTTACAAATCGATCGACCATTCCATGACCTCCGGTGTTGACAATATGAATTCCCAGACCTTTATCGACATCAGTTCGAGAAATATCCGGAACCTTCATCTATATGCCACACTGTTCATCGATGAACTGTCGGTGGCCAGGTTTACGCGCGATGATGAATGGAATTTCTTTAGCTGGAAGACAGGCTTCAGGATGAGCAATTTCCCGGTCCAAAACATCTCGCTGACCACAGAGTTCACATATTCCTATCCTCTCGCATATCAGCATTATGTTCCCACTCTGACTTATGATACCCAGGATTTCAATCTTGGGCATTATCTCAGGGATAACTCCAGGGAATGGTATATGGCAATCGAATACAAGCCAGTCCGTACTCTCAATATAAAGGCATGGCTCACCGATGCCGTCAGAGGACCGGATTACACGGAGCTTGGTACGCCGAGAGTAGGAAATCCGCCGCTGGAATCGTTTGAATGGCAGGGCAGAGTGTACGGGCTCAGGGCTTCCTATCAGATTATTAATGACTTGTATCTATGGGGGAGTTTCGTCAGCTCGGATATCAGTGGGGATCAGAGGTGGAGTTCGCCGTATTTCTACGGGAATAAAAACACTATCAATGTTGGTGCAACATTTGGATTTTAACAGAAAATAACTTTCCCGCGGATAATAAAACAACGAACCACAAACCAGTGGTCGGATACTTTATAGCTCGTATCGTGTAACCCTGGTTGCATACTTCGTACGGTATACCGTTGGCCGCTAATCTCATACCGCTAACCTCATCTTTTTTCCTCAAATAGTCTTTACAGATTCATTAAAAATTCCTTAATTTGATAACCCATATAGAAAAGTCAAATGAGGATCTTCAGATTTAGGGCGCTTACGCTCTTGGTTGATATTGTTATACTTGTAATCTCATTCCTGATTGCAGTATCATTCAAGCCATCCGGATTGAAAGGCTATCTTCCCTCACATTTGCTTTTCTTTGCAGGTCTGACCCTTATCTGGATCATCGTGTCCATCCTGAACGGAAAAATATTCAGGGGAAAAGTCGTCAATTACTCTTCAATGGTCGAACGGGTCCTGACCAGTAATATAATCTCCCTTGCTATCATAGCCCTGCTGATGTACACTATCCGAGAATATGCCTATTCCAGAACGGTGGTTCTAGGTACTGCGCTGATAGCCACCCTGATAGAACTCATTGTTGGCGCAGTTTACATAGCCTACAAAAAAGCACATATACAGGATTACGAGAATTATACCGACTATAAGGTAACAACAAAGAAATCGGAACAGGAACTCGTGGAAAAGGTGGCAGGAAATGGCAAAAAAAAGCACAAACCCGAGGTCATAAATCTAAGGGTGCTGATTTCCATTGAAAGGGAAAGCGGTGTAGATGCGGCGAGGGCAATAATTAAAATGTGCGGTGGAAAGCTAAATGGTAAAACGGCTGTTCTTTCTACAACAACCATTTTCAATATTTCAAACCTGCCGGAAGATGAATACGATTATATCATTAACCTCAAAAGGATAAATGATATAATCAAATTGAACGACTTTCTCGACGAGGTCAACCATAAGCTGAGGGATGAAGGAAATTTCCTTTGCTGTGTCGAGACAAAGGATAGGAGAAAAGCCAGGATATTGAGAAAGTATCCCCCCGTTTTGAATTATATCTATTATTCTTTCGATTTCGTATTGAAGAGAGTAATGCCGAAGCTCAAGCTCACCCGGGGCCTGTACAAGATGATAACCCACGACCTGAACAAGGTTTACTCGAGAGCAGAAGCGCTGGGAAGGCTTTCAAGGGCTGGGTTCATGATAGACCAGGAAACATTCATCGGCGACATGCTGTACATAGAGGCAACGAAGATAGCCGAGCCCATTCCCATGAACGGCATAAACTACGGACCGCTGATAGCGCTGCCCAGGATTGGAAAAGGCGGCGAAACCATCAAGGTTTACAAGCTGCGAACCATGCATCCCTATTCGGAGTACATCCAGGATTATGTGTACAAACAGTATGATCTTCAGGAAGGAGGTAAGTTCCAGGACGATTTCAGGATAACCTCATGGGGAGGTCTGAGCAGGAAAATATGGCTTGATGAACTGCCGATGCTTATCAACTTATTCAAGAGAAATATGAAGCTGGTTGGTGTCAGGCCTCTTAGTCGACACTACTTCGAATTGTACAATCCTGATCTCCGCGAGCGCCGTATCAGGTACAAACCCGGCCTGATCCCGCCTTTCTACGCCGACATGCCTAAGAACCTCGATGAGATACAGGCATCGGAGAACCGCTATCTGGATTCATATGAAAAAAGTCCCGCGCTTACTGACATAAAGTATTTCTTTAAGTCGGTGGGGAATATCTTGTTCAAACATGCGAGAAGCAGGTGAAGAAGGGCACAGGGCACAGAGCACAGGGCACAGGGCACAGGGCACAGAGCACAGGGCACAGAGCACAGGGCGTGATCAAAAAGGATCCCCTCCGCCGGAGGGGCTAGGGGTGGGTATTGGTTAAACAATTATCAATTTACAATTAACAATTAACAATTTGATGTGTGTGCTTGCTTTTTTTGTTTGAACTTGGAACCTTGAACTTGGAACCTAGTCATTTTTTCCCAACTCAAAAATTCTTTCAACCAGCAGCCACTTCTCCGGTGTCGCCTCCTTGTCCCCTGCCTGCTGAAATTCGGAAACATATTCCTCCCACTCCGCCTGCCGCGGTAATGTTGCAAGCTTTTTCATAGCCTTGTCGTGGTCGAAATCGGGAACAGTATCCATTATCATGAACAGGCTGGTTCCATGGATATAAATCTCCATATCGAGGATACCAACCTCACGTATGCCCCATGATATTTCGGGCCATGCGTTTTCAGGCTTATGAACTTCCTTGTATTTCTCAATCAGTTCCTTGTCGTCGCGAAGGGAGAGGACCTTGCAGTATCTCTTAAAGCTGGTGTAGTTGGTGGTCTTTGAATATCCGTTCATTTCTGTAATAATTAAAATACTAAGTTAAGGATTTTTGTCGAGCAGGTCCTGCAGATCATCTAAGTCATGCAAGTACCAATCATTTGAAGATACCGCACATCTCGTACCCAGTACCGCATACCGAATAATATTCTCCTATTTCCGTTATATTTGATAGATATAATCATCCAATTACAAATCAATGAGCAGTAAAAACAAGAAAGTTTTCGTGTCCGGCTGCTTCGACATGGTTCATTCCGGACATATAGCATTTTTACAGGAAGCATCGCAGTACGGCGATCTGTATATAGGACTGGGATCGGACAAAACCATCAGGGAATTGAAGGGCCGCGATACAATTAACTCCGAAGATGAAAGGATGTATATCCTGAGCGCCCTCAGATGTGTTCACAAGGTGATCGTCAACAGCGGAAGCGGGTTACTCGATTTTGCGGAGGAGATGAAGAAGCTTTCTCCGGATATCTTCATTGTAAATGAGGACGGTCACACTCCCGACAAGGAAAAGCTCTGCAAGGATCTCGGAATCGAGTACAAGGTGCTGAAAAGAATCCCTCATGCCAGCCTACCGGCAAGATCGACCACTGCCCTCAGGGCATTCAAGCCAATACCTTACAGGATAGACATAGCTGGTACCTGGATCGATCAGCCCTATGTTTCGATCTACCATCCCGGGGCAGCAATCACCGCCTCGATAGAACCTACAATAGAATTCAACGAGCGCTCGGGAATGGCCACCTCAACCCGGAAAAAAGCCATCGAGCTGTGGAACAACCATCTCCCTCTCGAGAAACCCGAGAAACTTGCCAAAACACTCTTCAGGTACGACAATGATCCGGGAACAAAGGAAGTGAGTGGATCGCAGGATTCAATAGGCATTACAATGCCCGGTATCAACAGGTTCTGGTTCGACAGGGGGAATTACTGGCCGTCGGTTTTTGAAATAATATCCGATCCTGAAACAATAAAATGGCTTGAGGACAGGTTGTATATGCTGACGCTATGGCCTCGTCCGGATGGATACAACGTTCTCAGCGATACACATATCAACACTGAAAACGTAAAGAGCCTAGCGGAAGCGGCCGATCTGACCTGGGAAGGACTTAAATCGGGGGATTATGGAAAATTTACCGAAGGATTCCTCGAATCGTTTCACTCCCAGATCAGGATGTTCCCGAAGATGATCAACCCGGAAATAGAGAAGGTCATCAGTAAGTACAAAGGCATCGCTGATGCCTGGAAGCTTTCGGGAGCAGGCGGTGGAGGCTATCTCCTGATGGTAAGCGAAAAAGAGATACCGAATACGATCAGGATAAAGGTGAGGGTGAAAGAACTGGGGTTGTGAGAGGCACAGGGCACGGGGCACAGAGCGCAGGGCAGATAAATGACCGTGAACCGTTAGCAAAAGAATGAAAATCCACCATTGAAGTAAACTAACATAGATAACCAATAAGACAACGCAGAATATGCCAAAAACAGCTTTAATAACAGGAGTAACAGGACAGGATGGCGCGTATCTCGCGGAGTACCTTTTGAAGAAGGGCTATATAGTTCACGGGATCAAGAGGCGTAGTTCGCTGTTTAACACTGAGAGGATCGATCACCTGTATCAGGATCCGCATGTAGATAAAAGGGATTTTATTCTTCATTACGGTGACCTGACTGATTCGATGAACGTGACCAAGGTAATCCAGGAATGTAAACCTGATGAGATATACAACCTTGCGGCAATGAGCCATGTAAAGGTCAGTTTCGACACTCCCGAATACACAGCCAATGCCGACGGCATAGGAACGCTCAGGATACTTGAGGCGGTCAGACTGCTGGGAATGGAGAAACATGCCCGTATCTACCAGGCTTCGACAAGCGAACTTTACGGACTGGTACAGGAAGTACCCCAGACCGAAAAGACACCTTTTTATCCAAGAAGTCCCTATGGAGTTGCCAAGCTCTACGCCTATTGGATCACGGTCAACTACCGCGAGGCCTATGGCATGCATGCCAGCAACGGAATCCTCTTTAACCATGAATCTCCCATCAGGGGCGAGACCTTCGTTACAAGGAAGATCACAAGGGCAATGGCAAGGATAGCACTCGGACTTCAGGAATGCCTTTACATGGGCAACCTGTCGTCGCGTCGCGACTGGGGACATGCCAAGGATTATATTAGGGCAATGTACCTTATTCTCCAACAGGAGAAACCCGACGATTATGTGATATCAACCGGAGTAACTACTTCTATCCGTGAATTCATTCTGAAAACCTTTGGCTTTGCAGGTCTCAACCTGGAGTTCTCGGGAGAAATGGAAGACGAAACAGGAAAACTGGTTAATATCGATGAGGCGCTGTTCATTGAAAAGATAGGCAAGGATTTCCTTGATGCGATGAAGAAGAGGATGAAGGATGATCCGATTCTGGTGAAGATAGATAAAAACTATTACAGACCCACCGAGGTGGATCTGTTGATAGGCGACTCTACCAAAGCCCGGACAAAACTGGGATGGAAGCCGAAGTTTGATCTGAACGGCCTGATCGAGGATATGAGCATTTCCGATATTCAGCTCATGAAGAAGGAAACTCATATCAAAAATGGAGGATACAGAACTCTGAATTATTTTGAATAGTTCAGCCCTGTACCGGGAATATTCCAAGCCCTGCGAAAAAAGCCGGCAGGAGGGAAAAGAAGAAAAAGTGAAAGTACTGCAGACCAGGAAAAAGAAGTAAATTTCTTAATTTTGACAAAGCCCCCGGGTTCAGGGGTGCCGGGAGCTGAAAAATGGAAGCTAAAATGTACTTATCATGAATAAAGACTCAAAAATCTATGTTGCAGGTCATACTGGCCTGGTTGGTTCAGCACTGACTCTTACGCTCAGGGAGAAGGGTTACAATAACCTTATCCTGAGAACCATTGAGGAACTTGATCTGACAGGTCAGAACGCGGTGGACGCTTTTTTCGCGGAACAGAAACCGGAGTATGTGCTTATTGCTGCTGCCAAGGTTGGAGGGATAGTTGCAAACAACACCCTGAGAGCCGATTTTATCTATGTGAACCTGATGATCCAGAATAACATTATATATGCAGCCTGGAAGTACGGAGTAAAAAAGATTCTTTTCCTTGGATCCACCTGCATATATCCCAGGAACGCTCCCCAACCCCTGAAGGAAGATTATCTGCTGACCAGTCAGCTGGAATACACAAATGAACCCTATGCGATCGCCAAGATAGCCGGACTCAAGATGTGCGAGTCATTTAATCTTCAGTACGGGACCAACTACATCGCCGTGATGCCGACCAACCTGTACGGTCATGGCGACAACTACAATCTCGAAGCATCGCATGTGCTACCGGCGCTGTTGAGGAAGTTTCATCTTGGAAAGTGTCTGGAGGATGGCAATTTCGAGGCTATCAGAAAAGATCTCAACAGGTATCCGGTCGAAAAGATAAATGGAAGTTCCGATCAGGAAAGCATAATCAGGATACTGAGCAAATACGGAGTCAGGCAAAATGACCGGGGTAAGGTGGAAGTAGGTATATGGGGAACCGGAACACCGCTCAGGGAGTTTATGAACTCCAAGGACATGGCGGAAGCCTGTATCTTTATAATGGAAAACATCGATGTAAAAGATATAACCGCGATACACACTGACGGTGTCAGCGATCCTGAATATCATCCCCCTCATTTCCTTAATATTGGAACCGGTGAGGAGATAAGCATCAGGGATCTTGCATACAAGATAAAGGCTCTTACCGGCTTTAGCGGCGAAGTTGCCTTTGACAGCAGCAAACCCGACGGCACCATGCGAAAGGCAACGGATACCACTGCTCTGAAAGGGCTAGGTTACAAGCATAGAATCAGTCTGGATCAGGGCATTAAGCAGACTTATACGCAATATTTGAAGTATCTTTAGAGGTCATGCAAGTCTTGCAGGTTAAGAGACTCGCAGGACCGCAGGACTGCAAGACAACGACCGAAGGGAGTAAGACCGCGACCGCAGGGAGCCAGACCATTACAGCTTTCTGAGAAAGGTCATCGGTATATTGACTATCACGTTTTGATCGAGCCGGTCAATGCGGACTACCACCCTGCTGTTCTTGCCGATCTGGATCAGTTCACCGGTAAGTCCGATAAGTGATCCCCGAACCACCTCCACATTGTCGCCCGGATCGAATTTTTCTGAGCTGACTTCTATTTCAGCATCACTGTCAATGAGAAGACGCAGGTTGTCAATCTGTTTTTCCGGGATAGGAGCCGGCTGACCTTCAAAAGTCACGAAACGGACTACGCCCGGAGCCTGGTATACCTTCAGGAATTCCAGGGGGGTAACTTTTACGAATATATAGGACGAAAGAAGAGGGACTTCAACCAGTTTTTTCCTGTCGCTCCAGATCCGGTATGTCTTTTGCAGGGGAAGGAATACATTCACTCCCACCTCCAACAGTCTGTCGCGGACCTGTTTTTCGGCTCTCGGATTGGTATAAACAGCATACCATTTAGGTTCATGTTGTTTGGGGAGATGGTTTATCGTAACAGAGTTTCCGTTCTTTTTAGAGTCCATGTCTGTTGCAAAAAAACCGCCCTTGTTCAGGACGGCTATTAACTATTTGTATATCTTATTTCTTCCGTGTACCGCGCGCCGTTCTTATTTCTGTTTCATCTTTGCTTCCATCGACAGGGTGGCGTGAGGTACTGCCCTCAGCCTTTCCTTTGAGATAAGCTTGCCGGTTTCACGGCATACACCGTAGGTCTTGTTCTCAATCCTGATCAGAGCAGCCTGAAGGTGTTGGATGAATTTCAGCTGACGCTGGGCAAGCCTGCCGGCTTCTTCCTTGCTGAGCGTGGTGGCTCCTTCCTCAAGCACCTTGAAAGTGGGGGAAGTATCCATTGTATCGTTGCTCTCTTCGTGTGTAATACTTGATTTAAGAATATCGTAATCTTTCTTGGCTTTATCAAGCTTTGCCAGGATGATCTGCCTGAATTCCTCAAGTTCCTCATCCGTATATCTCGTCTTCACAGCCATGGCAGTAAGTGTTTTGTTTATGGCGCAAAGGTATTGTTTTTAACGGAATAAAAAAATCATATTAGTCGTTCATTTTGAAGAAGGTAATTTATGTTAAAGGGTGACGGCATGAAGGCTTTCGGTCGTTAAGGCAGAAGGTCTTGCAGGTCGTGCAAGTCTTGCAGGTTGTGCAGGTCATTTCTCCGAGAAACATTAGCAGTTTACCTCGCCACGTACGGCGTACCGTATTTATACCTTATACACCGACACTTTTATAATCATATCGTCTATCTCCACCTCCCTAACATTGCCGTTGGCAAAGTCGCTTACAACAGTCACTTTCGTGGCAAGCGTCTGCGATCCGATATAGTCTGCATGACGGTCCACAGCTTTGCTGATAAGCTCATGATTTTCAATAAGGACGGTAATCTTGTCGGTGACATCAAAACCGCTTTCCTTGCGGATGTTTTGGATCCGGTTGACAAACTCGCGCGCAATGCCTTCGTAGCGCAATTCATCGGTAACGGTGACATCAAGGGCAACGGTAAGTTTTCCTTCGTTTGCAACCTGCCAGCCAGGGATATCCTCTGAAATGATCTCTACATCATCCCTGGTGAGAATGACCTCCTTACCTCCGATCTGAAGCGTATGACTGCCGGTCGTCTCAAGCGATGCAATATCCTGGCGCGTCATTGAAGCAATAGCTTTGCTGATGTCTTTCATCATTTTGCCGTACTTCGGACCGAGTTTTCTGAAATCGGGTTTCACCTTTTTCACCAGAATGGATGAGGTATCCTCGATGTACTCGACATCCTTCACATTTACTTCGGCAAGTATGAGATCCTTCACGGCCTCGAACTTTTCCCTGAAACCTTTCTCGGTAAGCGGGACAATTATTTTGGCCAGGGGTTGGCGAACCTTGATGCTTACTTTCCGCCTTAGACCGAGTATCATCGATGAAATAGCCTGGGCTATCGACATTCTCTCCTCAAGATCGCTGTTTATAAGAGCTTCATCATAAGCAGGGAAAAGAGCCAGGTGTACCGAGTCCTCAGCTGCTTTACCGGTGGTCATGTTCAAATCGCGGAACAACTGGTCCATGTAGAACGGAGCAATGGGTGCAGCGAGCCGGCTGACCGTTTCGAGACAGCTATAGAGAGTCTGGTAGGCGGCTATCTTGTCGTTGTCATAGTCACCGCCCCAGAAACGCTTCCTGTTAAGGCGAACGTACCAGTTGCTCAGGTTCTCTGTGACAAAATCCTGGATTGCCCTTCCGGCGCGGGTAAGATCATAATTTTCATAGCAATTCCCGACATCTTTCACAAGTGAGTTCAGCAGGGATATAATCCAGCGGTCGATCTCGGGCCTTGTTTCAATCGGTATCTCATCCTCTGCATGCCTGAAATTGTCGATATTGGCATAGAGCGCGAAGAAGGAATAGGTGTTGTAGAGAGTTCCGAAGAACTTCCTTTTCACCTCGTCGATCCCTGCAGCATCGAATTTCAGGTTGTCCCAGGGCTGGGCATTGGTAAGAAGATACCATCTCAGGGGATCGGATCCGTATTCGTCGATAATTTCAAAAGGATCGGCGGCATTGCCAAGACGTTTCGACATTTTGTTGCCGTTCTTGTCAAGAACAAGTCCGTTTGATATGATGTTTTTGAATGAAACCGAATCGGATATCATTGTGGCTATTGCATGGAGGGTGAAGAACCAGCCTCTTGTCTGGTCAACGCCTTCTGCAATAAAGTCGGCAGGGAACATCTCACTGAAATTCTCCCTGTTCTCGAAAGGATAGTGAGCCTGGGCATAGGGCATGGCGCCTGAGTCGAACCAAACGTCGATCAGGTCGGGCTCGCGGAACATCTTCTTTCCGGTCGGACTGACCAGAATGATGTCGTCGACGAAGGGCCTGTGAAGATCGAATTTCAGGTAGTTTTCAGCTGAATTGTCGCCTTCGGTGAAAGCCCCGAGAGGGTTCTTGTCCATGAATCCGGCAGCAATTGATTTATCGATCTCAGCTTTCAGTTCGGCCGCGGAACCTATGCATATTTCTTCTTTTCTGTCCTCCGTGATCCATATAGGCAGCGGTGTGCCCCAGAACCTCGAGCGGGAAAGGTTCCAGTCGACCAGGTTCTCAAGCCATTTGCCAAAACGGCCGCTGCCTGTCGACTGCGGATTCCAGTTAATGGTGTTGTTAAGCTCGATCAGTCTATCCCGGAAGCCGGTGGTCCGGATGAACCAGGCATTTAGCGGATAGTAGAGAACCGGCTTGTCGGTCCTCCAGCAATGAGGGTAGCTGTGGAGCTGCTTCTCTATTCTGAAAACCTTGCCCTGCTGTTTGAGGTTTACTGCAATATCGACATCGAGAGTGTCGGCGTTTTGGGGGATGGTGTCGTCATACTCATTCTTGACTGGTCTTCCCTCAAATCCCGTGTAGGAAGTGGTGTTAACCCTTTCCCTGACAAACTGTATGTCGAGATCCCTGATGGGAACCATGTAGCCTTTCTTGTCGACCATAGGACCCATGGTGCCGTCTTTTCTCTTCAGGATCATCCCGGGGATGCCGTTTTCCTTGCCTGCCCGGTAGTCGTCGGCTCCAAAGGTGGGAGCTATGTGAACAATGCCCGTACCATCCTCGGTTGTTACGAAATCGCCGCATATCACCCTGAAGGCACCCGGATCGGGTTTCACCCAGTCGATAAGCTGTTCGTAGTCTATTCCCTCAAGAGAACTTCCCGGAAATTCATCCAGCACCCTGAAAGGTATCTTTTTGTCACCCTGTTTGTATTCGGAAAAATCCAGAGCCTTGTTTTCCTCAGGGAACATCGAATTCAAAAGATCTTTTGCAATGACGACCGTTATCGGGGCTCCCGAATAAGGATTGAAACTGCGTACCCTGATATAGACAATGTCTTTCCCTACTGCCAGTGCAGTGTTTGAAGGAAGTGTCCACGGGGTTGTTGTCCAGGCCATAATATGGACATCGGCGGTGTCGGTGTTCGCGTAAAGGAATTCCGATTTCTTATTTTTTATCACCCTGAACTGGGCGATACAGGTAGTATCCCTTACATCCCTGTAACAGCCCGGGAGGTTAAGCTCATGGGAGCTAAGTCCGGTGCCGGCTGCAGGTGAGTACGGCTGAATCGTATATCCCTGGTAGAGTACCCCTTTGTCATAAAGCTGCTTAAGGAGCCACCAGAGGGTTTCAATATAGCGATTGTCGTAAGTAATGTAAGGATCATCCATGTTTACCCAGTAACCCATCTTGCGGGTCAGCTCCTCCCACATATCGGTGTATTTCATCACATCGATCTTGCAGGCCTTGTTGAAGTCCTCGATGGATATCTTCGCACCAATGTCTTCTTTCGTGATGCCACGAGCTTTTTCCACACCCAGCTCAACGGGAAGACCGTGTGTATCCCATCCTGCCTTGCGTTTCACCTCGTAGCCGCACTGAGCCTTGAAGCGGCAGATTGCATCCTTTATTGAGCGTGAGAGAACATGGTGGATCCCCGGCATGCCGTTAGCCGAAGGAGGACCCTCGTAAAACACGAATTCGCCTTTACCGTTAAGCTGACGCACACTCCTGCGGAATGTGTCATTGTCATCCCATACCTTCAGAATGTCCCTGTTTACCTGCGAGAGGTCCAGATTCTTATATTCCGGAAACCGTTTCCTCATCGGATCAATAAGTTAATGTTCCAAAATCGTTTTGAAAAAATCGCACAAAGATAGGAAAAAGGAGGAAAGGATACAAGATGTGAAGAAGATGAATAGGAGAATAAAGTCTTGCAGGTCTTGCAGGTCGTGCAAGTCATGCAGGTCGTGCTAATTGTACAAGACCTGCAAGATAGCAAGACAAACTGCAGGACAAAACGAAGGTTGCATCGGATGAATCCCCTCGGAGGAGTGGGGGTGGGTTCTTGCACAGGGCACAGGGCACAGGGCACAGGGCACAGGGCACGGAGCACAGAGCACAGGGCACGGAGCACAGGGCACAGGGCACAGAGCACAGGGGGAAGAACGGCATGCGGCTCGCGGCGTGCGGTAAGCGGCGAATTAACAGGCATTTTTGCCTTGTGAGAAATGTAAATGAACCTTGTGTGGAATGTAAATGAATATAATAAAAGAAGAAAATCGTTTTCTTTGTATGAAAACAGATAAAATGAGGATCAGGGCGCTTGTTATAGTTTTGTGTATAAAACTTATCCCGGCCGCGGGACAAGTGAGCGATTCCATGAAATATATTTCCCTTGATCCGTATTATTTTCATTTGCAGTACCTTAAGGAAGACTCTGCCATTCTGATAGATGTTAGACTTCCCTTCGAATTTAGAGGCAGAATAATTAAGGATGCTATCAACATCCCTTCCTCAAGGGAGATGAAGAAGCTGACCGATACCATTACAAAAGATCGTCCACTCTTGCTCTACTGCACCAACGATGACAGAAGCCGGTGGGCCGCGGAGAAATTATACGAGCAGGGCTTCCGTAATCTTTATAATCTCGAGGGCGGAATAGTGGCATGGAGAAAGGAGAAGATGCCTTTGACTAGAGGGAAGAAGGGGAGGACTAAGAGACTAAGAGACTAAGGGACTGAGGGACCGCAAGACTGCAAGACCGCAAGACCGCACGACTGCAAGACTGCAAGACACATTGCAGGCTAGGGGAGGGTTCTGTTAAGCAGGAGTAAGGAAGAAAAGCACAGGACGAAGCAACTTGGAGAGGGAAGGATGGCTTGAAATATTTGAATACCTTTGTAATAAATAATCCTACATAGATATGTTTTCAGGAATAGTGGAAGAAGCTGCGCCGGTTGTCAGTCTCGAAAGGGAGAAGGACAATCTGCACATTACAATGCGTTGCTCATTTGCCGATGAACTTCGGATAGACCAGAGCATTTCGCATAACGGTGTTTGCCTTACGGTGGTAAGGAAGGACAAGGATACCTACACCGTTACGGCTATTAAGGAGACGCTTGAGAAATCGAATCTAGGGCTTTTGAAACCGGGCGACAAGGTGAATCTCGAGCGAAGCACCAGGCTCGATGGCCGTCTCGACGGACATATGGTACAGGGACATGTCGATCAGACCGCTGTCTGCACCGATGTTACAGAAAGCGGCGGAAGCTGGTACTACACCTTCGAATACGAACCCGCCAGGGAGGATTACATCACAGTCGAAAAAGGATCGGTGTCAGTTAACGGAGTAAGTCTCACCGTAGTCAACTCACAACCAAAATCCTTCCAGGTGGCTATTATCCCCTTTACCTGGGAAGTGACTAATTTTCACCAGATAAAAAAGGGTACTGTTGTCAATCTGGAATTTGATATTCTGGGGAAATATATTGCTAAAATTGTGCGACAGATATTTGAGGCACAGGACGCAAGACGCAAGACGCAGGGTGAATAACGCTCTTCCGTCTTGCGTCCTGTATCCTGCGTCATTTACTATTCTCCCATATTAATTTCTTCCCAAACCCCAGTCTGTTATCCGTCATTTTAATATAAGTCAGCTTAACTACCCACAGATGTGTATCCATAAGCATCGCTACCGGGAAACGACGGAGGTAGGCCTCACGGGCTGAGGAGGCCAGCTCGCCTTCGGGTTCGGAGACGATTCCCAGGAATTGAATGCCACGTATCTTACCGATTACATTGGTTTCAAGGACTACCGACCCGGCGACCAGTTTATTGACAAGGAATTCCCTACCGTGTCGCGTGTCGGGATCGGTGGTGAAGACCAGGGCGTTTTCTTCTTCCAGATATACATAAAAACAATTGGCACACCATGGACCGGCATCAGTCGAGGTGGCTATGGTCAGGACATGATGCTTCCTGAAAAACCTTTTTATCCTTTTGTCAATCATTTTCCATCCAGTGATAGCTGTCTTCCCCGAATCCGGCAAGAGTCAGAATACGATCAACAACAGTCATCACCACATCGTCGATCGTTGCCGGCTTGCTGTAAAATGAAGGACTGGCCGGGCATATTATTGCCCCGGCCTGAGTGAGTATCTCCATATTCCTGATATGAATAAGGTTATAGGGAGTCTCCCTGGGTACTATTATCAGTTTGCGGCGCTCCTTCAGCATAACGTCAGCCGCCCTGCAGATGAGATTGTCGGATATGCCGCCTGCAATGCGCCCCAGAGTACCCATCGACGAGGGACAGATAATCATGGTATCGAAGGTAGATGAACCGGATGCGAATGGGGAGTAAAAATTATTGTTTTCATAGCTCTTCGCAGGAGGAAGGGGTTCAAAGGGACTGCCAATTTCGTGTTCCCAGATATCCATGGCGGTATCGGAAAAAACCACGGCAACTTCGGAGGGAGGCTGTTTCAGGGTACATAATCTGTCTATCAGCTTACGTGCATAGACCGAACCGCTTGCCCCTGTAACGGCCACTATTATTTTGCGTTTTGAATCTGTCATTTATAGTTAACAATCAGGAATCAAAATTAGTATTATACCGGTATATACGGATGCCGTATTTAAGCTTTTCCGGGAAAGGACGTTTTTTTTGCTAACTTTAGGTCTTGCAAAAACTTTGTTATGAAACCTGCATGTATCAAATGCACAAATACATATTTATATGATTTCCGGTCACGCGGGTTATCCCGCCCGAACGGGGCAGGTATCATAGCATTAAAATCAAAATTATATTATGATGAAAAAGCTTGTAGTACTTACCGGAGCAGGAATGAGCGCGGAGAGTGGAATCAAAACTTTCCGGGATTCAGGCGGCCTGTGGGAAGAACACAGGGTTGAGGATGTGGCTTCCCCTATGGGTTGGGTCCTCAACAGAAAGCTGGTCCTTAAATTTTACAATGACAGGCGCAGGGAACTGGCCCGTTGTGAGCCCAATGCAGGACACCTTGGTCTGGCCGCACTCGAAAAGCATTTCGACGTGCATGTCATTACCCAGAATATCGACAATCTGCACGAAAGGGCAGGCAGCACTGATGTGGTCCATCTTCACGGGGAACTGACAAAGGCAAGAAGCACAAAGGATTCTGATCTGATATACGACATAGGCTACAAGGATATCAACGAAGGAGACAAATGCGAATTGGGAAGTCAGCTCCGACCACACATCGTGTGGTTTGGGGAGGCCGTGCCTATGATTGAGGAGGCTGTGAAAATCACTTCCCAGGCTGATATTTTTGTAGTGATCGGAACCTCACTGAATGTCTATCCGGCTGCCGGACTTATTGAATATGTTCCGGATAGCGCCTCGCTGTGGCTTATCGATCCCAAAGATGTGTATGTTCCGGGCGACCGCAAGGTTGCGGTGATTAAGGAGCCGGCAAGTAAAGGAGTGGAGGTACTGACTGCAAAGCTCATGGCACTAAAATAAGAAAGCTTGTACACTAATTGTCAGATTACGGAGCTACCGCACCCGTAATACTGATATCTTTACATCATGATTGACCGCCAGACAATAGACAGGATACTCGATGCTGCCGATATAGTGGAGGTAGTGCAGGACTTTGTGCCGCTTAAGAAAAGGGGCCTTAACTATCTTGGCTTGTGTCCCTTCCACAATGAAAAGACACCGTCGTTCACCGTGTCGCCGTCGAAGGAGATATTCAAGTGCTTCGGCTGCGGCAAGGCAGGCAATGCCGTGAACTTTATCATGGAACATGAGCACCTCAAGTATCCCGAAGCCCTTAAATACCTTGCAAAAAAATACCACATCGAGGTTGTCGAAAAAGAAAGAACACAGGAGGAAGTTGAAAAGGAAAACGAAAGGGAAAGCCTGCTGGTGATCACTGCCTATGCATCGCGGCAGTTTTTCGACAACCTGTACAACACCAATGAGGGCATCTCTGTCGGCCTGGGCTATTTCAAGGAAAGGGGCTTCAGACAGGATACCCTTAAGAAATTCGAGGTGGGATACAGTTTCGAACAGCGCGATGCCTTCTCAAAAAAAGCAATAGAGGATGGATATCGCACTGAACTGCTCGTAAAAGCCGGTCTGACCATCCAGCATGAAGAAAGGATATACGACAGGTTCAGCGGAAGGGTAATGTTCCCGATCCACTCGCTCTCCGGACAGGTTCTCGGATTCGGAGGAAGGATACTGAAATCGGATCAGAAGACAGCCAAGTATCTCAATTCGCCCGAGTCGGAGATTTACCACAAGAGCCGAATCGTTTACGGGATCTACCAGGCCAGGAAGGCAATAAGTCGCCAGAACAAGTGCTACATGGTCGAAGGATACACCGATGTGATGTCGATGCATGAGACAGGCATTGAAAACGTGGTGGCTTCATCAGGCACATCGCTCACTCAGGAACAGGTAAGGCTTATCAAAAGGTTCACCCAGAACATCACAATCCTTTTCGACGGTGATCCGGCAGGGATAAAAGCATCCCTCCGCGGGATAGACCTTGTGCTTGAGGAGGGTATGAACGTCAGGGTTGTGCTTCTGCCCGAAGGAGAGGACCCGGACTCGTATTCAAAAAAGATCAGCAATGAAGAACTCAGGGAATATATCAGGAAAAATGAAACGGACTTCATCAGGTTCAAAGCCCAGCTTCTGCTTTCGGAATCGCAGGATGACCCTGTAAAGAAGGTCAACCTGATAAAGGATATTGTAAAATCGATAGCTGTCATACCTGAGGTCATAGCCAGGACCATTTACATAAAGGAATGCAGTTCCATCATGGAGGTGGCAGAACCGGTTCTGTACCACGAGGTGAACAAGCTGAGGCAGCAGCAGTCGTTCCGTGACAGGAACCGGTATCCCGGTCCGGATTTGCTGCCGGTGCCGCCACCTGTTGTACAGAAGCAGGTCAAACAGATAACATCGTCATTCTATTCCGAAAGAGAGATAATAAGGCTTCTGCTCAAATACGGCAGCCTGGAACTTGAGCGGACCATGCGTCCTGAGGACGGGCAGGAAGAGATAACAACGGTATCGGATTTTATTGTCAGGGAAATATCAGAGGATGAACTGGATTTCGAGCAGGAGGCATGCGCGAAGATCTTCGAGGAATTCAGGTTCCATTCCGAGCAGGGTATCTTCCCCGGCGACAAGCATTTTGTACTTCATCCTGATCCGGATATATCGGGCCTGTCGACCAGCCTTCTGGCCGAATCGCATGAGCTGAGGGACCCAGGATGTCAGTGCGGAGGTGTAACTTTCAATGAGTAGTGAATTCTCCCCTGCTCAGTGGTACAGCTGCGCAACCGACGGTAGAGGCTCGTTATGAATGAGGCTCTCGAAAGGGAAGTGGCTTCGCTGAACCGTTTGCGATCCTCTGTAGGAACGCAAATAAGTAGGGAGCTGAGTGC
>ERZ1026800.641-NODE-641-length-27917-cov-4.966931_pt1 | contig 27917 bp, 13 predicted proteins | sample MGYA00520873_ERZ1026800 | MGnify/ENA primary metagenome ERZ1026800 (study PRJEB33270, sample SAMEA104284475) | anaerobic digester metagenome | biome: Anaerobic digester microbiome; feature: mesophilic sludge digester; material: Anaerobic digester biomass | place...
CCCGTTATCCCTTCAGAACAGCAGTAAATTGTTTACGCATAATTTTTCCGCCATCCGCATTTTGCGCTTCCCATAAAATAATATAAAGCCCGCGAGGGGCAAAATTGCCATCCTGTTTACAGCCGTTCCAATAAATAACTCCCGCCGCATTTACCAGGATGTAATCCGCTACAGAACAAATTTTTCGTCCGCTCAAATCGTAAATGTTGCAGGTAATTCTATTTGTGGCAGAGGGGAAATTGTAAGCAAGAGCTATTTTTTCTCCTGCTTTAGCATCACAAGGACTGCCGGTTAAGACAACTTTTCCCAAATCAGGCAGTTCTGTTTGCGGCATAATGCTGTTAGGAAGTCCTGGTGTTCCTCCTTTTGCATTATAACAATTTTGCCAGATAACGGTGGACTCAACTAAAACCCTTTCCCTGGAAACACCCTTTATTATTTCCTCTCCGGTATAAATTAAAGAATCCAAAGTTCCTGTTTCATTTTTCAAAACTAAACAATCTCCGTCATTATTCAAATAAGTCCAACTCTCAGCCAAAATTATAGAGCCCGCGGGACACTCGGGATAACGCAAAAGTAAAGCATCGGGATTTTGGCAGATAACAAAATAGCCACTTATTGCAGGAAGAACAAAACGGATTTTGGAAGTGGAATTATCTGCAATATAATATGTTCCTTGTGCAATTTGGTCACCGTAAATTTCTATCCATTCCTGATTGCCTGATTCGGGATTAGCCAGAAACTCGTTGATCAAAATGTCCGCCTGGGTTTCTGAATTTAAGGGAATTAACAGAATATTATTGGTGGAATCAGGATCATCCACAAGCCATAATATTACAGTTAAAGGAGAAGAATTGCAGGTAAAGGACAGATTTATCCGTAAGGAATCCCATGCTGGAATTGGAGCAATTGCCTGTTGAGCCAGTAAGATACTATTTTGAGTGATAGTCAGCTCTGCAGATAAAAGGGGGACAAAAGGGCTTAAATTCTTCAGGCAAAGGTCAAGTTCAACATAGTTATTCTCCTGCAAAATATTATAAGTTCCCAAAGCATAATCGCAATGAATCCGATTTGCCAAACCGGGAGTGGGCTTTGCTTCAGCAATAAAATCCGTTTCACAGTTATTTGTATCATAACCGTCATAAATTCTTGCCAAAGAATAACCGGCAGGAACATCAGGAGCAAAATGCGTTCCCGGCAAATTATAATCATCAAACAACTGATTACTGTTGGGAGAATCATAAAGAACTGTATCGGTATAAGTTCCATCAGGGCTCACATAGCAAATGCCGTCTGTTTCACTGCCCCCGTTTTGAAAGCTGAAATTATAGTTTAGTTGAGCAGTAAATAGAGATGCTCCTCCAATTAGTAAATAGCGATGAGGACGCAATTCAAAAAAAGGAAGGGTATATTGAACAGCATAAGAACTGCCCCCGGAAAGGATTTTAGCTCCTTCCAGCTGGATACTGGTGCTGCCGTTATTATAAAGTTCTATCCATTCAAAGCCCTCATCACTGCCAACCGGATCGTAACAGACCTCGTTGATTACTATTTCTGCCTTCAAAGAAAGCCCAAAAAACACACCCAAAGTAAAAAGGATAAAACTCCTTAACCAGGTCATAAAAATCAGGAGTTATTTCCGTTGTTCAGAGCAAAGGGCAGGGGTTGAATACCCCATATTTCATTGGCATATTCTTTAATCGCTCTGTCACTGGAAAATTTGCCAATGCGTGCAACATTCAGAATTGCCTTAGTTATCCACTCATTATGGTTCAAATAGAGCTCATCCACTTTATTGGAAGCATCTGTGAAGGCACGGAAATCAGCCATATTCAAATAGCTATCCCCATCTTCCATCAGTGCTTTCCAGATAGGTAAAAAGAGGTCTTTTTCGCCTTCATCAAAAGTGCCGTCAATTAAAGAATCCACAACTCTTTTCAGTTCCGGATCGCTTTCATAATAACTGCGAGGATTGTAACCGCTTTGATTAAGCTCTTTTACCTGCTCTGCAGTTAAGCCGAAAATGAACATATTTTCAGCTCCAATTTCTTCTGCCATTTCAATATTGGCACCATCCAAAGTTCCTAAAGTTAAAGCCCCGTTTAAAGCAAACTTCATATTTCCTGTGCCACTGGCTTCATAACCGGCAGTAGAAATTTGGATAGAGAGTTCTGCAGCAGGAATAATCCTCTCTGCTAAAGAAACGCCATAATTGGGCAAAAAAACCACTTTTAAACGGTCTTTGATGTCCGGATCTTTATTTACCACTTCTCCAATGTTATTGATCAATTTAATCAAACGCTTAGCCAGAAAGTAACCCGGTGCTGCTTTTCCTGCAAAAATAACTGTTCGGGGAACAAAATTACCTTCCGGATGATCTTTTATGCGAAAATAACGGGCAATTGTGCCCATTACATTCAATAATTGGCGTTTATATTCATGCAGGCGTTTTATTTGAGCATCAAAAAGAGAATTAACCTGCACTCGGATTCCCGTTTCCCTATAAATATATCTGCTTAAATGACTTTTATTTATATCTTTCACTTCAGCAAAAGAAGTGCGAAAATCAGTGTCCTCTATATATTTTTCTATCCCCCGAATTTCTTCCAGATTACGAATCCAACCGGTGCCTATATACTCAGAAATTAAACTTGCTAATTGCGGATTACAAGTATGCAGCCAAAGACGGGGTGTGATACCATTGGTCTTATTCTGAAACTTGCCAGGGTATAATTCTGCCAAATCAGGGAAAATTCTTTCACAGAGGATTTTAGTATGTAATTTGGCAACACCGTTTACTGAATGCGAACTGTGAATTGCCAGTTGCGCCATTCTAATAGCTTTGCCGTTGGTTTCTTCAATGATAGAAATATTCTGCATTTTAGCTATATTGCCAGGATATAAACGCGCTACTTCTTCCATAACTATATTATTTATTTGATAAATAAGCATCAGATGACGGGGCAGCAATTCTTCAAAAAGGGCTATACCCCATTTTTCCAGTGCCTCAGGTAAAATAGTATGATTGGTATAGGAAAAACAGCGCCTGGTGATTTCCCAGGCATTTTCAAAACTCATTCGCTCTTCATCAATTAAAATACGCAACATTTCCGGAATGGCAAGAGCCGGATGAGTATCATTCAACTGAATAGCAATTTTATCCGCAAAGTCATTAAAACTATGGTGATAGCGTTTCCAGTGGGCAAAAATATCCTGTAAAGTAGCAGAAACAAAGAAATATTCCTGCTGTAACCGTAACATCCTGCCCAAATGGACATTATCATTCGGATAGAGAACTTTGCTGATGTTTTCGGAAATGGTCTTTTTCTCTACTGCCTTTACATAATCACCATTATTGAAATATTCCAGGTCAAATTCATCAGTACTGGTTGCTTGCCACAGACGTAAATTATTCACATTATCCACTTGATAACCAGGAACAGGAATATCCCAGGCAACTGCCATAACATCATCTGTATCCATCCAATGGTGTTCAATTCTGCCATCGGGAAGGGTTTCACTGATAACTTTACCTCTAAAACGCACCCGGTAAGTTAATTCCGGACGATTGATTTCCCAGGGACAGCCATTTTTACGCCAATTATCCGGTTCTTCTACTTGATAGCCCTGAACAATCTGCTGTTTGAAAATCCCGAAATCATAACGAATACCATAGCCATAAGCAGGATATGCCTGCGTGGCTAAAGAATCCATAAAACAGGCAGCTAAACGGCCTAAACCACCATTCCCCAAACCCATATCCGGTTCCAGTTCAATTATATCCTCCAAAGAGATACCCATTTCCTTCAACATATCGTAAACTTCGTTATACACATCCAGATTGATTAAACTGTTGGTAAGCATCCTGCCAAGTAAAAATTCCAGAGAAAGATAATAGACCTTCTTCACATCCTGCTTGCGATATTCATATTGAGTGCGCAACCATCTTTCTATAAGCAGGTCTCGTAAACTGAGAGCTAACGCATAATATATATCCCATTTCTTAACTGTTGTAGTGTCTTTTATTAAAGAGTATTCCAGATGATTTAGAAATAAGGACTTTAATTCACTCTCACACTCCTCTGCCTTATCCGTAAAGAAAATGGAGTGATAGTCATTCTTCTGTATATAATCTTCTTTCATTAATTGTTCCTTCTCTCCTCTTATGAACACTATTCCAAATGAGGAAAGGGGAATTGCTGTCAAGAAAAAAATGAATTCATCCCGGAAAAACAATGTCCTCATCGTTCATTTAGTTGACAGGGATGTCAACCTTCCTCGGTTGTAATTCTTGTCTCCATAATTTATAATATTTGACGGAGACAATCATTTTGCTTGACTCTGTCACATTGCATTATTTTTGTGGTTTTCGTAAAATATTAAGGAAAAGGATATGGTTGGAATTGTTCTTTCATACACTACCCTCGGAATTGATGCTTATCAGATTTCAGTAGAAGCGGATATAGGAACCGGTTTTAATCCGATGAACATTGTCGGAATGGCATCCAATGCTGTTAAAGAAAGCAAGGACAGAGTTGTTGCTGCAATTAAAAACTCCGGTTATCAAATCAGTACCTTACATTATACTATCAATCTTGCTCCGGCGGATTTAAAAAAGGATAGTGCTGCCTTAGATTTGCCTATTGCCTTAGCCATTTTGCAATGCAACGAGATATTCAGAATTATTGACTATGATAAAATAGCGATGATTGGTGAACTTTCATTGGATGGATTTGTTCGTCCTGTAGCAGGTGTTTTGCCAATTGCACTGGCAGCTAAAAAAGATGGCATAGATACTCTTATTGTTCCTCTGGAGAATGCAGAAGAAGCAGCTATTATAGAAGGTCTGAAGGTTATTCCTGTTACTTCTTTAAGAGAATGTGTCAGTTGGCTTTGTAAAGAAACAGAGATTAGAGCTGCCAATGTTGACAGGGAGAAGATTTTTCAGGTGCTGAACGATTTTCCTGTAGATATGAGTGATGTGAAAGGTCAATTTCAAGTGAAAAGAGCTTTGGAAGTTGCCGCTGCCGGTGGTCATAATGTTTTAATGATTGGACCTCCGGGAAGCGGTAAAACAATGTTAGCGCGCAGAGTGCCCACAATTTTACCGGAACTGAGTTTGGAAGAGGCATTGGAAGCAACGAAAATTCATTCCGTAGCCGGCTATTCCAAAAATTTCAGGAATGGTATTTTAACCACCAGACCTTTTCGCTCGCCTCATCATACTATTAGTGATGTTGCCTTAATTGGAGGAGGTGCTTTTCCCAAACCGGGAGAGGTCTCTCTTTCGCATAGAGGAGTTTTATTTTTAGATGAGCTTCCGGAATTCAAAAGAGTGGTTTTAGAGGTCTTGCGTCAGCCACTTGAAGATGGAGTAGTAACAATTTCCCGGGCAGCATCCAGTTTAACTTTCCCGGCAGAATTTATGTTGATTGCCAGTATGAATCCCTGTCCTTGCGGATATTTTGGTGCCAATATTCCCAATCATCAATGCAACTGTGAGTGGGGATCAATTTTGCGTTATCGGAGCAGGGTTTCCGGACCTCTTTTAGATAGAATAGATATCCATGTGGAAGTTCCTACTGTCAGCTATGCAGATTTGGCTTCTTTACCAACAGGAGATAAATCAGTTAATATCAGAGCCAGAGTAAATAAAGCCCGCGCTATTCAACAGGAGCGTTTTAAGGGAACAGGTATTTTTAATAACAGCCAAATGAATTCACGCCAGTTACGCAAATTCTGCATTCTGGATGATGATAGTAATGCCTTGCTGCAAAATGCAATAGATAAAATGGGCTATTCGGCAAGGGTCTTTGATAGAATTCTAAAGGTCTCCAGAACTATAGCCGATTTGGAAGGACGCAAAGATATTCTTTCCGAAGATATTAGCGAGGCAATTCAATATCGCACTCTGGATAGAAAATATTGGAGCTGAAAATATCTCACGCAGATTACGCAGATAACGCTGATTCCGATTTCAGGAACAAGGATTTAAGGATTGTTGGAACAAGGATTTCAGGATTTGAGGATTAAAGAGGATTTGTTTTTTTACCTATATAATGCGACGGAGTTTGCCTACTTGCTTAAAATCCACTTGTATCGCTGCAATCCTCTGAAACACCTGTTTTTTTCTACTCTTCTTATATTTAATCGTCCTTGATGAGTTTATCTTTGGTTTTTAGGGCATTCCGTTTACACCGCACACTTTGAAGAATTTATATTCAGATGGGGTGTTATCTTGCCAAAGGTTTCCCTGAAAGTTAGGAGGACTTATTAACTCCCAATCAACTAAATTATCACTGGTATAAATATTATAACTCAGGCAATTTAATCCAGGTAGCCAGCTAAGTACTGGTCCTGTAGCTGTGTTATTAATTTCAATTTCAGGTGGTTGAGGAGTAAGAAAATTACTCATATCTATATCATCTATAAAAATACCGGAGTTACAAACCAATTTTACGGAAACACTTAAACCTAAATAATCAGCAAAAGGAATCCGATAATAAGTCCAGTTATTATCTATTGCAATACTGGAATGATATAGGTAGTTTTGTTCTATGGCATAACCGGAACTATTCCAATAGACAGCAATAGAGCTTTCAGAATTGGCTTTAGCCCAAAAACCTATACCTTTACCTACTCCACCTGTCATCCAGGAACTTATTAGGCACACTTCCGGCGAAGTAGTTGTCCAGGAAGTTAAACCATTATGTTTTTCTATAGAGGATAATTGCCAGGAAGTGGCTATAAATCCAGTGTTGTTTAAGCTTTCACAGGGCTGAATTTCTTCTCCGCAATTGGCTTGTAAGTATAAAATAATATTACCCCCATTGGAAGATATTTGTAAGGGATAACTGCCTCCTCCAGTTTCAAAAGGGTGATAACTAATTTCAATAGTATTGTTGTTACCGGTGAAATTGTTGATACCTGAAAAACCCTCAGGATATAGCAAATTTCCACTCAAGATTCCTGTTCCGCTATTGCTTAAATTTAAACTTGCGTTAGCTGCTTGACCAGGTTTTAAAGTAGGGAAAACCAACATTGAAGTATTCAAAGTTAACTGAGGAATATACTGATCTAATTGGATATTGTCTATAAAGATGAAATTACCATTATTGGCAACTCGTTGGAAAGCAAAGTAGATACTTTGGCTGGCAAATTGAGATAAGTCCACAGAGAAAGATGCATAAGTAGAAGTAACGGCAAAATTATCCAAACTTAATAGACATTGAGTAAAGCTTTGGGGTGTTGAACCGGTAGTAGAAATCATAATCTTCAGGTCTTCACCGGTAATATCGTAAGTAGGATTATTGGAATAGTCCTTAAGATAAAAGCTTAAGGCAGAACCGCAATTAGGATTTATTACTGTCGGACTGATGAACCAATAAGTTCCAGTTGCTCTTCCTACTGTTATACATTTGCTTCCCGAAATTCCGTTAGTAGTATTTATCCGCCAATTACTACCTGATGAACCATTATAAAAAGTAGTCCAGCCCCCGGAACTTATGCTGCCATCGTTAAAATCTTTCAGATAAGGGAACTGCACAATAGCATTAACATCATAAGTAGTGAAACTCCAAATTGGACAGGAACTTGGTTCTCCATAATCATTGTAGGGTATAATCTGCCAGTAATAAACAGTGCTATATTGTAGTGGCGAAGAAGGTTGCCAGGTAGTAACCAGACCTAAATCCGTTCCATTTACAATATTGTTAGGAGGGTTATTAGTTCCGAAATAAAGTCGGTAGCCAAAAGGTGGATCACCAGTTCCGTTTTGCCAGCTTAATACAGGATTAAGAATAACATTCAGGGTATTAGGCAAAGGATTAAGGCAAACAGCAGGACCTGGCAGAGGAATTAAATACCCTGCCAGTTCTTGCCAGGGAGAAATGAAATCACCAATCCTCAAGCGAATTCTGGCAAATAGAGAGGTTCCGTATACAAGATTAAACAGTTGTTGGCTGGTATAATTAACTATCCAACCACTGGAATAATATTCTGCTAAATCCCAATTATCATCACTTCCTGCCTGGAATTCACATTCATAAGGAGTTGAACTGCTACTTAGAACATTCCAGATAAAGAGTGGATTATTATTATGGATAGCCATAATATCCGATTCCCCTTCTATATGCAGATTCCAGAGATTATAAACATCCAGCCGGCCATCTAAAACACTTACTGCAGGTTGAGTATTGAACAGAACATTTTGTAACTGGAGAGGGCTGAAAGATGTAGCAGCAGGTAAAACTTCAATATTGATAAAGATTAAAGTTCCATCTGCATTTATAGGTGTAGTTCCCATTCCAGCAACTGAAATTAAACCGCTGGAAGTTCTACAGCTAATTTCCCAACCCTCACTAACGCTACCGCTATTATTTATGCCGGTAACATTAATCACTGCAGGATCAAAACTGAAATTAAACTGGAAACTGATACAATTCATACCTGCCAGTCCATTAGCACTAAGCGGAAGAGATAAAGAACTTCCTGTTTGCAGGAGATAATTTCCTACAGAGAGAGAAGCACTAATAGGTTGATTTTCCACATAGATACTTCCCCCAATTAAATTCGTAAGCGAAGTTGTATTCATTATGGCAGAGACAAAATTCACTTCTGCCAATCCAGGGTTCTGAGCACTGAATTTCAAGCCCAAAAGAGAGCCCTGTCCATATAAAGGATTAGTGAAAATAGCTCCGATGTGCAAAATACCATTTACTTCATTAACGCTAATCATCCCGTTGGCAGAAAGAGTATTGGTCTGCACCGTTTCCAGAAAAGTTAATTTTTGGGTATCGTAAGCGATATTCAGTTCGTAACTGATTACTCCATATCCGGATAAAGAAGATGTCTGAACCGGTAAAGTGGTCTGTTCACCCAAGGTGATATTTTGCTCTCCTATATCCAACTGAATATCTTCAATAGCAGCCATCAACCCAAGACCACTACAAGCCAGGAGCATTAAGATTATTAGTTTTTTCATAATAACAGCTCCTACAGCTTATTTCATTAACATCATCTTTTGAGTTTTACTCCAGGAATTGCCTATCTTCAAACGACTGAAATATATACCACTGCTTACATAATTTCCTAAAGCATCACGCCCATCCCAAACCACACTATGGTTTCCGGCATTTAGTTCTTTATTTACCAGGGTGATAACCTTTTGACCTTTTAAGTTGTAAATACTGAGCTCTACTTTGGCATTTTCTTTTAAGCCAAAATTTAGCGTTGTAGAAGGATTGAAAGGATTAGGACTATTCTGTGCCAGGAAATTTATTCCCGTAACCAAATCCTGAACTGAGGTTGGCTGGCATTCCAAAGTAATAGTATTGGGGGTTTCATTTATTACCAGATTCAATTCCAAAGTAGTAGAATTAGTAAAAGAAATAGGAATACTGCAGATATTACCATATCCTTCGGATGGATTCAGGCAAGCTAAAGCAAAATTCCAGATATTGTTATCCGTAAACTGATTCCACAATGCAGAAGAGAAGGGTTCAGAGAAAACAGGTTGCCCTGTTTCTGCATTTTGAGGCAGTTCAAAAGATAGATTCAAACTGTATAGGTCTTTAAAATCTGGAGAGGAAAGAACCAGCTCTCCATTATAATAAGCAACATTTACATTTGCCACAGGTGTAACCCTTGTTTGATCTTCCACAGGGAAACTGCTAATTAAACCCACAACCCTTTGCAATATAAGAGAAGCATCATAAGCATAGATATTACCATCACCTGAAACATCTGCTCTCAGTTTTCGCCATTCAAACCAAGGTCGGGGATCAATATCAGGAAGAGGATCCATCATCACTGAATACTGCAAAGTTAAAGCAGCATCGTATGCCTGAATTAGATGGTTATCATCTACATCACCATAAATTATATTGCGAATAACAATAGGAGCAAAACAACCTTGAACGGTTAAACCGCCTTCGTTAAAAATAATCTGCGGAATGTTAATATATGTTTCTGTGTTATCCGGAATTCCAGAAAGAGTATGGAAATTCAGTTTGAAAAGAACTCCACTTCCCTCTAAAGGATCAACTCCGCTGGAGCCAATATACAGAACACCATTTCCTTGTGGATTAACAGCTACATACCAATCCGCACAAAGAGTCCCTTCCGTGCTGATGTCAACAAATTCCAAAAGAGCAGGATCATAAGTAACGCTCATATTATAGGAGATAATATTATAAGGTGTAGTATCCGAAATAGAAAGAGGCAGCTGAAAATTGGAGAGCACATTCACTGTATTATTTTGTGGTAAGGCAAGAACAACACTGCTGGCAAGAGCTCCCGAACCAAAAATCCGGATAGAGACCTGCGGATTCATCAAGGCATTACTGTTTATGCGCAATGTATCAGCATAATCTGTTACAGCAAGCGGCGTAAAGCCGATAGGAATGTAACCTGTGGCATTGGGGGCAACAGTTAAACTAAAGGGAGTTGCACTCTTAGCAGCAGCAGCCAAAAAGAAAACCGGATTGCCAAGTTCTATGGAAGATATAATCAGGTCTTCCGTTCCTGTATTTCTCACCGGACAATTCCAAATGAGGGTATCTCCAATTGAGGTTGTCTGGAAGTTATACATACTCATTGGAATAGCAATCTGAGAATGGGACGAAGCAATAAGATCATAATATAAAGCTCCCAAATCAGCTATCGTGCCATCAGGGTCTAAAGGACTATTGGGATCACCGGCATTAATACAAGGGCTGGTAGGCATTAGATTGTAGTTGTGGTTAGCAGAATCAAAGAATTGAGGATCCAGCGAAAGATTACTATAAGGATCACAAGGAGTGCCATTGGCATTCTGTGCCTGTAAGTCAAGCAGGAAAAGCAAACCCCCGGGGTTTTCTCCAATGGTTCCATTCGTATCATAAAATAGATTATATTGCAAACCAGGATGGTTGGAGTTATAAACGAGTTCCGAACCGCCATTGAAAGCGACAATGTTATTCTTGATTGTAAAAATAGAGGTAATATTTAAACCAGTGCCGCTATTGCCGACTATTGTATTATTTTCAATAGCTATAGAACCATAATTATTATAATACCATTCATATGTATAAAATCTTACTGAGCCACTATTGGCATAAATCTGATTATTTTTAAATTCACCAGAGCCATACTTAATATATATCAGATCAGAGCCCGTATTATAGCGGATAATATTAGCGGATATGTTAATATATGTTCTATAAGAATATTCTAAAGAAATTAATCTTTCCGAGGCAGTATTATATTCTATAATGTTTTGAGTTAAGCTGAAATTCCCTCTCTCGTCGTATTTATAAAAAGCTATGTTGCAGCTGTTATGATGGACATAGTTATTATTCAATGCTGCTGATCTACTAACATCAAGATATAGTATATATCCTGTCAATTGATTGCTATAAATTTCGCAGTGTTCAATTCTAAAAGGACTATAGCTATAGGATAGGAAACAATTCTCGGTCTGGTTATAGACCTCGCAATATTCAATCAGGCAGTTTGAGCCGGAATTTTCAGCAAAATAGATAGCTGTCTTATTATGATGAAATTTGCTGTAGGAAATATGCACCGGGGCATCTATTAAAATTCCATAATTCCCTTTGGCAAATTCACAGTGTTCCATTTGGATATTGGCATTCCGCAGCCACATATCTCCTCTTACTTCAGAACCCACAGAGGAAAAAACAATGGGATTTTGCACTGTGCCGAGAGCGGTTAAACTGCCATTCACATCAAAGCCGATACCGTTTTTAAAGTAGAATTTAACCCCCGCTTGCAAAGTTAAAGAATTTCCACTGTCAACAGAGACCTGCCCGTTAATAATGTAAGTGTATTCATTGGTTATAATGCCGCTTAAGGAACCGCTTAAATACATAATTTGCCCTACATATTCCAAGGTCTGTTCAGGTAAAGTAGTTGGCTGGTGGTGCAGGTAATTATAATAGGAAGCATCTAAATAACCGGTTTTGGAATAAATGACATTATAGCGTCCCATAACCAGATTAATACTGTAAAAACCATTGGCATTAGTGTAAGTGCTATCTGTTACAGCCGCAGGAGTAGTAGGATCGGCAATAAATTTCACTTTAATCCCGGAATGGTCACTGGTATTGTTTAACCGGGCAATGCCCTGCACCTGATTACCAAATTGAACTCTGCGGGTAAGAATCTCACTTTGACCGTATTCAGTTACAGCATAAATGCCATAAGTATGTTGACCGGTAAGAGGATTATCCACCCAGTTCATTGTTTGTCCTCCCAGGCAATTGGTAAAGGTCTGCACAATTTCTCCATCCAGGGTAATAATAATAGAGAAATCAGCTATATCCAAGCCACAGAGTACTTGAGTAGGATTAACCCAACTTAAGCTAAGGGAAAAATCACGCAATTGCTGAACGGTAAAAGAGCTAACAGCTAAAGGAAGAAAAGGTTGAGTTAGACCATTAGATTCCATTATACCGCAAATATAGGAATCCCAATTATAGATATCGTCCCAGTAAACATTGCCACTATTACTTTCATAATAAATTCGGCTAACTTCTGAATTTCCATTTGGTTCACCAGGTGCCCAATTTGTATAACCCACGGGCGAACCATCTACCCAAGACCAAGTACCATTATTATATACATAGCCCAAATGATATTCTCCCGGAACCTGCCTTATATATTGATTGATAAAATCACTTTCTCCTTCACTGCTGATACAGATATGATGCCCCCCTCTGTTGTTAAAATCATTATTCATATCATACCAATAAGCACTCCAGTTACTGCGCCAGTATTCATAACCGCCATATATACCCACAAAAGTACAATTAGAAGTATTAAGAGAAGGAATATAGACCTCTAATGAGAGGTCAACAATTGTATCTTCAGTTACGGATATTACATTATCAATAGCATTTATTCTTACATTTGTGCCATTAACCGGGATATCTTGTTCCAGCACTTTCAGGTGATAGGTCTGGTAACTAACTTCAAAGAAATATTCTCCCAGTTCGTTAGTAAGGCAGGTTTGCAATTCTGTGCTGCCACTATCATTATATAATTTTACGGGAACATTCATCTGGGGTAAATTATTATAAGCCCAAGTAACTATTCCGCTTAGCATTGGAGGTGCCTGTTTGGTTGTAAATTGCCAGATGGGACAATTTAAGGCATCTCCTATATTATTAAACGGGATAACTTGCCAGTAATATGTAGTAGAATAATATAAAGTCCCCGGGTCGTATTGAGGCAAACTCAATTCTTCATTATGCACTATATTTGTAGGTGGATAATCTGTCCCCAGAGATAATTTATAACCGTTTACAGCTCCACCTCCATTATTCCAGCTAAGCAAACTATTAATTTCTACATTTTCTGCTAAATCAGCCGGAGCAGGATTTACTGCCGGTAAGGGCAGATCAGTTAAAGAAGGAGGGTTCCAGGTAAAAGTTAAGCCATTGGCTGGATAAACTGTTTCACTAAGAATACAATAACTGTTATTCGCTGTTCCCGCTGTAGTGGCTGACCAGTCCGTAGTAGTGGTTCTATTACAAAAATCGGCATTACTGTTTCCTCTTAAGCCAACCTGAATTGATTGGGCAGTTGTAGCAGTTACAGCAGTGCAGGGTCCGTAAACAAAGATAACCTGATTACTGCTTTCTAAAAGTTGAATTTGGAAACTGAAATCATCATTAGCTGTGGCAGTAGGACTCCTTCTATAGTGCATCCATTGCACAATAAATATCCGGTTGGGAGCAGTTCCAATTGTTTTCGTCATCAGCGAGCCATTATCACGACTTTTAATATCGCGATTCATTGCTGCTACAACATTGTTTGTAGCCGTCTCGCTACTGAGAGCTACATTACTGGTAAGAACATCATCTCCCATTGCCAAAAAGCCATTAGTAGCCACGCTTATTGTAGTGTAGGAATTACTATTGTAAACAAAGGTAAATCCTACAGGAAGAGAAAGAAAACATTCATTGTCATTGAGGTTGGAGCCCAAAACAGTTCCACCTGTAATTTCTGAAAAGCTTGCCAGGGAAGAGCTAAAGCTGTATTCAGCAACGGCAGCATTCAGAATGCCAAACACACATAGTAAACATAAGGTAAAACCGAACTTGAAAGATAGGTTTTTCATTTTTAATACACTCCTTTATTTTATGTCTTTTTTTAACCATCATAATTTCCTACAGCTATGACTGAACTATTACATTTAACAATGCCATAATTACTAAATACATTTTAATTTCAAGTCCCGATTTCTGTCAATTAAAATTTTTCAACAAAAAGAAGAAAAGCAGATTAAAGCAATCTTCACCTTCTTTAACTTACCGAAAGAGAAGGTTTAGAGGGTTGAGAAGGTTTAGAGGGTTGAGAAGGTTTAGAGGGTTGAGAAGGTTTAGAGGGTTGAGAAGGTTTAGAAGGTTTAGAGGGTTGAGAAGGTTTAGAGGGTTTAGATACAAAAATGGCTGAAAAACCCTTCGCTCTAAGCTCTCTGCCCTCTGCCAAAAGCCCTTTAGGGCGACATCGGAAGGTTGAAGTCCTCGTCAACCCCTCGGGAAAAAAGGTTTAGCAGGTTGAGAAGGTTTAGAGGGTTTAGATCCAAAAATGGCTGATAAACCCTTCGCTCTAAGCTCTCTGCCCTCTGCCAAAAGCCCTTTAGGACGACATCGGAAGGTTGAAGTCCTCGTCAACCCCTCGGAAAATAAGGTTTAGAGGGTTGAGAAGGTTTAGAGGGTTGAGATCCAAAAATGGCTGATCAACCCTTCGCTCTAAGCTCTCTGCCCTCTGCCAAAAGCCCTTTAGGACGACATCGGAAGGTTGAAGTCCTCGTCAACCCTTCGGAAGAAGAGAGATAAAACACCCCCATTCCAAATTTAATATTCTGCTTCCGAAATAGGTAATCCGGAAGCTAAAAATCAGATAAGAGGCAACAAGTTATGATTTATGAATAAAAAAATTATATTACTATAGCTTCCCTGACTGGTTGATTAAGAATAGCCAGACGATGACCCTTAGGATTGTTTTTTATTTCTTCTACTCCATTTTGTTATAAATGTTGTATTATTTGTGATAAAGGGAAATTTGCCCCTCCCTTTTCCTGCAATTGCATAATTTAAGCTCAAACATACAGAAACTCAGAATAGTTTTCAGGATGTATAAGGAATAAACCTGCTTGTGGATACAAAGCAGTAAAAGCAGTTGCTTTTATGTTTCGCCGGGGATTCCATTTTATTTCATAAGCAGTAATTTTATCTTCATAGACCTCCAGATAGTCAATTTCGGATTTGTGGATGTTACGCCAAAAATAGGACTTACGCAGAATCCCGGCATTAGAAAGCAGCTTCATTCTTTCAGAAACAATGTAATTCTCCCACAATTTACCTATATCGTCTCTAACCGCAATGTCTCTAAAATCGTTTATTAAGCAATTGCGCACACCATTATCCCAAAAATAGATTTTGCGGGAACGCTTAATTTCCTTACGCTGATTTGTAGAGTAATTTTGTAAGCGGAAAAGGATATATGCCTGCTCTAAAAGCTGAATATACTTTTGAATTGTTTTTTGATCCGTAGAAATTAATTGAGCGAGTTCATTATAGGAGACCTCTGAACCAATTTGCAAAGCTAAAGCGTTAAGAAGACGGTCTAAAAGTTCCGGTTTACGCAGGTCTTGAAAAGTAAAAATATCTTTATATAAATAGCTGCCTACCAGATGATTTAGCAGAGTAGCGGCTTCGGATGGATGATTAACAATATCGGGATAAGAACCATAAATTAAGCGGTTAGCTAATTCTTTCCTTTCCCGATAAACTCCAAAATTATCTGCAAGTTCCTGATAAGCAAAAGGATATAAGTAAAATTCATATTTTCTGCCGGTAAGCGGTTCCCTTATTTGGTTGGATAGCTCAAAAGAAGATGAGCCGGTAGCAATTATCTGCACTTCCGGAAAATTATCCACTAAAAGCTTTAACTTTAACCCAATATTCTGAACCCTTTGAGCTTCATCTATAAGGATATATTTGCTTTTCCCGGCAAATTGTTTCATTGAGCTTATTGTCTCCGCAGCCAGTAGATTACGGTCTTCCAAATCATCACAATTCAAATATAAAACATCCTGCTGAGCAGGGAAAAGACCTTTTAATAATGTTGTCTTTCCACTCTGCCTTGCTCCCATAATTAAAATTGCTTTTCCTTTATGCAAATTATTTAATATGCGAGAAGTAATAAATCGTTTAATCATAATCATTTCCTTTTCTTGATTCAATATATAGATAAGATAATCAATAAGAGGATGTCGTCAAGTAAATTTATCCCTAATTTGCAGAGTATAGTCCGGAAAATAACCCCCATTTTGCAGAATATAATCCGGAAAACAGTCATTAACATCTTGTTCGGGAAATTTTCACTTATAAATGCCGAGTTATAAAGTTCCTAACTTCCTGTTTCTCAGTCGTTTGTTTAACGCTGCTTTAACGCTGCCTTAACACTTCCTTAGCGCCGTAAAGGAATCGTAAAGGAATCGTAAAGGAATCGTAAAAGGATCGTTAAAGGGTCATTAAAGTAAAACTAAGCAGGAAATGAAGGATGCCATAAGAAGAATGAATTTTACCGGAAAATTAGGATAACCGGACCGAAATTAAGCTTTTTTTGATAGAAAATCCCCTGAGGGCTACACTCTTCAGGGCTTTTGGGAAGCCGGTAAAAAGAAGATAATAGACAGTTGTGTTTTTATAGCGGTTGCAGTTACAGATTGACAACAAAGCGGAAGCAAATAGTGTTACATCATACCCGATAAGAGAGGTAAAAAAAATGAAACGGTTTTATTTCTTCAGTGCTATGTTTTTTCTGGCATTTTGCCTGAATGCTCAACCCTGGGAAATGGATAACAGTGTTTTTAATCCCAGTGGAGTTCCCAGTTTAACATTTTCTCAGCCCAGATTTATTAACCTGGATGGTGACGGTGATTATGATTTTTGGTTGGGAAATACCAATCGGCCTCCGCTTTACATTCAGAATAATGGAACTGCAACAAATCCTGTTTTTGAGCAGGGACCTGACCTTTTATCCGCAATTCCTTATCTTGCTTCCGAAATGGCTGTTTCTGCAGATATGAATGGCGATGGAATTTTGGATTTAGTTACAGGTGGTTTTACCGGTCTGCATTTATTTTTAAATAGCGGAACTAATGCCAATCCTGTTTTTACTGAAAGCGGAGGTTATTTTTCCGGTTTAAATGTGGGCTCCAATCCTGTTCCTGATGTAGCGGATGTTGATAACGACGGTGATTTGGATTTGGTTGTGGGTTTAAGTGAAGATGGCAGCGTGATTTTGTATTTTAATACCGGTTCTGCTGTTGCCGGAAATTTTAGTGAAAACAACAGTCAACTTCTTGGTGATATAGGTCTTTATGCATACCCGGTTTTTTGTGATTTTGATTCTGACGGCAAACAGGATATTTTATGCGGAAGAGATTCTTACGGTTTTGTTTTTTATCAGAACATAGGAACTGCTACAAATCCTGTCTGGCAGGAAAATAATCCGCTTTTTACCGGTTTGGGTATGTCTACTTACTGGAATTCACCCGATTTGGTTGATCTGAATGGAGACGGACAATATGATCTTGTTTACGGAACTGCTTCCGGTCCTTTGCAGTATTATGTGAATAATGGAACTGCCCAAAACCCTTCCTGGCAACAAAATACAGCTCTTTTTGGCGGTGTTTTGGATGTTGGTGGAGCCAGTAATCCGGTTTTTTATGATTTTGATGGTGATGGTGATTACGATTTAATCAGTGGCAGCCAAATGGGAGATATAAAATATTACAGGAATACAGGAACAGCTTATGCTCCTGCCTGGCAAGCAGATAACTCTTATTTTGCCAGTATTGATCACTCTATTTATTCTGCTGTAGCAGTTGGTGATGTAGATGCAGATGGCTTACCGGATGTGATTGTAGGGGACTTAAATGGGGGGCTTTTCTTCCATCATAATACAGGAACAGGACTAATTGAACAAACAGGTGTTTTACCTGCTGTTTCAGTTGGCGGATGGTCTTGCCCGCGTTTAATAGATATGGATTTTGATGGTGACCTGGATTTGGTTGTAGGGAACGAAGCAGGTAACCTTTTTTACTATCAGAATAACGGAACTCCTACCAATCCTTTATGGGAACTGATAAATGGCTTTTTCGGAACAATAGATGTGGGCTCCAGTTGTGTTCCTGCTTTTGCTGATTTGGATGAAGATAATGATTTGGATATGGTTACAGGAAATCTTTTTGGCGAAGTGCAATGTTTTTTAAGGGATAGACAGCTTTGGGTGGAAAATACAGTTTTATTCAGCGGCATTGAAACTGACCAAAATGCTACTCCGGCTTTAGTGGATTTGGATCATGACGGCGATTTTGATTTGGTTTTAGGCGATTATGACGGCACTTTTAAATTCTACAGGAATCTAAAATACTCCGGGGCGATATTAAATCCTCCCCAAAATCCAAGTTTTGTTATAAATGGCGAAGTTACCGTTATGTGGGAAGAACCCTTAACTGGTAGCACTTCTCCTTTTGAACATTATAAGGTTTATCTGGATGGTGTTTTTTGCGGTTCCACAACAGAAAATATTTGGTTTTTTTCTGGTTTAGATACAGGTATTTCTTATTTAGTTGGTATAACTGCACAGTATGTTGCAGGTGAATCAATTCCTGTAACACTGGAATTGATGATTACGGGAAACGATGACCCAATAGTTCAGCCAATTGCTTTAACCAATTACCCTAATCCTTTTAATCCTTCTACTACGATAAGCTTTACGATTCCTAAGGGTTCTGCTGGAACTTTGGAAATCTATAATGTGAAAGGACAAAAAGTTCGGGTTTGGAATTGCCTTCCTTCCGGAGAACAAAGAATTCTTTTTAATGGCTGTGATAAGCAGGACTTGCCACTGCCTTCGGGAGTTTATTTCTGCATTGCTAAAACGCAAAATGGAGTGCAAATAAAGAAAATGGCACTGGTGAAATAATGAAGAATGAATGAAGTTAGGAGTCGTCACTGCCGAAATAACTTCTACACATCCTCCAAATTCTTTTGGCAGTGAGGACTCTTCACTAAATTCATTAACCATTTCCCGAGGGGGTTACACTTCCATCGCTATCAATGTGTTGCTCTATGGGCTTTTAGGTATCTCAACCCTCTAAACCTTCTCAACCCTCTCAACCCTATTTCCCGAGGGGCTTACACTTCCGTCGCTATCATTTTATCAGGGATTCCGGGGTGGCAGGAAAGCTAAGTTCTTTCTCCGGATTTGCCTCTTTGCTAGCTGCCTGCAGAGCAAAAAATACAGAAAGTCCATAGATCAAAGGTGGTTCACCAATCCCTTTAGACCCAAAAACGCTTGCCTCTTCAGTTGTGGAAGGAATTATTTCTATCAATGTTTCTGCAGGTAAATTACGAATTCCGGGGATTTTATAAGTGGAAGGATGGGCGCTTAAATAGAGACCTTTTTCATCATAAATCAGGTCTTCCATAGTGCACCAACCAATTCCCTGTAAAACAGCTCCCTCAATTTGTCCGAGGTCAATTGCTTCATTTAAGGAATTTCCGTTTTCGTGAACGATAAAAAGTTTACGGATTATATGTTCTCCCAGCAAAGTATCCAGTTCAACTTCCGCTAAGGCAGCCCCATACACAAAATAGTGAAAGGGATGACCTATGCCCTTATCTCTATCAAACCACAAACCTGGAGTTTTATAATAACCGTAAGCTGCTAAAGGAACTCTTTCCGAATGCGCAAAACTGACCAATTCAGGAAAAGTAATATATGCATCGGGAAAACCATTACTAAAGACCTTATTTTCGCTAAAGACAATATCTTCGGGAAATACTGTCAGCTCATATTTCTGAGCGATAAACGCAAGAGCGCATTGGGTTAAATTCGCTTTAATTTTTTCTGCGGCAAGGCGTGCCGCGTTACCATTTATATCACTTCCCGTTGAAGCAGCGGTAGGTGATGCATTTCCAATTCGTTGTGTGTTACTGCTTTCCACTCTAATTTGGTTTACCGGAATTCCTAAAACCCTGGAAACGACAATTGCCACTTTGGTAGATAACTCCTGACCCATTTCTACTCCTCCGGTAGAAACGGAAACGCTGCCGTCTATATAAACCCAAACCAAAGCAGAACCTTGATTGAGAAGTGCAGTAGTGAAAGAAATGCCGAATTTTACAGGAGTGATACCGATTCCGCGTTTATAACGAAGATTATGTTTATTGAATTCAGCCACTTCTTCTTTAAGCATAGAATAGTTTGCTTTTTCGGCTAATTTAGCATAGATATTATTTAATTGACTATGCGTTATTTCTTGTCCGTAGGGAGTTAGTTGTCCATTTTGATAAGCATTCCTTCTGCGAATTTCCAGGGGGTCTATTTTTAATTGGCGGGCAATTTTATCCAAAATACTTTCCATTACGAAAATACCCTGAGGCGCACCAAAACCCCGAAAAGCCGTATTGGGCGGTAAATTTGTTTTACAAGCATAACCTCTAATGCGAATATCAGGTATAAAATATGCATTCTCACTATGAAACATAGCTCTTTCCAAAATAGCTATAGAAAGGTCTGTATAAGCACCTCCATTGGCTAAAAGCAATAAATCGTAAGCCAGTATTTTACCGTTCTCCTCATAGCCAACCTGCCAAAGAGAAGTGAAAGGATGTCTTTTACCTGTATAGTGCATATCCTCAGCCCGGGTAAGTTTTACTAAAACAGGTCTCTTAGTTAAAAAGGCACCCAGGGCAGCCATACAAGCCCAAATTGTAGCTCCGCGTTCTTTTCCTCCAAAGGCACCCCCCAAACGGGGAACTTCTATTACTACATCATTTGCGGGAATTCCTAAAACCCGAGAAGTAACTTCCTGAACTTCCATTGTGCTTTGAGTGGCAGTATGCAAAGTGATTCTATTGCCCTCAAAGGGAACAGCCAAACAGCGTTGACCTTCCAGATAAAAATGTTCCTGTCCGGTAGTAACTGTCCTGCCTTGCAAGGTGAAGGGGGCATTTTTTAAAGCGGTCTCTACATCTCCACTTTCTATTTTGCGTTCGGAAATATATCCTTGCTTTTTATTGTAGGCATCTTCCGGAGCAAAAATGGCAGGTAATTCTTCTAATTTCAGGATAATCTTATTTACTGCTAATTCAGCTATATATTCATCTTCTGCCAGCACCATTGCCAGGGGTTGACCGACATACATAATTTCCTTTTCCGGAAAAAGGGGTTCATCTTTAATAACTGTGCCGATTTGATTTATACCGGGAATAGAGGCAGAAGTGATAACTTTTACCACCCCCGGCATTTTTTCAGCGGCAGATATATCTAATTTGGTGATAAGTGAATGCGCTACAGGAGAAAAGAGAAATTTGGCATAAAGTTCTCCCTGTAAAGGTGGTTCATCAGCTATAAAACGGGATTTTCCACAAAGATGCAAGGTTCCTGAAAGATGATAGGGTTCAGAGTTCATTTTCTGCCTCCTGTAGTTCCTGCAGATATAAAATAAGGTGATTGCGAATTAGTTCTCTGCGAAATAAGGCAGTTCCCCGCACATCGGTTATGGGTTCAAATTCACTTTCTATTTCTTTACCTATTGCAGACGGATCAAGAGCTTTAATTTGTTTACTTTTCAGGAGGAAAGGGAATTTTTTAGAAAGGACGGGGATAGAGGCAACTCCTCCTATTGCCAAGGCAGAATTAATAATCCGACCGTTTTTATATTCAATATTAACTGCCGTAATCACAGAAGAAATATCCACGCTTTGGCGTTTGGCTGATTTAACGGTTTTTACATAGTAATCTTCAGTTAGAGGAGGAATAATGATTTCTTTGATAATTTCTCCTTTTTGCAGAGCTGTTTTCCGGTAAGCTAAAAAGAAATCTTTTAGGGGTATATGCCTCAATTCTAATTGGGACTGCAACCACAGGGAAGCATTTAAAACCATTAAAAGAGGTATAGTATCTCCCACGGGTGAGGCATTGGCAATATTACCTCCCAAAGTTCCAAAATTGCGTATTTGCTGTGAAGCAATTTGGGAAATAAGATTATGTAAAACAGGAAAGTGGGTTTTTACAATGCCGGATTCCCAAAGCTGATTATAGGTAACTGCAGAACCAATATGCAAACCATCCTGCTGTAGATAAAGGCGATTGAATTCAGGAATAGCAGTAAGGTCTATTAAAAATGGAAACTCTTTGCGGTTAATATTCTTCTGCACCATAATATCTGTTCCACCTGCTATAAAAACACTTTCCGGATGTTCCGCACAGAGGTCAAAAAGCTGTTTGGTTGTTTCAGGCATTAAATAGCAGTTTACCTGTTGCGGAATTTCCGTTTTAACAACAAGCATTGAATCTTGTTCCTGAAAGCGGAATAATTCCTGTTCCACTTTTCTACACCAGGCAGGGACTAAATCTTTAACATTTTGGTTGGCACTAAGTTCATCTACGGCATTTAATATATTTTGATAAGTGCCACAGCGACAAAGATTTCCTTCCAGAGCAGATAAAACTGTTTTTCTATCAGGATGTGGCTGCATCGCAAAAAGAGCAAACAAACTTAAGACAAAACCCGGAGTGCAATAGCCGCATTGAATTCCGTGATGTGTTAAAAGTGCTTGTTGAATGGGATGTAATTTCTCCGGAGAGCCCAAACCCTCAATGGTGATTAAGTGTTTGCCGTGTAATTTGGCAGCAGGATAGAGACAAGATGTAATTGCCTGATAAATAATTATACCTTCAAAAGGGAAAGCAATAACAACTGTGCAGGCACCACAATCACCTTCATTACAACTGCATTTTGTTCCATATAGATGTTTTTTAGTATGTAGCCAATCCAGAGTAGAAATACCTGCAGGAATATCTGCAGTAATCTTTTCACCGTTGAGGAAAAAAGTAATGCGGTTTAAGTGGGTTTCATATTGGGTAATTTGATTTTTCATATTCATTCCTCTATAGTTTGGTTGACCGGGAGGTCAACTGTCCGGGGTTTTTGGTTGACCGGGAGGTCAACCTTCCGAGGTTTTTGGTTGACCGGGAGGTCAACCTTCCGGAGTTTTTGGTTGACCGGGAGGTCAACCTTCCTATGTTGACCGGGAGGTCAACTGTCCTGATCTCTCTCCAGATCTTTTTTACGCATAGCTTCTCTTTTATCATACGCCTTTTTCCCTTTTGCTAAAGCGAGGGTTATTTTACAAAGCCCTTCTTCATTGATGAATAACTCCAAAGGAATTAGGGTCATTCCTTGTTCTTCCACTTTGGTTTTTAAGCGTCTAATTTCGTGTTTATGTAAAAGCAGTTTTCTTTTTCGTTCAGCTTCGTGATTAAAGTAGGCAGCTTTTTCCCAGGGGCTGATATGCAAATTATGCAGCCAGCATTCTCCCTTTTCAATTTTAGCATAGCTATCCTTGAAGTTTACTTTTCCGGCACGAATGGATTTTATTTCCGTTCCTTTTAAAGCAATACCTGCTTCCAGGGTTTGGATTATATAATAATCGTGTTCAGCGCGTCGGTTTTTAAAGGTCTTCATTTTTCTATTGCCTGTAAAATCATTTCCTTATAGTCCTTTGCCTTATCCAGAATCTGTTGTTCATCCACATTACAGAGTTGGCGATTGCGCATAACTATTTTCCCCTGAATAATCATATCGCGCATACTGTGACTAGTAATTGCATACACCAAAAGGGAATAGGGATTGTAAACCGGGCTGTTTTCCAGTTCCTGTAAAGTGACAACAGCAATATCGGCAATTTTACCTTTTTCCAGAGAACCAAGTTCTTTTTCTTTGCCTAATGCCTTGGCAGCATTGATTGTAACAAAAGCAAATGCCTCTTTAGCAGGAAGCATTGAAGGGTCATTATTCAGTGCTTTATGCAGTTTGGCAGTTACGGATAATTCCGTAAGTAAATCCAAATTATTGTTACTGGCAACTCCATCGGTTCCTAAGCAGAGATTGATGCCTTTTTCCTGATACTTTTTAACAGGTCCAAAACCGGAGCTGAGTTTTAAGTTACTTTCCGTGCAAATAGCAATGCTGCCAAGTTTTTTTTCTGCCAAAAGTTCCATTTCCCGTTCATCAATCCAAATTCCGTGGGCAAAAATGCTACGCACATCCAAAAGCCCTAATTCCTGCAAGTATTCCACAGGTCTTTTTTTATGCATTTTAAGGCAATTTTCCACCTCTTCTCTGGTTTCTGCAAGATGGGTATGAATCAGGATATTATTATTTTTTGCAATTTCAGCGCAGGTCTTCAGCGTTTCCGAACTACAGGCATAAATAGAATGCGGAGCTAAAGTAAAATCAATTAGAGGGTTATTTTTATATTCTTCTTTCAGCTCGGCTATTTTCCTTCCAATAGAGTTATCCGGGTTATCTTTTGCAGGTTCATTATCAATCAGTGCTTCACTAATAAAAACCCTTAATCCGGCTTGGGAACAGGCATCGGCTATGGAATTCATACAAAAATACATATCGTTGGTAGTGCTGATTCCATTTTTAATCATTTCGCTGGCACTATGCAAAGTTGCATCATACACAAATTGTGGCTTTATCAGTTTCGCTTCCAGGGGCCAAATATATTTCTGCAGCCAGATATTTAACGGCAGGTCATCAGCTAAACCGCGAAAATAAGTCATTGGTAAATGGGAATGCATATTTATCAACCCGGGGATAATTAAACAGTTGTGCGTATCTATTTTTTGCTTTGTTTCGTAAGAGGAACTACCCTCAGGGAAAATAGCGTGTATAATACCTTCCTTAATGCCGATACAGTGATTTTCCAGAATTTGGCTTTGAGCATCCATAGTAATTATTGTGCCACCTTCCAGAACGATGTCAAAAATCATACTTGCACCTGCCGAGCTGCATCTTTGGGCTTGAAAATACCTTTGGGAGTAATAATTCCGGTGATAAGTTTAGCGGGAGTGATATCAAAAGCAGGATTTAATGCCGGGGAATTAGGATTGGCAAGATAGGTCCCGTTAATGCGTTTAATTTCATCTTCATCACGAATTTCAATAGGAATATCACAGCCCTCTTTACAAGATAAATCAAAAGTGCTAAAAGGCGCAGCTACATAAAAAGGAACTTTATGCTCTTTGGCTAAAACTGCTTTTTCATAAGTGCCTATTTTATTGGCAATATCACCATTAAGGCAAATTCTGTCGGCTCCGGTCAGCACCAAGTCAATCTCCTTTTTCCAAAAATAAAAGCCCGCGGCGCTATCGGTAATGATTGTATGAGGAATTCCTTCCTGTTCCAGTTCAAAAGCAGTTAAGCGGGCACCTTGAAAACGAGGACGGGTTTCATCTACATAAACAAAGATATCTTTTTTTTGCTGATGAGCAATGCGAATTACGGCTAAGGCGGTTCCCCAATCCACTGTAGCTAAAGCACCTGCATTACAATGAGTTAAAATTCGGGCTCCCTGAGGAACAATTTCACTGCCTGTTTTGCCGATTTGATAGCAGTCATCAATACTTTTTTTGGCAAATTCCCGGGCTGCTAAAATGGCTACCTGACGGGAGTGCTTATAATCCGGAATAAACTTAATGGTCTGTTCATAAACATAATTAACCCCATTGCAGAGATCAATAGCTGTAGGACGAGTAGCAATAATTTCGTCCCTAGCAGCTCTTAAATAGGCACGGAATTTTTCCTCCGGAGCATTTTTTGCGGCTAAGGCAATGGCATAAGCCGCTGCAGCTCCAATGGCAGGAGCTCCGCGCACAGTCATTTCTCTGATAGCAGAACAAATTTCCAGATAATTACTGTATTCAGCAATCCGAAATTCGTGCGGTAATTTATTCTGGTCTATCATTTTAACCCGATCGTTTTCAAACCATACCGATAGGTATTGTTTTCCGTTTATCTGCATTTATTCTCCATAGTTTATAGCTCTTTTAGGCAAAGAAGTATTTTCTGTAGATAGCGGTTATTTCGTCAACATCTTTCTCATCTGCTGCAGATCACGGGTTGCAGAAACCCCTATAGGACGACTAAAGAAATGCCTCGTTGGACAGTTATTAGAAGAAATTCGGTTGGCAAAAGCTACTTTACCAAATAGACCCATAGTTCGTAAACCTATATTAGCCGCATTTTTTTCCAAAATGAAATTACAGGACAGAAGCAATGCTCCGTTCCTTATTATTATTTCCTAAATTACCTTGGGGATTTAGGTTAACTACCTGTTGCTTGCTCAGTTCTCTAATGACTCTTTAACGACTCTTTAACGATGCCTTAACTTCACTAAGGAGTCGTTAAAGATATTTTAAGGCAGTATAAAAGATTTAACTTGGCAGGGAATAATGCCCAGCAAAACAAAGGTGTAGCACATTCTTTCTTCGCCAATTCCGTTTTTCTCTTAACCTTGTTTCCCTTTTTGGGTGACAACTATATTGCCTAAAAATCTCTGCCCTGCTGATTTCGCCGGAAGCTCTTTCAGACAGGAAAAGCTTTATCCCTGCTCAATAGGAAAACTATATTCGGCAAAGGCGGAAGCACTCGTTTATAAAAAAATAACGGAAAGCAAAAGAGAAGCTTCCCGTTATCTTCTAAGTGGATATAGTTTTAGTTTACTTTATAGGTTGTATCGCCTTTTTCCAAGAAGGCAATAATCTGTTTGGCAGCAGCAATTCCGGCATTAGTATTGGCTTCGCTGGTTTGAGCTCCCATTTTTTTCGGAGTGAAGAAAACTCTTTCCGGATACTGTTCTAACAATGTAGCACTGTTATCTGGAGCAACATCGCTCACATAGCGGAATTTCTTCTTTTCGACAAATGCTTTCAGAAGTGCTTCTTCATCAATAATTTCCTTGCGTGCTGTATTCACTAAAACGGCATCATCTTTTACTAATGACAAAAGATTCCAGTTTACGCTCTTTTTGGTTTCCTCGGTAGCTGGAATATGCAAAGAAATATAATCGCCTAATTTAAATACTTCTTCTACGCTATGCAAGGGTTTAACTCCTTCTTTCAGTATAACTTCATCCTTCAGATATGGATCGTAGGCATAAATCTCCATCCCGATTCCTTTAGCAATTTTTGCCACATACCGGGCAACCCAGCCAAAACCATAAAGGGTAAGTGTTTTGCCTGCCAGTTCCGTTCCGGATTTACCGTTAAATTTGTTTCTGGCAATATAAATCATCATTCCGATGGCAAGTTCAGCAACGGCATTGGAATTTTGCCCTGGTGTGTTCATAGCTACAACATTATGTGTAGTTGCGGCTTTCAGGTCAATATTGTCATAGCCAGCACCGGCACGGACTACAATTTTAAGTTTGGGAGCGGCATTAAAAGCTTCCGCATCCATAATATCGCTGCGAATAATTACTGCTTCCGCAGCAGCTAACGCTTTATGCAGTTCACTTTTATCGGTATAATTTTCCAGAAAGGAGTATTCATAACCAGCTTTTTCCAGCTCGGCTTTGATTTTCTGAACTGCATCTGCAGCAAAGGGTTTTTCGGTTGCAATAAGGACTTTTGGCATTTTTGCCTCCTATGGTTTATTTTGTTGTATTTGTTTATGTTTCATTTTCCTAAAATACCTAAAAGAACACCTGCAGCAACTGCAGAACCAACAACCCCTGCAACATTGGGTGCCATTGCATGCATTAGTAAATAATTGGTTTTATCATATTGTTGACCCACAACCTGGGAAACGCGTGCCGAAGCAGGAACTGCAGAAACTCCGGCATTACCAATTAAGGGGTTAATTTTGTTTTTGGAAAAAAGATTCATAATCTTGGCAAAGAGAACTCCAGCAGCAGTTGCAATTGCAAAAGAAAAAGCGCCCAGAAAAAATATCTTTAAGGTGGCAGGAGTCAAGAAAACATCAGCCGTGGTTTTAGCGCCAACGGTTAAACCAATTAAAACGGTTACTACATCAA
>ERZ1026800.643-NODE-643-length-27872-cov-4.167201_pt1 | contig 27872 bp, 29 predicted proteins | sample MGYA00520873_ERZ1026800 | MGnify/ENA primary metagenome ERZ1026800 (study PRJEB33270, sample SAMEA104284475) | anaerobic digester metagenome | biome: Anaerobic digester microbiome; feature: mesophilic sludge digester; material: Anaerobic digester biomass | place...
CCCAGCAGGGCGCTGATGAACCCCGCGAAATCTGGTACCTGCTGGGTGCCTGGCTGGTCGGCGCCACCATGAACGCCGTCCTCACCTGGTGGGGCGTCTCCATGGCAATCACCTCCCATGTCCTGCAGTCCACTGCGGTTGTCTCCGCCAAAACCCTCACCACCGTGGTGCCCGTCTTTGTCGCCCTGGTGGTCTGGGTCACCCGCATCCTCATCATCGGCACCCTCTCCGTAGCCGGTGAGCGCATCTTTTCCACCAATACCAGCCGGCTCCCCCGATCCCGTCCCGCTTCCCGTCAGGTTGCTGCCCAGCCTGTCACCCCGGCTTACAACCCCGCCCGTCCTGCTCCCCGCCCAATGACCTCGCGAGCCATGACCGCAGCTCCCAAGCCATCCCATTCCAATCCAAACACCACCCGCAGATTCTGATCCACTCCTCCTTAAACAAATCCCCCCGAATTGAAAGGATTCGGGGGGATTTGTTTCATTTACAATTCAAAATAAATACAACCAGCCAACCCCGGATCCATTTACGGAAATGGATGTCCATTCCAACCAGCAGACCTGTTTTTACTCCATGATATGTTGTTATTTACAATAATCATCATCATGGGGAGGAACAAAGTAAATAAAAAAAAATGCCATGTCAACGATGAAAATTTCATGCTATCATTGAAATCCAATCCATGAATACAGAATTTCACCACCCATCAATTGATCATCTGGATCGGAGGATGCCTCATGAAAGTGATTCAATGGACGGACACCGACGCGTACTTCAACCTCGCCGCCGAGGAATATGTCTTTGACCAGCTCGACAGGGAAGAAGATTACCTGCTACTCTGGCAAAACCGCAACGCGGTTGTCGTTGGGAAACATCAAAACACCATCGAGGAAGTCAATTCCCAGTTCATTCAGGAACACGGTGTGCAGGTGGTGCGCCGCCTCTCCGGCGGGGGTGCCGTTTACCATGACATGGGAAATTTAAACTTCACCTTTATCGGAGATGCCGAAGGGAACAAGTTTAATTTCCAGAAATTATCCCAGCCCATCGTCCAGACTTTGCAGCAGATGGGTGTGGCGGATGTGCATTTTTCCGGTCGGAATGATATTCTCATCGGGGAAAAGAAGATCTCCGGCAATGCCCAGTTCGTGCGCGGCAACCGCCTTTTACACCACGGCACACTTTTGTTTCACTCCGATCTGGACATGGTTTCCCGAGTTCTGACCGTCAAGGGAGACAAGATTGAATCCAAGGGTGTGAAATCCGTCCGCAGCCGGGTGACCAACATCAACGAACATGCCCCGGAAGTGACCATACCCGCCTTCAAATCCCTGCTGGAGGAAACCCTGCTGGCAGCCAGGAAAGTTGTCCATGCCGATCTCACTGCCGCAGACCGGGCAGGGATCCTCGACCTGCGTGCCCACAAGTACAGCACCTGGGAATGGAACTATGGCAAATCACCGGATTATGACATTAAGAAAGAACGTCGTTTCACCAGCGGCGGGGTGAGCATCTATATGCGCATCAATGAAGGCATCATCCAAACCGTCCGCATTATGGGGGATTATTTTGGCGATGGTGAAATTGAGGACGTGGAGAGTTGCCTGCAGCGGGTGAAATTGTCCGAGGAGGCTGTGAGTACAGCCCTGAAACCGCTGGATGTCGGCTGGTATATTCACGGCATGACTCTGGATGAACTTGTGAAGATGATTGTTTACTAGCTGGATCCCTATCCCCCCCGGATTCATGCTATTATTAAGGTTGCCGATTAACTCTACCTTTGGATCTCCCCCGAAAGGTGGGTGATGGATACAGTACACCCCGCCCCGCAATGGACCCTGGCTGAACTCCCCCCCGCAGAACGCCTGGCACGCGAACTACACGCTCTCACAGAAGTTGCCAAGACCCTGGCACGCGCCCTGGAACTGCCAGAACTGCTGCACGCCGCCCTGCAAACCATCATCAGCGTGCTGGAACCCGCCCAGGTGGGAACGGTAATGTTGTGGGACCGCGCCTCCGGTTTGTTTCGCTCAGCAGCAGCCATCGGCTTTGATGAGGAGGCACTCAAGGAGCTGGGTTTGCAGGCAGGCGAATCGATCACCGGCAAGGTTTACGACGAAAGCCGGGCTCTCCTTCTGTGCAGGGAGGAGGACATCCATCAGGCAATGGCGGATATGCGCGCGGCCAACCGGCAGGTTTTTGCCCGTGCCGCGGGTACGGATGCACTTCCCATCTGCGTACTGGCTGCCCCCATCATTGCGGGCGGTCAACGTTTTGGCGTGCTTGTGATTGAAACCCTCGACGGACCCGGCAGGTTCAGTGAGCAGGACCTGCCTTTCCTGCAAACCCTGGCGGATTTAATTGCCCTGGCGATTGATCGCGCCCGGCTGGAATTACTGGCGGATGCAGTGCGCGGGCAAAGGCAGGAGGAACGCCTGCGCTCCGAGTTGATGGCAATCCTCTCACACGAACTGCGCCACCCCTTGACCGCCATCAAGGGATATTCCACAGCTTTATTAATGGAAGATGTCACCTTTTCCCCCGACCAGATCCGGGAATTCCTGGAATCCGTTGATCGTGAATGCGACATCATGCAGACAATGATCAGTGAAATCCTGGATTCTTCACTGATTGACGTGGATCAGCTCAATATTCAGCGTGAACCACTGCGCCTGCCGCAGTTGATCCACGAAGCTGCCGCTGAAGCCCAGCGCCGCACACCCCTCCATCATATGGTTATCGAAATTCCGCCGGATTTTCCAATCGTGGAGGGCGACCCGCATTGGATCCGCCAGGTACTTCGCAATGTGCTGGATAATGCCATCAAGTATTCCCCGGAGGGCGGTTTGATCGTGGTGCGCGGCGAGGTGCGCACCAATGATGTTGTCATCAGCGTGGCGGACCAGGGTCTGGGGATCTCACCCGAGGATATCATCCTGCTGTTTGTCCGCTATTACCGGGTGCGTATGTCCAACGGCTACCATATCCCCGGCACGGGGCTGGGTTTACCGATTGCCCGCACCATCATCGAGGCACACGGGGGGCGCATTTGGGTGGAAAGCAAGGTCGGGCAGGGCACCACGCTGTTCTTCTCACTACCCAAAACCTCCCTGCCACCGACCGAGGAATAATCATGGAAAAATCCCGCATTCTGGTTGTTGATGATGATCCCAAGCTGCTGCATCTGGTGCGGGAAATCCTGACAGCGAGCGGCTTTGACATCCTGACAACCCGCAATGGGGAGGATGCAATCGAAATGTGCGCCCTGGAAAAACCTGACCTGGTCCTGCTGGATTTGATCCTGACCGACAGCATGGATGGTTATCAGGTGGCGCGGCGCATCCGCGAATTTTCCGAGATACCCATCATCATGCTGACAGCCCGCGCCCGCGAGCCGGATATTCTGCGCGGCTTTGAGGTTGGGGCTGATGATTACATCACCAAACCCTTCAATGCCAGGGAACTGCTGGCGCGCATCCAGGCGGTTCTCAAAAGGGCTGCCGGCGGTACGGTCACCGGAGCGGAGGTGAGTTGCGGGGAACTGCACCTCGACCTGGCGCGGCGGAGGGTCAGGGTGGGCGGGCGCGAGGTAAAACTGACTCCCACGGAATACAGGCTGCTGCACGAACTGGCTGTACATCTCAACCGGGTGCTGACCCATGAGCAATTGCTCACAGCCGTGTGGGGCAGTGAGTATCAGGGTGACATCGATTACCTGCGGGCATATATTTACAATCTGCGGAAAAAAATTGAAACCGACCCCGAGACACCGCAACTCATCCTGCGCTGCCCGGGGGTCGGATATATGCTTGCCTGTCCGGAAAAGGGTGAACCCTCCGGCTGTTAATCCTTGCGTTCGTAAACCAGTTCACCGTCCACGAAGACTTTTTCAGCCACGGTGCAATAATCAAACGGGTGACCGGAGAAGATTACCACATCAGCATCCTTGCCCGGCTCCAGGCTGCCCACCCGGTCCTGAACACCGATGATCTCAGCGGCATTGATGGTGATGGCTTTCAGCGCCTCCTCCTCCGGCATGCCCTCACGGACAGCCAGGGCGGCATTGATGGAAAGATAACGGACAGCACTCATCTCATCGGTCTGGATGGCAATTTTCACACCGGCGCGGGCAAGGATGCCCGGGTTTTTGGGGGTCATATTGCGCAGTTCCACCTTGGAACGTGAGAACAGGATCGGTCCCACGGTGCAGTTAATTTTCTTCTCCGCCAGGATATCCGCAATCTTGTAGCCCTCGGTGCAGTGCTCGATATTGAAATCCAGGTTGAATTCCTCTCCAATGCGTACGGCGGTAAGGATGTCATCCGCCCTGTGGGCGTGGATATGAACACGCATCTCCCGGCGCAGCACGGGGACAAGGGCTTCCATCTTGAGATCCCGCTCGGGCGGGGTTGGCACCTTGAGGTCCTTCCCACCGGCGGCTGTCTTTTCCTCGTATTCCGCCTTGTCCTTCCCGTATTGCTCCCACTTCATCATGTAATTCTGCGCCTTCACCAGCGCCATGCGCAGCTCGGCGGCATTTGCCATGCGGGTCGAGGGGGCGCGTTTTTGAGTTCCATAAACCCGGCGTGGATTTTCACCCAGTGCCATCTTCATTCCCGCCGGTTCCTTCAGGGTCATCTGTTCAATGCTGGACCGCGGGACTGTCTTGATGCAAATCCAGGTGCCGCCAATCAGGTTGGCGGAACCGGGACCGGTGAGGATGGTGGTAACGCCGGATTCAATAATATCCGGGAATGCCAGGTCCTCCGGATGGACGGCGTCCAGGGCGCGCAGGTGGGGTGTCACCGGGTCGGTCATCTCATTGCCGTCGGCGTGTTCCCAGCCAACCCCATCGCCAAACAGACCGGCATGGCAGTGGGCATCAATCAAGCCGGGCAGAACATATTTGCCAGCCGCGTCCACAACCCGGGCATCCGCAGGGATTTCAAGGTCCACACCGACATCGACAATTTTGCCCCCATCCATCAACACCACGCCCTTTTCCAGCGTCCCATGGGTGATGGTCAGTACCTTTCCGTTCACAATGGCAATCATGGAGAACTCCTTTTGATTAGATATATATCTAACCCAAGTATATCATCATAAACACAATTTCGCGGTTTATCCCTGCCCGGCTGTAATATGAAATTACGCCTTTCCTTTTCATAATCAACTGCATGGGATAAATTCCAGCGCGTTTTGTGCCTTCCATCACTGAACGTAATATGTCCAAACAGGATATACTTATTCTGAAATAACCCGCCGGTTTGCATGCGGATTAAGACCCAATCTGGAGGGACTCTGTGAGTCAGACGTTAAAAATTGCCATCCCCATGGCAGGCTATGGCAGCCGGATGCGCCCGCAGACCTGGAACAAGCCCAAGGTTTTGCTTCCACTGGCTGGCGGCACCGTTTTGGATCACTTTCTCCGCCAGTTTAATACCCTGCCCGCAGACTTGGAAAAGGAATATATTTTCATCGTCAGCCCCTTCCAACTGGAACAGGTGCAGGCTTACATCAATGAACATTATTCCCACCTGCGCGCCCAATGGGTGGTTCAGGAAATCATGCGCGGACAGTCGGATGCATTGTGGAACGCCCGCCAATATCTGAAAGGTCCCATGCTGATGACCTTTTCCGACACCCTGGTGGAAACCGACCTGTCCAATTTGACCTCCGAAACCCTCGATGGAATCGCCTGGGTCAAGCGGATTGAGGATCCCCGTTCATTTGGTGTGGCGGAGGTCAACCCTTCCGGAAGGATCACCCGGCTGGTTGAAAAGCCGCAGGAAATCACCAACAATCTGGTGGTGGTCGGCTTTTATTACTTCCGTTCCGCTGAAGCCCTGCTGGATGCCATCCAGGAACAATTTTCGCGCAGCCTGTCCCTGAACAATGAGTTTTTCCTGGCGGATGCGGTGAATGTAATGCTGGACAGGGGTCAGGAGTTCCGGGTGGAAGAGGTTGATCTCTGGCTGGATGCCGGCAAGCCGGCGACCATCCTGGAGACTAACGCCTGGCTGCTGGCACATGGTCGGGATAATACCGCTGAAGCCGCCCTCCGCCCGGGCGTGGCGCTGGTTCCACCGGTTTACATCCATCCTGATGCACAGGTGGAAGCCAGCGTGGTCGGACCACATGTCTCCATCGGTGCCGGTTGTGTGTTAAAAAACGTGGTCATCCAGAACAGCATCCTGGATTCAGGTACCCGGCTGGAGAACATTGTCCTGGCAGATTCATTGATCGGTCGCAACACCTCGATCAGTGGGGCAGTCCAGCACTTCAACCTGGGTGATACCTCCATGGTGAAGGCATGACCGATCCGGTGGAATGCCATTCCGGCTATACCTATGCCGAACGCCCGGTGGCTTTGCAGTGGGAGGGCAGGCGCCGCGAGATCGAAGAAGTCCTCGATCACTGGCGGACGCCCGGCGGCATCTGCTTCCGGGTGAAAACCACGGAAGGACAAATTTTTAAACTCTTCTTCAATGAACTGTTTGAAGAGTGGCATATCGAATTAATTGAGTGAAAGATCAACATCCGACCCAAATTGCAGAGGAGCAAATCATGCGTGATACGTATATTGCAAAAAAGATCAATGGTCTAAAGCCTTCGGGCATTCGTAAATTCTTCGACGTCGCTGCGACGATGAAGGATGTCATTTCACTTGGGATTGGCGAGCCGGATTTTGACACCCCCCGCCCCATTGTGGATGCAGGCATCCGGTCATTGAATGCCGGTGAAACCCACTACACCTCCAACGCCGGGCGGCTGGATTTGCGCCAGGCAATTTGCGATAATCTCAAAAAACTCTACGGTGTCGGCTATGATCCGGCTACCGAGGTCATCATCACCGTTGGCGGGTCGGAAGCGCTGTATCTATCCGCCACCGCCCTGCTTGATCCCGGTGATGAGGTAATCGTTCCCTCACCTTGTTTTGTCTCTTATTCAGCAGAGGTGATTCTGGCAGGCGGTGTGCCGGTGGAAATCCCCAGCACCATGGAAGATAATTTCGACATTGATCCCGACAAAATTCGAGCCGCCATCACCCCCCGCACCAAGGCGATTTTGCTGGGCTTTCCCAACAACCCCACCGGAGCCGTGGCAACCCGCGACCGTCTATTGGAAATTTCGCGCATCGCCGAGGAATATGATCTGGTGGTCATCTCTGATGAAATTTACGACCGCCTGGTCTATGGTGATCACCAGCATGTCTGTTATCCATCCCTGCCGGGAGCCCAAAAACGCACCCTGCTGCTGGGCGGTTTCTCCAAGGATTATGCCATGACCGGCTGGCGGATTGGTTTCGCTATTGGTCCACAGAACATCCTGAGTGGTCTGTTGCGCATCCACCAGTACACCGTGATGTGCTCGCCCTCAACCTCGCAGGCGGCTGCCGTGACCGCCATCCGCGAATGTGCCCCGCATGTGGAAATGATGCGCCAGGAATATGACCGCCGCCGCCGCTTGATCGTGGACGGATTGAACAAAATTGGTCTGCCCACCTTTGAACCCAAGGGCGCTTTCTACGCCTTCCCCAAGATCAGTCAGACCGGTCTGGATGACGAAACCTTCGCCAATCGCCTCCTCCAGGAGGAACATGTGGCGGCTGTACCGGGTTCCGCCTTTGGCGCCGGTGGTGAGGGCTTCCTGCGCTGCTCCTACGCAACCTCCTACGAGAAAATCGAAGAGGCGCTGCGCCGGATCGGACACTTTGTCGGAAAATTATAAAAATATGCGGGTTGGGTTGAGATAGACGTATACTCCAAGCCTTTCCATAAACCGGACTTGGGACTTCCATTTTCTCCTTCGCTCTGCCAACTCAACCCAACCTGCTATTTTGTTGATGAAATCAGAATCATCCGGCATCGACAAGAATAACAAACAGCGCCGCTTCCTGTGGCAGGCGGCGGCGCTGATTCTTGTTCTGATTGCCCCGTTTCTTTTGTTTTTTGCCCTCCAGGCGGGTCAGACGGGCTTCGCCATCGCAGCATTTGCCCTGATTGTGGCGGGCATCTTTATTATTATTGGTGCTGGTTAAGCCGGTCGATTATCCCATCAAAGACGGACACATCCGCCAGCTCGATGGTTCCGGCATCCCCAAGCTCTGCGACTGACGGATCAATGGGCAGGTGCGCCCAGACCTCCGCACAGGCTTTCTCGGCAATCTCCTCCGCATGACTGGGACCAAAGATGTAGTGCGGCTTGCCGGAGTCCGGGCAGGTATAGTAACTCATATTCTCCACCACACCCAGGATGGGCACATTGAGGCTCTGGATCATGCGGACCGCCTTGCGGACAACCAGCGAGGCAAGCTGCTGGGGAGTGGTCACCAAAACCACCCCGTCAAGCGGCAGGGATTGCAGAACAGTCAGGGTGGCATCACTGGTTCCGGGCGGCAGGTCCACCAGCATGGTGTCAATCCTGCCCCACAGCACATCACTCCAGAACTGCTTGATGGCTCCGGTTATCATGGGACCCCGCCAGACGACCGCGGTATCCTCCTCCGGCACCAGCAGGTTGGTGGACATGATCTTGATTCCCAGGGGGGTGATCATGGGCAGGATGCCCTGCTCGGAGCCGCGCACACCACCGGGCGGCAAGCCAAACAGCTTGGGAATGCTGGGACCGGTAATATCGGCATCCAGCACACCCACCCTTTTGCCCTCTTTGGAAAGTGCCACCGCCAGCAGGGCTGTCACCGAGGACTTGCCAACGCCGCCCTTGCCGCTGAGAATTGCCACCGTTTTGTCAATTTTATTGAACGGGTTAAGCCTGGGCAGGGTCGGCTGGGCGGTTCCCAACACGGCGCGCCGCTCTTCTTCGGACATGGCGCCCAGTGTGATGGTCACCTCTTTAACGCCGTCAAGTTTTTCCACCGCCGCCTGGGCATTGGCGCGGATCTGCTCGCGCATCGGGCAGCCGGGGATCGTCAGGGCGATGGTGAAACTCACCCGGCCATCCCGGACTTCCAGGTCGCGGATCATATTTAATTCAACCAGACTGCGCCCCAGTTCGGGGTCCATCACCTGGTTGAGTACAGCCATCACTTCTTTTTCAGTAACCATCGGCTCTCCCTTTTTCAGCAATGGCAGAATTTTACCACAGGCGGTTGGCGACCCGTATTAATTTATTGTCAGAAACCCCCACACTTGACAGCGGTTGGCGAAGACCTTATAATATCGCCTGCCTTCCTCGATAGCTCAATCGGCAGAGCGGGCGGCTGTTAACCGCTAGGTTCCAGGTTCGAGTCCTGGTCGAGGAGCTTTTTTTATTTTTTTTCCCGGATTAGGTTCCCGGTCCCATCGAGGGATGATATTCGAGTCCTGGTCGAGGAGCTTTTTTTATTTTTTTCCCGGATTAGGTTCCCGGTCCCATCGAGGGATGATATTCGAGTCCTGGTCGAGGAGCTTTTTTATTTATTTTTCCCGGATTAGGTTCCAGGTCCTATCGAGGGATTATATTCGAGTCCAAGTCGAGGAGCTTTTTATTTAATGGGGTGGGGTTTTATTACCCAAAATTACGATAAATGCAGCGTTTCGAGCATATTTTCACTGCTAAATGTTCTAAATCTTGCCTTTTCCCCCCTGCTAAACAGCATTATACCCGATATTTTCATCCCCAGGCTCAAATGACCAATTTGTTGTTTCTTGGCTGTTAACCTCCCGGTTCAAGACATAGGGTCCACCCTTTGGGTGGCAGTGGTATTTTTATTTAAACAGGATTCCCTATTGACAACTCTCCGGCATGGGAATACAATCACATTCATGAAATCGAATGTGATTTCAGAAAAACCAACAGAATTCCAACCCTATCACCTTCAGGTACAAATCTTCAAGATTCTGATGCACCCCGCACGTATAGCGATCCTGGAGATTTTGCGGGACGGCGAGCACTGTGTCTGCCATATGGAAGCTCACCTGGGCTTTCGCCAGTCCTACATTTCGCAGCAACTGGCTATCCTGCGCGAGGCTGGCTTGATTCAAGACCGGCGTGACGGCTGGAATATTTTCTACCGCGTGATCACCCCCCAGATCTACACCGTCCTCGATGCGGTTCAAAACATCACCGGGCAACGAGCCGCCCCCAACCACGCAGATACTGTACCCTGCAACTGCCCTCATTGTGCTGCCAAAAGAAACAGCGCGTAAGCTGCTTTTTCGATCCGTTCTTGACAAACTACTGGATATAAAGGAGATAGCATGTTAAACATCAAAATTCTTGGATCTGGTTGTGCAAACTGCAAGCGACTGGAGGCTCTGACCCGCAAGGTGGCTGCTAACCTGGGCATGGAAGCCGAGTTTGAAAAGGTAACCGACATGACCGAAATCATGAAGTGGCCCATTCTCTCCACGCCGGGTCTGGTCGTCAACGGCAAGGTGGTCTCCTCAGGCCGCATCCCCTCCGAAACAGAAATCGCTGCCTGGTTGAAAGAATAAAGAGCACTGATGGGCGGATAGGTCTGCCCATTTTTTTAATCTACAAATATTCAATTTTCTGTATGTGATATCTATTTTCAAGCAGGTGCTATGGATTCTATCTTCAACTACATTGGTACTTTGTTATGGTCTGGCTGGACCGGGCTGCTCGATTACCTGGCCGCGCACGTTCTTCTCTGCCTGGTGCCGGCATTCATCATTGCCGGTTTTATGAGTTCGATGATCCCAAAAGAAGCGATTACCCGTTATCTTGGACCGAAAGCCTCCAAGTGGATCAGTTATCCCGCTTCAGCCTTTGGCGGATTCATCCTGGCGGTCTGCTCCTGTACCATTCTGCCGCTCTTCGCCGGTATCTGGAAACGTGGCGCCGGGCTTGGCCCAGCCATCACCTTCCTGTTTATTGGTCCGGCGATCAACATTCTGGCCATCACCTACACCGGCGCCGCCATCGGGATGGATATTGCTATGTCACGACTGGTACTTTCAATATTATTTGGTATTGTCATCGGTTTGATTATGGCCTGGATCTTCCACAAAGAAGAAAGCCTGCGCGCCAGCGAGATGGCGGCTAACGGCGTGTTTGATCAAACCGCAAAAGTAAAGCCGGCAGTCTGGGTGCTTTTCCTTTTGTTGGTGGCTGTATTGATAGTCGGCACTTTGCAGGTGGATCTTTTAACCCATGTCTACGCCAGTATCAACCTGCCGTTTGACGCGCTCGCCCGGGTGAGTACCTTCCTATCCACCATGAACCTTACCATCCAGGGTGCCGCACTGATCCTCATGCTGGTTGTAATCGGTATTACGGCCTGGAAAGGCTTTGAAAAAATCTTCGATGTTTTTTCAGGCTGGACCTATGCTGCTCTGGCGCTCATTGCGCTCACCATCCTCATCGCAGCCCCGAAGGAAGATGTGGGTTCGCTGGTCATTGGGATTAATGGCCGCCTGATTGGAGAAGTTATTTTGCTTGCAAGCGTTGCGGTTGTGACCAGCCGTTCCTTCACCAGGGATGAACTCGGTGGTTGGATCTGGGAAACCTGGAAATTCGTCAAGCAAATCTTCCCCCTCCTCATCGTGGGCGTCTTTGCCGCTGGCATCGTTAAAGTGATCATCCCTGAAGCCTGGGTGCGCACCATTGCCGGTCAGAATACCATCTGGGCTAACCTGGTGGGCGTCTTGTTCGGCGTGTTTATGTACTTCCCAACCCTGGTTGAAGTTCCTATTGCGAAGATGTTCCTGGATTTGGGAATGGCGCGCGGTCCACTGCTGGCTTACCTGCTTTCAGATCCGGAACTTTCCCTTCAATCCATCATGGTATTGAATGGGGTGATGGGCAAAAAGAAGACGGTTATTTATGTGTCTCTGGTGGCTATTTTCAGCACTTTAGCCGGATACCTGTTCGGATTAATCCTAGCTGCTGGTTGAAACGAAATCGTTGCACAGGAAATTCCTATCGGTTTCAAATGGCAGAGGCGATTGTCAACTCCAAATATGGCGATCGCTGGGAAGCCGTCAGCGCTGGCACGCAGCCAGCCGGATATGTCCACCCCAACGCGATCAACGCATTAGAAGAAATAGGGATTGGGCATAAAGGGATACCTACATCGGCGGATGAATTTCGAGGAGTTGATTTTGATTTGGTTGTCACCGTATGTGATGATGCTGCTGAAAACCGCCCTGTTTGGCTTGGAAAAGGCAAAAGAGTTCATTTAGGTTTTCCTGATCCGACCAAAGCAATGGGAAACGAAGAACAGGTGATGGCATCCAGCCAAGGGGAGCTGACTGCATGGTTTGGTATTGAGGAAGCAATCCTTCAATACTCCAATGAAATTGACCGCCTGCCAGCCTGGCTTGCTTTGGATGGCGGACTTGTGATTGGTTTTGTATGCTTCAAACAACACTCACCCTTTTTGGCTGAAATCTATGTCATGGGCATTCTGCCGAAAACCCACCGCAGGGGAATCGATCGGAAGTTGATCAACCTTGTCGAGGAATGGTTGAAGAACCAGGGGGTTGAATATTTGCATGTGAAGACCCTGGGACCATCCCAAAACGATGAAAATTACCCCAAAACCAGGGAATTCTATACCGCGATGGGGTTCAGATACCTGGAAATATTTACACAAATTTGGGACGAACACAACCCATGCCTGATCCTGGTGAAAAAATTGTAAATTTCCAGGTGGTGTTCTGATACCCGGCAAAGGTATAACCCGGGGAGTTATTGTTCATATATAAAATAAAGGTGATAATATACATTAAACCCCCAACATGACCGCAAACCCGTAATCATTCAGCGGGGACAGGATGAAAATTATCCCAAACAATCAACCAGGCTCCAACCCCTTTCTCCTTCCCCTGAAGGCATGGGTTCTGGTTCTCTATTCCATTCAATTGGTGGTGCTCCTCACCAGCCTGTTTAAAATTAAATTATCCAGTCCGCTTGCCCTGGGGATCATTTTTCTTTCAGCCTTTGCCTGTCTCCCTGCATTTCTTCGAAGACCGAAACAAATCGCCATCAAGGGATTTCATCCAAACAGGAGCCGGCTGGCAATAATCCTCATTTTAATCATTGCGGTGTGCGCCCTGATTTACCTTTTACTGATGGCGCTGGCGATACAGTCCCCTGACCTGTCCTTTGAAGGGAATGCTTATCATATTCCTGCCATTTCCATGTGGGCATCGAAGGGTTTTGTTCATTGGATTGACACACCGTATCAGAGCGATGTTCTGAATGGTTATCCCAAGGGGGCGGAGGTGATTGCCTATGCCCTGACAATGGCATTTGGAAATCCCATGGTGAATACCATCAACCTCATCTTCCTGCCGCTTGGCATCCTGGGAATTGCCAGTCTGGCATGGTCATTGGGGTCCAGGCGGCTTCCTGCCCTGTGTGCCGGGTTTTTGTATGTTCTGATTCCGGTAAACATCAACCAATCCGCAACCACTCACATTGACTCAGCCTTTGCATCCGGTGTGATCGGTCTGATCGCCATCTGGTTTGCCTCCCTGCAGACCGTCAAATTAAATTGGCGTTTAGTTTTGCCGTTGGGTGCCAGCCTGGGGCTGGTGTTGGGTATGAAGATCACTTCAATTCCATTATGCGGGATTGCATTCCTGCTCTGGATTGTCAACTGGCTGCTGCACCAAAAAGGACAGGGTAAACCTTTCAGTAAATGGCTGGGGTTTTGCGGCTTCATTGCGGGGGTATTTATCATTGCCGCGGCAGGAGGGGGATTCTGGTACATCCGGAATTATCTCTTCACTGGCACTCCGCTTTATCCGGCGGGGGTCCACTGGTTTGGCAAAGAGATATTTTCGGGCAAGACGGTGTTGGACGCCGTCGGCAGGTTCGGGGTCACCCCCATTGATTTGCTTGTATTCCCGGCGCCGGTCAGGGTGATGCTTGCCTGGCTGCAGGGGCTTTCCCGTTGGCCGTCATGCCTTCTGGGATATGACACGCCCAATGGCGGCATGGGTTTCCTCTGGCTGTTGGGTTGTGTGCCCTCCCTCATCATGGTCATCCTGGGGATGATTAAAAAACGATTTCCCTGGAATTATGCTTTTATCAATCTGCTGATCCTGGTCGGTGCTTTTTTTATCATCACCCCCATGAATTGGTGGGCACGTTATACCATCTGGATTTATGCGGCAGGCTTGCCCGCACTGGCTTGGGTGATCAGTGCAATGATGGACGAACCTCAACCAACAAGCCGGGCAGGAAGATGGCGAAATATCTGGTTGTTTTTGGTCCTCGTCCTGTCCATGTTTGAAGGACAATACTGCACAAGGCACATACTGGCAATCACTTCTCCCGGATCATTAAGTGATTCGCCCATTGTATTTTTTAGGAAGGAAACCTGGATCTGGTCCAGTTATTACCTTGCGCCGGAGATGGAAGGCACAGCACTCGAAGAAGTGTTGACCCGCGGCAAGATGGTTGCAATTGGACCCGCTTCCAGCCGGCAGCTTGATTATTTCTTCCTGGTTGGCATGCTGTCCCAACCGATTGGAAAGAGATCCATCCTGATTTACCCGGAAGAGTTTGACCTGGATCAAATGCTGAAGAAAAAAGTGGATTACCTCATCTGGGATGAAGGGATCCCCCTTTCGAAGCAATTGACGGGGTTGACCTATAGGAAAGCAGTCGGGTTCCTGGTATTTCAATTGACAGATGATTGATTCCATGAATCCCTGGGGGTATTTTTATTCGTTATTTGAGCTTCCAGATCAACATGTGTCTTGATGCCATCACAGCTTCATGACTCGATATCATTCGTTGCATGTCATGACAAATCCGATTCGGTATAATAACAGGAGAGTTCTTTCCCACACCTTCCATGACAAGAATCCCGAAGGGGAATCATGAATAACCAAACGCCAAAATTTTTACAACATATCCTTCCAACCACCGGAATTTTTATCTGGATGGTGACTTTCTTTGGAGTCATTCTTCTTGGACCAAAGATGATCAACATCGATGGTGACCTGGGGCGTCACCTTACCCTGGGTGGAACCATGATTGACAGCTGGAAAATTCCCATACAGGATATATTTTCCCATACGATGACCGGTCAGCCCCTCACGCCGCATGAGTGGTTGTCACAGGTGATCTACGCCCTGGCGGAGCGGATTTTGGGTTTGAATGGGGTCATCCTGGTCTGTGCCCTGGTGATTGCAACATCATTCTGGCTGGTTTATCAATCAGCCCGTGCGGAGGACCGGTCAGTGGCAATGGCAATTCTCGTGACCTTCCTGGCGGTGGTCACCTCCTCCCTGCACTGGCTTGCCCGACCCCACATTTTTACATTTCTGCTGCTGGCAGGATGGATGCTGGCATTGACAAAATTACGCAAGAGGTATTCCAGAAGCTGGTGGCTGCTGCCTGTATTGATGCTGCCATGGGCAAACCTGCATGGAGCCTTCCTGGCGGGTTTCGTAACCTGGTTCGTCTATGGAATTGGCGTTGCCTGGGATTCTTTTTGGAATCGTACTGCGCAGGGTGAAAATCCACCCCTCCGTTTCTGGCAATTTTATTTTCTGGGTGGATTTACCGCATTTCTTGCATCCCTCTTGAATCCAGCCGGTATTGGGATTTGGAAAACCTCGCTGGGTTATATCGGCAATCAGTACCTGGTCAGCCATACAATGGAATATTTATCGCCCAATTTCCACAATCCCGGGTTCCTGCCATTTTTACTTTTTATCGGAGTGCTGGTGATTGTGCTGGGTTTGTCCAAAAAGAGGATGGATTCTGGAATGCTGTTTACTTCCGCCGCCTGGCTCATCATGGGACTGTACAGCGCCCGAAACATACCCCTTTTTGCCATTGTTGCCGCCCCGCTCCTGGTTCAGGGTCTGAGCGATTTGTTGACGGATGCTTCCAGCCATCTCAGAATCGCACAAAAAATCATCTCCATGGATGCCCAAATCCGGAGGATTGAGTCATCCTTAAAGGGGATGCTATTACCCGTGGCATGCATTGTGATTGTGGCAATTGGGTTCCAGCTGGGTGCCCGGTTTGATTTGGAAAAGCGCGGAAACAGTTTTGATCCGCAGGTTTTTCCGGTTGAAGCAGTCAACTGGCTGGAGGAAAATCCCCAGGAGGGGGAGATGTTTAATTACTTCACCTGGGGCGGTTATCTTCTCTACCGCCAGTTTCCGGAAAAGCGGGTATTCATCGATGCCCAGACCGATTTCTACGGTGAGGAAATGGTGCGGAAGTATGAACGGGTCATCGATCTGCAGGAAGGATGGGAAAATATCCTTGCCGAATACAGGGTGGATTGGGCGATCCTTCCAATGAATGCTGCAAGCGCCCATGCCCTCCAATCCGAATTGGGCTGGAAGATCGTTTACGAGGATTCCACAGCCGTGATTCTTCATCGATAATCCAAAGTTTCTTTTGAGGTGAACCATGCCTGGTTTGCGTGATCTGTCAAACGCTCCAACCGAAACCCGGAAAAACGTTTTACGACGGGTATTGATCGTGGTTATTTTCGACAGCCTGATCATCCTGTTATTGCTCTCATCCGCCGGAACCATCAATTGGCTGTACGCCTGGCTCTACATTGCAGCCTTTACATTGATCCAGTTAATCGGGTTGTTTTTCATCCCGTTTGATGTGATGGCGGAGCGGGGTAAAAAAAAGGAGAATACAGAGACCTGGGATAAACTCATCACCGGGCTGCTCATTCCCGGTTTCATGGCGGTCTACCTGATTGCCGGTCTGGATTTCCGTTGGAGCTGGTCCGGCGGGATGACTGCCGGCTGGCATATTGGCGGGATTCTGATCTTTTTAATGGGCTGCAGCCTGGAATTATGGGCAATGTATTCCAACCGATTCTTTTCATCAGAAGTGCGTCTGCAATTTGATCGCGGGCATGCAGTCTGCAGCCGCGGTCCATACCGATATGTACGCCATCCCGGTTATGTGGGAATGATCCTCCTGTATGGATTTACACCCATCTTCCTGGGTTCGCTGTGGGCATTGATCCCTGCAATAATGACCGTGATTCTGCTGATCGTCCGCACCGCCCTGGAGGACCGCATACTGCAGAACAAGCTGCCCGGCTACCGGGAGTATGCGGAACGTGTGCGTTTCCGGTTAATCCCCGGCATCTGGTAGGACAACCAAATCGTTTGCAGCGGGAGGTCAAAGGATCGATTTGGCATGACGGTTCATCCAGGCATCACCGCTTATAAACCGGGGATGGTATATACTCAACTTGATGAAAAACTGATTGTTAATCACAGCAATCAGCCGGCATGGGAGAATTCATGAAACCAAAAAACACCCTCCACCTCCTGGTACTTATCCTCCTTTTTTGGGCATTTCTCTTTGGGATTTACGTCCGGGTCATCGCTGTTGCCCGGGCTGATTTCCCGGTCAATGATGGCGGTATGTTTTACCAGATGGTTGAAGACCTTGTTCATGAAAATTTCAGGCTTCCCTTAACCACAACGTACAACCAGCTTGGCATCCCTTACGCCTATCCGCCGCTGATGTTTTACCTTGCGGGGCTGCTTGAAAAGGCGGGCATCAATTTAATCCAGGTTTTCCGCTGGCTCCCCTTGATTTTTTCCATATTGACCATCCCTGCTTTTTGGTGGTTTGCAAAACTCCTTGCCCGCGATTCCATTCTGGCTGCTTTTGCGACCACACTCTTTGCGCTTTTGCCCCGATCCTTTGAATGGCTGGTGATGGGCGGAGGGCTTTCCCGGGCACCAGGGGCGCTGTTTTACATTTTGTTCGCGGCGTCTCTTCTGCTGGTTTTCCGGGAGCGGCGGAGACAGTGGATCATCCCGGCTATCCTCTTTGGGGGGCTTATCCTGTTGACCCATCCAGAACGAAGCCTGCATGCCGTAGTCACAGGAGCGCTCATCTGGCTCTTCTTCAATCGATCACGATCTGGTTTTTTTCATGCAGCAATCATCAGCATTGGTGTACTGGTGATCTCCGCCCTGTGGTGGGCGCCCTTGATATTCCGCCTTGGTTTCGATCCACTATTACAGGTCATGTCGGTCGGGGGAAACCGTCTGCTATTCTGGGCGCCGATGCTGCTGTTAAACTTCACTGATGAAGCCATCCCGCTGGTGGCAATTTTTTCAGCCGTGGGTTTTATTTATGCCATCTCCCGCAGGGACTGGTTCCTGCCCCTGTGGACGCTGTTGACCTTCCTGGCGGATCCGCGCAGCGCGGTTCACGTGATACCGGTTCAGGCATCCATCCTTGCCGCCATGACAGTCAGCCGGGTCTTGTTTCCCTCGCTGGCGGGCAGTTCTGATGTTTCCTGGAGTGAGGTGATCCACCGTCCGCTGGGCAGGGTTGTGATGGGATATCTTTTAATTTTAATGCTGGTCAACGGTCAGTTGGGGGCTTCCAAAATAGCTGAAAATCTGGTGCTTGCAGCAGGCGACCGGACCGCCCTGGAATGGGTCAGCCAAAACACACCCCCAGACAGCAAATACCTGGTTTATTCCACCAATGAAAATCCCGCTCTGTCTCCCATCCTGGAATGGTTTCCCGCCCTCGGCAAGCGCATGAGTCTGTCCACCTATCAGGGGCGCGAGTGGTTAACCGGCGGCGAAAACTACGCCCAATACTGGGAGGACCTCGAAACCTGGCAAATTTGCCTCTACCGGGATGAAACCTGCCTGGCGGAGCTGCCTGCAAGACTGGCTGAATCCACAACACACATCTATTTTTCATTGGGTGAAAATCAACACAACAACAGCCTGGCTCAATCCCTGCTGCATTCGAATCAATATTCCATCGTCTACCAGACCGATTCAACCTGGATATTTGAAAAGAAACAATAATAAACATCAAAGTCATACCAGCCCATCATTTTTTTATCCTCAGGAGATCAACTTAAATGTCTGCTTTACACATCCTCCCCATTTTTTTGTCCTACCTCATGCTGGTTGGATGGATTATCCTGGGTTTTTTTGCCCTGTTTGAATTAAGGAAATATAAAATTTCTTCGATTGCCAAGGCTCTATGGACGATCATCATCGTCATCATACCATTGGTGGGGGCACTTGCCTTTCTGATTGTCAATCCAAGTGACCCGGTTTAGAGGAGCATTACTTTATCCGCCCGCAGGAAAGGTTCTCCGCGGGCTTCATCCACCTCCACCACGCCGCTCACCAGCAGAGGTTGATTGCCGCCGAGCAATCCCCTTGCCTGGCGGTACACATCCGGGAAAAATATCACATCCAGTGTTCCGTTGAGGTCCTCCAGGGTGAGAAAGAGCATCATCTCACCCTTTCCGGTCCGGGTGCGGCGTGAGGTCTGGCGTACACCCGCCACAGTGATGTGCCTGCCGCGGGTTGCAGCCGCTTCCAGCGTATTCAGCGCCCCGCTGCCGGTTATTCTCTCCATCACCAACTCCAACGGGTGCACCTCCAAGCTGGTGCCCAGCAATTCCAGCTGGGATGCCATCTTTTGTTCTAGTGTCCAGTCCTGCCCCTCCGGTTCCTCCCAGGCGAACAGGCTCATTTGCGAAGCCTGCCAGCCGCCAGTCTCCAGCCGTTTAAGGATTGCCGGGATGCGTCCCATCCCCTCCAGGGCGCCAATCCTGGTCAGGTCCATCGCCTCCTGCGGGCGCGGGTCTGCCCGGGTGAGGAAATCCTCCAGCGAATGAAACGGGCGTTGCCGGATGATGCGCTGGATGGTGCGCCGGGTCAGGTTTTTCACCTGATCCAGACCCATGTAAAGGATCTTGCTTCCTTCCAACAAGACCACACTAAAATTTCCGGCGGAGAAATTAATGTGGGGCGGGCGGATTGTCAGACCCATGCGGCGACCTTCGTTGACATAGACCCGCTGGCTGTAATAACCACCCCAGTTCGCCAAAACCGCCGCCATGAATTCCGCCGGGAAATGCGTTTTGCACCACGCCGAACGCCATGAAACCCGCGCATAGGAAGCCGCATGCGCCTTGGGGAATCCGTAACCCGCAAACGCGGCCATCATCTCCCAGATTTTTTCCCCGGTTTCCACGGGGATACCGCTGCGAGCCTGTGCCTCCCCGATAAACTTGTACCGCAGCTCCTGCATGCGCCTGCCGGGATCAAAATGACTCATCGCCCGGCGCAGCAAATCCGCCTCCGCCAGGCTGAAACCGGCTATCTCGTGGGCAATCCGCAGAACCTGCTCCTGGTAAAGGATGACACCCAGGGTTTCATCCAGCAGGGGAGCCAGCGCCGGGTGGATGTGCTGTACGGGTTCCTCGTGCTTGTAACGCCGGACAAAGGCATCCCGCAAACCGCCGGTCAAGGGACCTGGACGGTAAAGCGCCAGCGCCGCCATGATGTCATCCTCGCAGCGGGCATGAATTTCCTTCAAGGTGGCGCGCATGCCCGGGCTTTCAATCTGGAAGCAGCCGATGGTCTGCCCGCTTTCAACCCGCTCCGAAGTGGGGGAATCCACCGCAGGGGTTGAATCCAACACTGCCAGGGGCGCGGCATAAACATCCGGCTGACTGGCATGAATGAACTCCGCCACATTGCCCAATACGGTCAGACCACGAATTCCGAGCAGGTCAATTTTAACCAGCCCAAATGCCTCCACAGATTCCAGGTCAAACTGGGTGATCAGAATGCCCTTGCTGCCGGAGCGCATCACCGGCACCAGGTCGGTGAGAGTGCCGGGCGCCACCACCACACCCCCCGGATGGACTGACAGGTGGCGCGGCAGTCTTAGCAATAATTCCGCATCATCGAATATTCGGCTGAATTTTCCGCTCCGGTATCCTGCCCGTAATTCTGTAAACGGGGAGGGCGGCATCTCCCCTTCCCCGTTGCCTTCCAGCCTGGCAAAAAATCCATAAGGGAGTTGTTTGGTCATTTCCACCACCTGCGGGGGTGGTAAACCGTATACCTTTGCCACATCACCCAGCGCAGAACGCGGACGGTAGCGGTTGATGGTTGCAACCATCGCCACCCGCTCTTCTCCATAAGTGTCAAAGACGTGTTGGATGACGGCATCACGTTTGACCGAACATAAATCGGTGTCGATATCCGGCAGGGTCGTACGCGCCGGATTGAGAAAACGTTCAAAGAACAGGTTCAAACGAAGCGGATCGGGGCTGGTGATGCCCAGGCAGTGCGCCACCAACGACGAAGCTGCCGAGCCGCGCGAGGAATAGGGTACCCCGGTCTGCCGGGCATATTCCAGGATTTCCTCAACAATCAGGAAAATTGGCTCATAACCCATGCCGGAGATGACTTCGAGTTCGTGGTTCAGACGGGCTTCAACTTCCGGCGTCAATTCCCCATAAATCTGCCGTGCCCCTTCAAAAGCTTTGCGGCGCAGGTATCCGGCGGCGGTCAACCCCGGCGGAAGGGGGATGGTTGGCAGGTGGGGTTGGTGCAGGGGCAGGTTGAAATTGCAGCGGCTGGCAATCTCATCGGTTGCCTTCACCGCCTGGGGAAAGGAACGGAAACGCGCCTCCATTTCACGGCTCCCCACAAACCAACACCCTTCCGGGGCAGCCGCACCGGGCGGGATTTTTTCCACTTGAACATTCAAGCGGACAGCGGTCAACGTGGTCAGCAGACCCGCTTGTTCAGGTGTGAGCATATAGACCGGGTGGGTGACGACCAGCGGTAAACCCAGCCGCCGCGCCAGGTGCGAATCCCCCAGGCTCTGTGCCGGGCTTTGCATGGCAAGGTAACTCCTGCCTGAAAAAATCGATTTAATCTTCGCCAACCAGTTCTCACCCAGCCCGCTGCCGCCGATGGCAATCAGACCCGGGTTGTGTCTGTCCAGCAGATCAGGTGGACAGGCGGCTTCGGGGACATCCCGCAGCATCAAGGCACTGCTCAACCGGCAGAGGTTCGCCCAGCCAGCCAGGTTTTCAGCCAGCAGCACCAGCCTGCCAACATCCAGGTCAATTTCCAGCCCCAACACCGGTTGAATGCCGCACACCTGGCAGGCGGTCACAAACTCCACCGCACCAGTCAACAAACGGTGGTCGGTCAGACCCAGGGCGGTCATGCCATCAGCAGCAGCCGCCTGCGCCAGTTCCGAGGGCAGCGCCAGCCCCTCCTGCAGGGAATACGCTGAATGGGCGGTAAGATGCACATACATACCTGCATTTTAGCAGAATACCCACCCGTTTCCATTAATAATCCACCCCCCATCCTATACTGCCAATTTGCTTGACATCCCTCCACCCTCATAGTATTGTAAACTTATGGAATTCTTTCCCCTTTTCCTGGCAGCCGGCGCCATCCTGGGATTGATCATGGTATACCGGCGCGCCCCGCGCGAGACCTTTGACCGCTGGTTATGGATGGTCATGCTCGTCCTCGCCCTCAGCCTGGCTGGGTCAAGGGCTGGCTTCGTTCTCACCCATGCATTTGCTTACGCCAGCCGCCCATTGGAGGTGTTCATGCCCTGGCTGGGCGGTCTTTCCTGGGTGGGCGCAGTTGCAGGCGGCATGCTGGGGATTGGACTTGCCGCCCTGATTCTCAAAATGCCGCTGGCTGCAGCTGCCGACCTGCTCATTTGGCTGCTGCCCCCGCTGGCGGTTCTCATCTGGCTGGGCTGTTGGGTCTCCGGCTGTGCCTATGGCATTGCCCTGCCGGATGGAGCCTCCGCCTGGTGGGGAATCAATACGCTGGATGAGACCGGTGGAATCCTGCTGCGCATCCCCCTTCAACCGGCAGCCTCTTTGATTTTACTGGCTTTCTTTTTTTGCATGGAATTAGTAAACCCCACCACCCTGCCACCCTGCTGCATGACGGCAATAATATTATCCGGGTTTGCGTTAATCCAATTTGTTGCCAGCCTTGTGCGAGCCGACCCGGTGAAGGTGATCCATGGATTGCGGATGGATGCCTGGGCAAGTTTGATCCTGCTGGGATTTGGCTTCATTTTGCTGGTATGGTCATGCGTGTCTGTCCGCAAACCTGCCTGACTTGTATTCCAAGGAGTTTGAAATGTCTGATCTGAGTATCAAGACGGATCATGTCCAAAAAGTGTTGAAATCATTCATCCAAAAGGAAGTTCACGGGGCGGGTTTCCAGCGGGTTGTGGTTGGAATTTCCGGCGGAATTGATTCTGCCGTGGCATGCTACCTTGCCGCTGATGCCCTGGGGGCGGAAAATGTGCTGGCAATTCGCCTGCCCTACCGCACCTCATCGGCTGATTCGCTTGAGGATGCTCAAAAGGTTGTCGATGCCACCGGTGTGCAGTCGCTGACCATCCCCATCACGGAACTGGTGGATCCACTGATCAACCGCTTCCCGGAGATGAACGGTTTGCGGCGCGGCAACATCATGGCGCGCACCCGCATGATCATCCTCTTTGACCAATCTGCTGCCTTCAACGGTCTGGTTATGGGCACCGACAACAAGACCGAAGCCCTGCTGGGCTACACCACCGTCCACGGTGACGCCGCCTGTGCCTTCAATCCACTGGGTGACCTGTACAAAACCCAGATCCGCCAGCTCGGCAAAGCCCTGGGCATACCGGAAAGCATCCAGATCAAGCCGCCTTCTGCAGACCTTTGGGAGGGGCAGACTGATGAATCCGAACTGGGTTTCACTTACGCCGAAGTGGATCCATTGCTTCACCTGCTGGTGGAGCAACATGCCACGCCCGGCGAATGCATCCAGGCAGGTTATACCCGGGAATTTGTTGAAATGATCATCCAACGGGTACACAGGAACCGCTTTAAACGCCTGCTGCCAAAGGTTGCCTCCATCAGCGGCGGTCCGGTCAATTACGATATTTAATCCCCTCCGTTCCAACTGCAATCATCAATGAAATCGTTAATTACAATCCCTCCAGCCCTGCGACACCGCCGATTCACCCTTCTTTGGCTGGGATTGTTCATCTCGGTTGCCGGCTCGCAAATGCAGCTCTGGTCGCTCTTCTGGCATATCCGCACCCTGACAGACCAGCCTGCGGCGGTCAGCGGCATTGGGGCGGCGCGGGTGATTCCGGTGGTGGCATTTTCATTGATCGCCGGCGCGGTGGCGGATCAATACAACCGGCGTAAGCTGCTCTTCCTCACACAGACCGTGCTGGCAGGGGTGGCTCTTTGTCTCTCGCTTCTCACCTGGTCGGGTGAGATACAACTCTGGCATATTTACTTACTGACCGCAGTGCAGGCATCAGCCGGGGCGTTTGACCAACCGGCGCGGCATTCATTGGTACCCAACCTGCTGCCGCGTGCCGACCTGGCAAACGCTTATTCGGTCCAGTCCATCGCTTTTGATCTCGGTTCCATCTTTGGACCGATGCTCTCGGGTCTGGTGATTGCCAGCCTGGGTTTGCAGGCGGTGTATTTCATTAACGCCCTCTCGTTTGGGGCAGTGATCCTGGCGTTAATCCTGATGGGTCCGGTGGAACAAGCCCGCTCTCCGGAAATCAAACACGAACGCAGGTCTGTTTCCTGGAGTGCCATCAAGGAAGGATTGCGCTTCATCTTTCATCAGCCAATCATTCTCTCCTCCATGCTGTTGGACTTCTGGGCGACTTTCTTCTCATCCGCCAATACTCTGCTGCCTTTTGTGGCGCGTGATATCCTGCACGTGGGTGAAATTGAGTATGGCTGGCTCTCGGCGTCACAATCCATCGGCGCTGCTGCGGCAGCGCTGGTTATCTCTCAAAAGACCAGACTTCGGAAACAGGGCGGTCTGCTGTTGGGGGCGGTGGTTCTATTCGGCATGGCAACCGTCCTCTTCGGGGTTTCACGTGTCTTCTGGTTGACCATGCTGGCGCTCATCTTCGTGGGAGCTGCAGATTCGGTCAGCACCATCCTGCGTAACACCATCCGCCAAATTCAAACACCGGATCACCTGCGCGGACGCATGGTGAGTGTGAACCAGATTTTCTTCATGGGTGGTCCGCAGTTGGGGGAAATTGAATCAGGGTTGGTGGCACAATTCTTCGGTGTGCCGGCTGCCATCATCAGCGGAGGTGTGGGCTGCATGATTGCCGCCGGTTGGATTGGAACTCGTTGGAAGCAGCTGCGCAGATATGATGGGGCGGAACACGAAGCCGCCCTGTTACAGGGATGAAGCCTGGTTAACTGGATAAATCAGCGTTTTGTCTGAGGGGCGGTTTTCGCTTGATTACAATCCACGAACCCCTGAACAGACCGATGCATATTCCAAGAAGAAAACCAATTTGACCGACGGCTTCGTAACCCTGGACTCCGTAAAAAACAAACTCCCGGGCAAAGTTTCCGCCGATGACCGCCCCGACCACCAAGCCGATCACCCCGTAAACCAATCCAATGGCTATGACAGCCAAAATGCGCAGGATTATATTATGGATTTGCATGACATTAATTATATACCCATCCTCAAAAATTACACATCAAGTCCCTCACGCCCAAGCAAGCCATGGATTAATGATAGTTCGCCGCGGTGGTGAATTTCATGTTCCAGCACATGCCAGATGATCCAATACAGGCTGAATTTTTCCCCGTGCGGGGTGGTGTACAGGACATCCAGGTCGTTTTCCTCAAGGCTCTCCAGAAATGAGCATGTTTTCCGATATGAAAGTTCAAGAATTTTCTTAATCTCCCCCCGGGTAGGGTGATCCTGGAAGTCATAAAAAACCCAGGGTGTGATTTCGCCCCGCACCACACCATGCAGCCAGTTGTCCGCACAATCAGCAATGTGCAAGGCAATCTGCCCGACCGACCAGGAATTTTTAAACGGTTGATATGCCAGTTCTGCCTCCTTGAAGCCGTCCAGAGTGGCAAGCAGGTCAAACCGCACCTGTTCCCAATGTGAAAAAATCCGGATTGGTTTCATGTTTCCTCCTAATCCTGTAAAAACCAAACAAAACAATCCACCTGATATTTATTTTATCCCATCCTGATTGTTGATGAAAAGGGGGGATTAAGCTGCCACAAATGCCAAAGCTTGATTCATGCTGAAATGATTCAACAGGCAATGGGTGAAAATACTCACGTAAACGCTGCGTTTCCTGGATGTCACGTATACTACGGGAAGCAGATCCAGGATGCGGGTGATGCTCTGCCAGGGCGGGAAAAACTGATACAGCGAAAAGAGAACCACATTGATCAATGGAGCCCATTTTTGAGATGCCGGGATGCGCGGTAAAAGATAACCCCGGAAGTACAACTCTTCCACCAGCAGGGCGGTCATCCCGTTCCCAGCCGCGCTGATGGCAAAGGTTCTACTCAACACAGGCTTGGGATACCGGGACAGAAGCTTTGGCAGGTTCTGACTCCGTTGGATGATGTAATTATCAATGCCCTGTTTTCCTGGCTGCCTGCCTTGAGAAACGGAGGGGCAGTGAACCCATAAAAGAGAGCGATGATTACGCCGGGGATGAGGTGCAGCCCCAGGGTTTGGAGGAAGGTGTGGGATTGGGGTTATCGAGTCATGGAGCAGTATTTTTGGATATGTTTTAGGATTGAATTTCAACTTGAATGCCCCGGGCGGGATACATCAATCCCCATCCTTTCCATATCCTGCATCAGCCGCTCCGGATCCGCCAGGTGACCCATCATCCACAAGCCTGGTTTGCGGGCGCTGCCATCCAGTATCTGTAACAGGCAAGCCGCCACCGGCACCGCGGTCAGTTCGTAGCCATCAGCGTGTGAGACGGCTGCCTCCAGCCGGGCGGGCATCCCGTCCTTCGTTCCTGTCACCTCCACCTTGAGCCGGATGAGATGGGGTGGTTTGGTAAATTTGGTCATTCCCCACCAGACCAGTTGACCCATGGGGCGCAAACCACGCCTCGGCGCCAGTTTGAGTCCCAACATGGCGACCGGCGTCAGCACGGCATCCACAAACCAATGTACCCCGGAGATATAGACCCCGGCATTTTTCAACCCCGGGAACAGTTCCGGCAGGGGGCGCATTTCCTCGAAGAACATCGAGTAGCACAGACGCCTGCCAATATCCGCCCCAAAATCAAACCGGCGCATCTCCCATGAACCCGGGCGCGTCCATGAGCCGTTTTTAAAGACTTGTGCCTCGTAATTCTGAAAAACCTCCATTAATTCGTCCACCGCCTCGGTGTAGGGAATATCACCTGTCATATTGAGGTAGCATGCCACGTCGGCGCGCTCCAGGCTGTCCAATCCCCGGGCGGCATATCGCACCAGTGCCGCCGGCAGACCCGGGTGGAAGCCGGCTTCAGTGACAAAACACAGCCCGCTCTGTTCAATTTCAGCCGCGTGGGATTTGAGGACTCTCAGCTTGTTGGCGCTCACCTGCACGTCCAGGTAGTCCACCCTTGCGTTCAGTGCGGCGCGCACGATGCTTTCGGTGAAATGAGTTGTGGGTGAAACATTCACCAGAAAATCCACCCCCGGCAGGGCGGCTGCCAGTTCCTCCGAACCAGCGGCATCCACCCGCACTGCGGAGACCCGCTCACCCGGGAAGGTTGCGTTCCAGCGGTCAGCTTGCTGCCTGGCTTTGTCCAGGCTGCGACCCGCCAGGATGAGTTCAACATTCGTCTGCTCCAACAGATGCGGCACCAGGGCAGTGCCGGTCATGCCATAGCCGCCCAGAATGAGAATTCGGGTCATGGGAATACCTCCGGAGTGAAACAGGTGATGAGTTCATTATAGTCCAGGGGATGGAATGACATCCGGCAAGTAAATTGAATTTTTCAGCAGGAGGAATTTAATAATGAGCCGATCGGCGGAAGCGGAATACAACCAATAATATGATCAGCTTGTGGTATAATTTTTCCCGCCCAATCAACAAAACGGGCGTCCCGGAGAGGTAGCGTAGTCTGGCCTAACGCGCGCGCCTGGAGAGCGCGTGTACCGCAAGGTACCGTGGGTTCGAATCCCACCCTCTCCGCCTGTTATTTAATCAATCGGGTTCGAATCCCATCCTCACCAGGATGCTGCGCGACCCTCTCCGCCTGTTATTTAATCAATCGGGTTCGAATCCCATCCTCACCAGGATGCTGCGCGA
>ERZ1026800.647-NODE-647-length-27683-cov-2.653433_pt1 | contig 27683 bp, 15 predicted proteins | sample MGYA00520873_ERZ1026800 | MGnify/ENA primary metagenome ERZ1026800 (study PRJEB33270, sample SAMEA104284475) | anaerobic digester metagenome | biome: Anaerobic digester microbiome; feature: mesophilic sludge digester; material: Anaerobic digester biomass | place...
TGATAGCCTTGGTAGATTTCGAGCGGTGAGACGCCCAGACTATCCGCCTTTACGGTAATGGGAGTGCCATGCGAATCCGAGCCCGAAACCATCAGCACGCTCCGCCCGCGTAAGCGGTGATAACGCGCGCAAATATCCCCAGGCAAGTGAGAGCCAGTAAGGTTCCCTACATGAATATCCGCATTGGCGTAAGGCCAGGCAATGGCAATTAATATCTTCTCAGGCATAAGAATCTCCTCCGGAATAACCAAAAAATTCTAACATGAATTCGTGCTCAAAAAGAAAAAACGCGCCTGCGATTCATCGTGCAAGCGCAATATGTTACTTTCGAGTAAGTTTATGCTTCTTTGAAGTGAATTCGGCTGGTGTTGTGTTCACACTCCCCCAAGTTCAAGTTCTGGCCACACTCCACACAGATGCCTTTGCAGTCTGGTTTACAAATATAGTTCATCGGGATTTCTAAGAGCAGGTAATCGCGAAAAATTTCTCCCAGATCGATGTAGCCATCCTCGGGTATGATTTGGTCGAATTCTTCTTGAGACCTTTCTAAAAAGAAGAAAAGCTCTTCAAATGGCGTATCGATAGATATCCGAACGATGGAAAGGCAACGCACACACTGTGCCTCAATTTCGCCATGCAACTGCGCTTGAAGCAGTAAGCCCTCACGGGTGCGCGAAAATCGGTAATCAGAAAGCAGATTATAAACGTTGAGGTCTGGGTCAATAAAAATTTCAGGGAATTCGGCATGAAAATCGCGAAAAAATCCGATGGGTCGATTGAAGAAATAGCCTACATTCGTGCGTAAAGAATAACGTTGTTTTTCCATTGGCAAAGTACAATTACTCAATATGATAATTACTCATTATATCACGCTCAATGACCCTCATGCATAAAAATTATACTCGATGAAAACACTTTTAATCGCAACCAACAACCCCGGTAAGATTGCCGAAATCTCAGCAATTCTAGCCCCATTGCCTCTCAAGCTTATCACGCCAGCTGAGCTTGGGCTTACGCTCTCTATTCCTGAGGATGGTCAGAGCTATTTCGAAAATGCTCACAAAAAAGCGGCTGCCTTCGCCCAAGTAAGCAAGCTGCCTACCTTAGCTGATGATTCTGGCTTAGAAGTAGAAGTTTTGGGTGGAGCGCCAGGCGTTCATTCGCATCGCTACTTAGCGGATCCATCAGCTACAGATGAACAACGCTGCCGTGCTTTGCTCAATCAGCTCTCCGTTTATCCGCGCCCATGGAAAGCCGCTTTTCAGTGTGAGATAGTCCTTTGCAATCCGAATGAAATCGTTTTGCGTTCTCATGGCAGCTGCCCAGGCGAGATTATTCCCGAATTCCGTGGAAAAAATGGCTTCGGCTACGATCCGATCTTTTTGGTCGAAGGCACGAATCAGACCATGGCTGAATTGACAGATGAGCAAAAGAACCGCATCAGTCACCGTGCCAAAGCACTTCAGGCTGCTTGGGATGATTTGCTGAGGTTTGCTGCCAGCTAAGGATTAAAACTTATACCCAAAGCGCCGTAAGAGGTCTTTGCGCGCAGCAATTTCCTTCTCTTGCTCCACGCCTAACGGTGGTTTGCCATCCACAACGCCAATTATCCCTCTGCCTAAATCAGTTTGGGCAATCAGCACTTCCGTCGGGTTGGCTGTAGCGCAAAAAATATGGCAAACTTCAGGTACCTGCTTGATGGCATTGAGCACATTAATGGGATAAAACCCTTCAGCTAAGAAGATAATAAAACAGTGCCCTGCACCAAGGAGCAGCGCATTGTGCCGAGCTAATTCTGTACAGGTTTCATCCGTGCCGCTCCAACGCACCAACCGCGGATCTGAGGCTTCACAAAATGCCAGCCCAAATTTAATCCCTGGGACTGCTGTAACCATTGCCTCATGCAAGTCTTCCACAGTCTTAATAAAATGCGATTGACCTAAGATGAAGTTAACCTCATCAGGCTTTTGAATTTTAACAACATCGAAATCCATAAATACCTCCTTTTGCAACCAAAATTTTAACATACTTAGAGATTGGACTGAATACCATATCACTTAGAATGATTAAGGTAAAATTTGAGCATGCGTGCTCATAAAGCTCATATTTTATCCCTAGTGCTCCTCTCCATATTGCTTTTTACTGCATGTAGCCCTGCCATTGAATCGCGTCCAACCGCGGTTATCTCCTATGGCACCCGCAACCCGCTCCTAATCACAGCAACACCCATGCCCACGTTTACACCGACACCAGCTCCCTTAGGAAGTGCTAACAACCCGATAGTGATGGGTTTGATTGCGGCAAATCCCCCGCAAGCACAGTCAGATGCGCTCCAAGAGCTGACCGCTCAGCTTTCCGCCTTTCTGCAAATGAGCGTAACGGGCAAGTTCTTTCCGGATTACCTAACCTTAGAAGCTTCGCTGCAGAAGCAACAAGTACATTTAGCCTGGCTTGGGCCGGTTGAATACCTCTTGGCTTCCGAAAAAGGCTTGCTCAGCTCCCAACTGGTCAGCAATCATTTAGGTGTCAGCGCTTACGGGGTTCAGTTCTTAGCTCATAAAGATTCTAATTTGATTAGCTATTATGACGTCGGCACTGGCAAAGCCACAGCTGATGCTGTCACAGCGTTAGCGCAGTTTTCAGGGATGCGCCCTTGCTTAACCCAAACTAAATCCCTCGCCGGCTATTGGATCCCATTAGCTTATTTAGCCCAAAATAATATCCCTACCCAAGAGCCTGTGCTTGCCTATACCTACAGCGCTGCCATGCGCGCAGTGTATATTAAAGGCATTTGCGATTTTACCGCGACCTATGCTATTGCCTCCGACCCGCGCACATCCTCTGAGGTGATTGGCGATTTGCCCGATGCCCTAGACCGCTTACCAATCATCTGGATATCACCCGCGGTGATTCCGAATCTCAATTTCTCAGCCAGCCCTCAGCTCCCCTTGCCCCTAACCGTGCAAATTTCTGAATACCTTTTGCAGCTCGGGCGCAGTGACTCCGGTCGAGCCTTGTTAAGTGAACTCAACCAATATGAGATTGCTGGGTTAGAAGCCTTACCCGATGATGCATACTCAGATCTGAGAGAATTACTTGCTGCTACAGATGCACGCTTGATTGATCTTTTGCCTTAGAATAGATTGCATGTTGAAAGTCTTACGCATTTTACTCATCATTGCTTGTGTGTGTTTTTTCATTTTAGGAATTAGCCGCATTGCCATCATTCTCTCCACCCAAGCTAAAATCGTCGAGGCTGATATAGCCCCAGCTAAACCTGTGGTAATCGTACCAGGGGCTGGCTTGAACCCTGATGGTACACCCTCAGCTCCCTTAAGGGATCGCGTCGAAGCCGCGGCAGAGCTTTATTTTGCGGGTAAAGCCCAAAAAATCCTGATGAGCGGTGATAACCGCTTCATAAATTACAATGAACCAGAATCTATGCGCCAGTATGCCTTGACTTTAGGGGTACCCGATGAAGATATCGTTCTCGATTATGCCGGCCGCAGCACCTACGATACTTGCTACCGCGCTAAAGCAATCTTTGGCGTTGAAGAGGCTCTCATTGTGACCCAGGCTTATCACTTACCGCGTGCGGTTTATTTGTGTGATCATTTAGGCGTCAAAATTACCGGTGTGCCTGTTGAGCAATCGCGATACGTACGCTCACGGTATTTGTTTTGGAATTTCCGAGAGGCATTTGCCAGCTTGGCAGCAGTTTGGGATATTCATATTGCCAAACCATTACCAGTTTTAGGGGAACCCGAACCAATTTTCAAGTAATTTTGGAGAAACTTATGCAGCGGGAAGAAGCATTACACATTGTGCGAACCTATGTTCAGAACGAAAGTCTCATCCGGCACATGCTTAGCGTAGAGGCAGCAATGCGTTATTATGCCGAAAAATTTGGTCAGGATGCTGAGCTTTGGGGAATCACAGGGCTCTTGCACGATTTTGACTGGGAAATTCATCCGAACCCGGAAACACATCCGCTGGAGGGAGCGCCTATCCTGCGCGAAGCCGGCGTTCCCGAAGAAATCGTGCATGCGATTCTGACACACGCTGACCATGCTGGCTACCCACGCGAAACCTTAATGGAGAAGGCACTTTACGCTTGCGATGAAGTTACCGGCATGATCACCGCAGTTGCTCTCGTGCGGCTTTCCCAATCGCTATATGACTTGGAAGCCAATTCCGTGCGCAAAAAGTGGAAAGATAAAGCTTTCGCAGCCGGCGCTGACCGGCGAATTATGGAACAAGGCGCTCAAGAACTCGGTATCGACCTATGGGAACACGTCGATAACGTAATCCTCGCCATGCGCCGTATCGCACCCGAGTTAGGCTTGGAAGGGAACTTGCCTAAGCCAGGGTAGAACTCCTAACCTATGTTACGCCTTCTCCCAATAGGATGAAAAATCATCTAGGCATGTAAAACCGATCAATTCATCATCAGGCTTAAGCTTGAATAAGATTTGCCCATTAGCTTGCCGGGTGCGTTCGACCGCATTGGTGAGGGTGAAAACCTTACTAGCAGATTTACGGAAATGGCAAACCACACGATCAGTTAACTTCCCGCAAAGCTGAACAACAATTGAATCCTCACCTTTTAATTTCCAAGAAATTACACCTTGCCCATAGCGCCCCTGCTGTGGAAATTCCTCAGCTTTAATCCGCTTCGCCCAGCCTTGGTTGGTCACTAAGCCAACCTCATTCCCCGGTTCGATCAAGCTCGCTCCCACCACGTAATCCCCCTCCTTGAGCTTGATGCCATTCACTCCTGCCGCAAGTAAACCCATAGGACGCACGTCAGTTTCACTAAAGCGTATGCTCATCCCTTTAGCTGTGGTCAACAACACCTCCTGTTTACCATCTGTAAGGAGCACGCGAAACAGCTCGTCTCCTTCATTTACCTTAACTAAGGTAAAACGGTTAGCAGAAGCGCCTGGTAATTCCGTTACCAATGATTTTTTGATCATGCCTTGCCGTGTAACCGTAAGCACATAGCGTTCACCTATATCGTTTTTTTCGATTGGAATGGCAAAAGCTGCCTGGACAACTTCGTCCTCGCTCAATGGCGAAAGCTTATGCACGGGTGTGGTTGGTTCCTCTCCTCGCTGTACAGGAATCGAGAGCATGTGGATTGCGGCTGCCTGGCCTTCAGGAGTGGCTAAGAAAAGAGTTTGATGGCTATTTGTGCGTAAAATACTCCAGGGTGCGTTCTCACCTCCCAAGCGGTTAGGTTTATCGCCTTCAGTACGGCTGATAAATCCCTCAGCATTAATTTCTACCCAGAAATTCTCCAGCGGCATCACGTCCGTTTGGGTTAAAAGTTGTGAAGCCTTCTCACCTTCTTTCAGCTGAATAATTCGAGTGCGCCGCGCATCAGCATATTTACTTTTTAGCTCAGTAAGCTCATCGATCACAACTTGTCGCATTTTCTGCGCTGATTTAAGCAAGGCTTTGAGGTTTTTAATGGCTTCACTGACCTGTTTGTATTCTTCCTCGATCTTTTGACGCTCAAGCGAAGCTAATCGCTTCAGGGGCATATCCAAAATGGCATTCGCTTGGATTTCGTCTAAATTCAAGCGTTTCATCAAGTTTTGGCGGGCATCATCTGTAGTTTTAGCTTTGCGTATGAGTTGAATCACTAAATCGATGTTCTTAATTGCGATGCGTAAGGCTTCCAAGATGTGCAGACGGGCTTCATTTCTCCTAAGCTCAAATTCACTCCGCCGGCGGATTACTTCCAAACGGTGCTCTGCAAACACGCGTAGACTTTGCTTAAGCGTTAGACGGTGTGGGCTACCATCCACCAGTGCCAGTAAATTAACCCGGAAAGTGCTGTGCATGGCTGTGCGCTTGTATAGCGTGCTAAGCACTTGCTCAGGATCCGCATTTTTATTCAAATCAATCACAATGCGCATACCCTGGCGGTCGGATTCGTCCCGCAGGTCAGCAACGCCTTCAAGTGCCCCCTCGCGGGTAAGGTCGGCTATCCGTTCAATCAAGCTGGATTTATTGGTCATATATGGCAGCTCTGTTACGATAATGCGTACCCTACCGCGGGAGATTTCTTCCAAGCGGGTTTTTGCCCGCAGCTGAATCGTGCCATTCCCGCTGCCGTAAATTTGTGCTAAAGAATCCGAGGTTTCATCCTGAAGAATTAAACCACCTGTAGGAAAATCTGGTCCTTTGATGAAGCGCATTAAGTCTTCGACAGTAATATCGTCAATGTTTTCCCACTGCTTTAGTATAAGCACTAAAGCATCAATGACCTCAGCAAGGTTGTGTGGTGGAATGCTCGTTGCCATTCCCACTGCGATGCCAGAGGCGCCATTGATAAGCATATTTGGTAATGCAGCCGGCAAAACAAGGGGTTCTTGGAGTGATCCGTCAAAGTTATCCACAAAATCAACGGTGTCCATGTCGAATTGCTTGAGGATATCCACGGCTGCCTCGGAAAGGCGAGCTTCGGTGTAGCGCATCGCTGCCGGCGGGTCACCATCAATGCTGCCAAAGTTCCCTTGACCATCCACTAAGGTATAGCGCTCAGAAAAATCTTGTGCCATGCGAGCCATAGCTTCATAGACCGCCATATCGCCATGGGGATGATACTTCCCCAACACTTCGCCCACAATCCTGGCAGATTTTTTATAAGGTTGATCTGGGCGCAGTCCCATATCGTACATCGCGTAAAGAATGCGGCGCTGCACTGGCTTGAGCCCATCGCGGGCATCGGGCAATGCTCGCGAAACGATTACGCTCATTGCGTAATCAAGATAGGATTGCTGCATTTCTTGATTAATATTGACTTTCTTGATGGCGGTAGCGTCCATAATCCGATCCCTTTTTGAGTTTTAGGTCATAACACCTTGTGGTGACACTGGCAATAATATAGCATAAAAAAACCGAGGTGCGTGGGGCATCTCGGTTTTTCAACTGCCAGTTATTAAGATTTATTCCTCATCCTCGTACAAGCTTTCGCTTTCGGAATAAGCTTCCGCGCCCATTTCTTGTTCAATGGGTTGGGAAAGCACTGAGGTTTCAGCTTCTTGGCGTTCTTCTTTTTCCTCTTCAACGACGATTACCATGGGTTTCACAGCAATGTTACCTTGACCAGGTTGGGTAGCTGCTTCCTGATCAGCAAACCGTTTTGGATCAAAACCAGTCCCCGCAGGGATTAGCTTCCCAATAATCACGTTTTCCTTTAAGCCATACATATCATCCCTTGCAGAAGCGATGGCAGCGCTAGCCAGCACCTTGATCGTGTGCTGGAATGAAGCCGCGGATAAGAAAGAGTCCGTTGTAAGAGAAGCTTTGGAGATCCCCAAAAGCACCTCAACATATCGTGCTGGGTGAAGTCCTTTAGCAATCAACTCTTCATTGACGCGGCGAATTTCTAAGCGGTCCACCAAATCCTGAGGTAAATACTTCGAGTCGCCAGGACGGGTAACCTGCACCTTATTCAACATCTTGCGAATGATCACCTCAAAGTGCTTATCATTGATGTTTTGGCCTTGCGTACGATAAACCTGCTGGATTTCCTTGAGTAAATAGAGCTCGGTTGCTTCGCGACCTTTGATGCGCAAGATAGAATGCGGATTTAACGACCCTTCGGTGAGGGGTTCCCCAGCTTCTACTACCTGACCCTCAGTAACGATCAAGCGTGATGTCGTTGGAATGTCGTACTCATCGCTCTCACGATTTTCGTAAGAGATAACCACAGTATTGCCCTCGATGCGTACTTTACCGCCATGCTGAGCGATAATTTTTTCCTCATCGAGCATCGCGATGGTATCGCCTGGGGCGACTACCTGTTCATCGGTAACTTTAATCTCCCAGCCTTCCAAAACCTCGTAGGTATCGGAAACCATTTCGGAGTGTTCCACACGTACAATGCGCAGTTCAGGGTTTCTAGGGGATTGCATCAAGTGCACCACACCATTAATCTTGCTGATCACTGCTTCTCCCTTAGGTGCAACGCGCGCTTCAAAAAGCTCTTCCACACGGGGCAAACCTGTAGTGATATCACCACCCGCAGCCACACCACCAGTATGGAAGGTACGCAAGGTCAGCTGCGTGCCAGGTTCACCAATGGATTGCGCTGCAACAATACCTACTGCCGCACCTAAGTTGACCATTGACCCTCTGCCTAGATCAACGCCATAACAGCGAGCACAAATGCCATGGACTAATTCGCAGGTTAGCGGAGAGCGAACCTTAACCGAGGTAACACCTGCTTTCACGATTTGGCGGGTCAACTCATTGGTAAGCAGTTCATTCCGCTCAGCAATGACTTCTCCCGTCGTTGGGGAGACCACACGCTCAGCTAATAAACGCCCAAAAATCCGCTCGCTAAAGGATTGACCAGCAACATCATCAGATGCATCAATAGTGATGCCTTCGAGCGTGCCGCAATCCTCGTTATTGATAATGAGATCTTGAGCAACATCGACTAAGCGGCGGGTTAGGTAACCAGCATCTGCCGTGCGCAGGGCTGTATCCGCTAAACCTTTACGCGCACCGTGCGTGGAGATAAAGTACTCCAACGCCGTAAGCCCTTCGCGGAAGTTGGACTGGATCGGCATTGGGATGATACGACCAGCAGGGTCTGCCATCAAACCGCGCATACCAGCTAATTGCGTGATGGGGCTATAGCCACCTTTCGTAGCTCCAGAGGCTGCCATAATGGCTAAGTTACCATTGGGGTCGAGGTGTTTCTTAACCGCCTCACCAACTTTTTCCGTGGCTAGCTGCCAGATTTTAATAATATTTTGGTTTTGCTCTTGTTCCGTCTGCAAACCGCGGCGATAGTCGCGTTGTACGCGTTCTACTTCCAGAAGCGCTTGCTGAACAATTTCTGATTTTTCTGGTGGGACTTCAATATCTGCAACAGCAAGTGTGGCACCGGATTGGGTTGCATAGCGGAAGCCAATATCCTTAATCTTATCCGCTGATTTAGTTGTTTCATCATCGCCTGCGATCTCATTGATCGCTCCGATCAAATCACGGATTCCACCTTTTTCCAAGACTTGGTTGTTATAGCGGACAGATTCTGGCAAGATATCATTGAAAATCGCCCGACCAACAGTTGTATCGATCAGTCGGCTTTCTTTTTTCGCTAAGCGATTATTCTGTTCGTCATACCATGTATCCGTCTTAAGTTTTATGCGTGCATGCAAGCTAACCTGTCCCAATTGATAGGCTAAGATGACCTCTTCAATGTTCGCAAATACTCTCCCGTCACCTTTTTCTGGCATAGTAGGATTCATGGTGAGGTAATAAACCCCTAAAACCATATCCTTCCCAGGAGAAATAATTGGCTCACCGCTGGCTGGCTTGAGCAGGTTTTTACTGGCGAGCATAAACTCACGCGCTTCTTTGACTGCTTTACCGGATAGCGGAACGTGTACAGCCATCTGGTCACCATCAAAGTCAGCATTGAAGGCTGTCGTTACCAGCGGATGAAGTTGGATGGCACTTCCCTCGATCAACACAGGCTCAAAAGCTTGAATACCTAAGCGGTGGAGTGTTGGCGCACGGTTTAGCAAGACCGGTCGGTCTTGAATAACTTCTTCAAGCACTTCCCAAACTTCTGGGCGGTTGCGCATGATGAAGCGCTTGGCACCATTGATATTATTGGTATATTCGTGCTTAATCAAACCAGCAATGACAAAGGGTTTGTAGAGCTCCAATGCCATGGTCTTGGGCAAGCCGCATTGATAATGCTTTAAGTTTGGACCCACAACAATCACGGAACGTCCGGAATAATCTACGCGCTTACCGAGCAAATTACGGCGGAAGCGGCCTTTCTTCCCCTTGAGCATGTCACTTAGTGATCGCAGCTCGCGGCGCCCACGGCGGGAAAGCATCCGTCCATGCTGGGAGTTATCAATCAGCGCGTCAACAGCTTCTTGCAGCATACGTTTTTCGTTGCGCACGATGACATCCGGTGCACCCAATTCGAGCAAGCGCTTGAGCCGGTTATTGCGGTTGATCACGCGCCGGTAAAGATCATTCAAGTCTGAGGTTGCAAATCGACCACCATCTAATTGCACCATCGGGCGCAAATCGGGGGGAATTACCGGCAGAACCGAAAGGACCATCCATTCCGGTTTATTTTTTGAACGCCGGAAAGCTTCCACCACTTTCAAGCGGCTAGTCGCTTTCTTGCGTTTTTGTTTGCTTTTCGTGGTACGTACTTCTTGCCAAAGTTCCTCAGCAAGAGCGTCTAAATCTAAGCGATGTAAGATGTCCTGGAAGGCTTCTGCGCCCATATCAGCCTTAAAGACCTGCCCCCAGCGAGACTTTAGCTCACGATATCGTCCTTCACTCAAAAATGTGAATGGCTGCAGTTCGTATAGCTCATCGCGCATCCGAGCATTTTCTGTTTTGGTAGCAGCTTCTTGGTCTTCTAATTGGTTGCGGATGCCCTCCATCACCAAGTCCGATTCTGCGCGGATGGTTTCTTTCTGCATCTGCAGTTCCGCAATCTTCTGGTTCTTTTCTGCTTTGAGGTCTTTTTCCAGCAATTCCATGCGGTCATTGACAATCTTCTGCACGCGGGAAAGATGTTTTGAAGTAACTTCTTCCCCTGCATCGACGATGGTCTGCTCAAAATCATCCACACTAAAAACGATTGGTTTGCGCACAGAATGGCCTAACTTTTCGTTCAATTCACGCTCTAAACGTTGGCCTTCAGCAATTACAGGCTCAAATAAATCGCTAACCTCTTCATCATAAGCTTTATTAATGCTTTCTATTTGGGCATCGATTTCTTTGATTTTGCGGTCACGCTGCTTTTTAGCTTCAGCAATTTGACTGTTGACCTTTTCAATGAGCTCACGTTCGGAAACACTAATTTCATCTTCCAAACGCTTTAGCGCTTTCTGCCGGGCATCTTCGTCCACATAGGTTACGATGTATTGCGCAAAATACAACACCCGATCCAAATTCCGACGGGAGATATCCAACAAAAGGCCAAGATAAGAAGGAACACGGCGGGTATACCAAATATGTGCGACTGGAGCAGCTAAGTCGATATGACCCATGCGCTCGCGCCGCACAGAAGACCGGGTAACTTCCACACCACATTTATCGCAAATTATGCCTTTATATTTTTGGTTCTTATACTTGCCACAATAGCATTGGTAATCTCGAGTAGGACCGAAGATGGCTTCATCGAATAAGCCGTCCTTTTCTGGCCGCAGCCGGCGGTAGTTGATCGTTTCCGGCTTGAGTACTTCTCCATAAGACCAGCTGTGAATTGTGTCGGGGGATGCTAAGCTAATGCGAAGCGCTTTCATTTGTTTATTTTCCACGCGTACCTCCAAAACCGTGAGAGAGGGTTATTAACACAAAAAATGACGCTGGGAATTCTCGTTCCCAGGTTCATCATTTGCTTGTGTTTGCTTAATTCATGCAAATTTTTAGTATACTACTCAAATGTTGATATTGTCAAATTTTATGAGGCTCGTCTAAGGTTTTTTCCTAATTTATTTCCTCAAAGGGATTTCAATCGTAAAAGTGCTGCCTTCGCCTAATTTACTTTGTACACTAATTTTACCACCATGCTTTTCTACCACCGACTTAACAATGGAAAGACCCAATCCTGGACCAGGACTATCGAAGTTCTCCCCATATTCAATATGGAAGTAGCGCGTAAAAACCTTTGGCTGATCCAGAGGCGCAATTCCTTTGCCATTATCTCTCACTTCGATGTGTACCTTACCAGCATCCTTCGTCGCGCTAATCCACACATCCCCACCCACGCGATTAAACTTGATTGCATTTTCGACTAAGTTAAACACTGCCTGACGGAGCAGCACGCGATCAGCCACAATGTTCGGGTTGCGCAGCCCGCTGAAATCAGTATGCAAAGTTACCTTACGTTGTTGGGCTTGCAAATCTAACATAGAGACAACTTCCACGATTAGCTCTTTGAGATCGAAAGTTATGGGTTTTACTTCTTCATCCGAATCCAGCATTTCCATGCTCATCACTTTACTGACCAAGCCAGACATATTCTCGATGCTCAGTAAGATTCGGCTGATGTATTTTTCTTGCTCTTCGCTGAGGTTGCCAATATTTTTGAGTAAATTCACGTACCCGCGCATCAACTGAAGTGGAGAAAGTAAATCGTGGCTAATATTGGTAACAAATTCGTTTTTCTGATCGTTTATGCGCTTCTGCCATGTTGTATCCTTGAGCAGCAGAACCTTGCCAGATTGCCCCTCTTGAGTTTTGACCGGAAAAACGCGCCCTTCATATTCCAGCCCTTTTTCAACCATTAGTCGGAAGGGTTCTCCAGAATCGCTCGTCGCGATAAGGGCGTCATTGAGCTCAGGATAAATCGATTGCATGTCTTTTAGAGTACGCAAAGGCGTTCCAGCTTCTTTGGTGAGCAGCTGCACAGCTGCAGTATTGGCAAAAAGTACCTCATTCGCTCGATTAATGATCAACACGGGGTCAGCTAAAGCCTGAAAAGCTGATTCTAACCAGGCTTTTTCCGACTGCATTTTAACGGCTTGTTCTTTCGTGTTCAGCGCCGCTGAAGCCCGATAGGCTAACTGCTGGTAAAAGTGGATGTCATCCTCACCAAACCAATGGTTTTGGTCAAATCCGACCCATAGTACTCCGATCGCATCGTCATCATTTTTGAGCCTCAAGGCGACAAGAGATTGCGGATAGGGTAAGCCTTCACTCGATCCAAAATACTGGTCATCTTTGATATCACTCAGAATGAGCTGATCTAAATTCCCCAACTTTTCCAAGATCATCACGTCCAGATAGGCATAGACGCGGGTTTGCTCTCCCTGGCCGATCCGCAGGCGCATTTCTCGGCGATCCGGGTCACGCGTAGGGTTGAACAAGATCAGGCGGGCAGAGCTTGCATCCCGACCAAGCGCTGCTCTCAGGATTGAAGTGAGCAGCAAATCATACGCTTCACGTGAGTAGTACGAGGGGTCTAACGAGAGCAAGCGTGATTGCGTATCCTGACGCACACGTAAGTTTTCGCGCAAATCGCTCAGTGCCTGATAAAACTTCGTTTCACTGGAAGATTTTAGCCTGAGCTCCTGATTTTCTTCGTAATCCCCGAGAGTTAGTTTTTCAATCTCCTTCACGGCTTGGCTAAAAGCGTCAGGTACTTCTTGCTCGAGGATGAACTGAAAAGGATTCCAGGCAGCATAATCCCATCGGCATAGCAATTCACAAGTGCCAACTGCAACCAATAGCGCTGGGAAAAGCGTACTTGCTTCGAGCAAAAATTGCTCGAGCATAATAAGCAGATCATTCTCTCCCCAACTCATTGACACAATCAAGCGCGTAAGCAGCATCAGTGGAAGAAAATAAAGAAAAGCCAGTAAGCCATTGATTAATACTGAGTTTTTACTTTGACCGCTGTTTTCAGCTTCGGTGCGGCTGGTGTGCCAGATGAAGAGCACCGTTAGCGCAACAAGCAGGAGGCTAACGATCGGGTCCTGATCAAACATTAACGATTGAATTAAACCTGAACCGAATGCGAAGACACTCGCTAGAATGGGTCCAGCCAAGCCGACAGCAGCAAATGCAGGGATTAACCCCAGCAGAAAAATTCGTGGCTGAATTAAGACCCCATTAGCTGCTAAGACCTCACCCTCAAACAGGGGGAAATGAACTAAATAATTAAAGGGGAACACAAATAAGGCTAATAAAACTGCCCATTTTATTTCTCGGCTGCCCATTTTGATACCAGGTTTGTGCAAACGCCAAAGCTGCCAAATGACGCCGGCTAAAACCAGCCCTTCTAATATCAACACCGGCAGCGGTTGTGATGCGATGATAGTTTTGTTCTGAGGAAAAAAGCAGGAGCTAATAAAGTGTACCATAGGGTTAGCTAGATTATAGCACGCCTGTGGTAAATCTATCAGTTTTAAGCAACAAACTCAGACTAAATTACGGATCGCGCTGCTGAAGAATTTCCTTGATCTTTGCAATTACTTCAGGAACTGTAAGCGTGTCTGTATTAATTACGATGGCATCTGGCGCAGCCCTGAGCGGAGCGACCTTGCGCGTGGAATCATAGGCATCACGGCGTTTGAGCGATTCAATCACATCGTTCAAACAAACACTGTTCCCGCGGGCAATTTCTTCAGCGTAGCGGCGTTTAGCCCGAACCTCAACAGAAGCATCGAGGTAGATTTTTAAATCTGCCTCGGGTAAAACGACAGTGCCGATATCACGCCCAAGCATCACAATTTTCCCGCGCTCAGCGATTTTTCGCTGCTGACGGGTCATCGCTTCTCGTACACCAGGATAGGAGGACACCAAGGACACATTTTGGTCCACCTCTGGGGAGCGAATCTCCCACGTGCGGTCTATGCCATTTATCAAAACGTCAAACGGGCGTCCGTCCTCTACACTCCTTGGCAAGATGTCAATGTCGATTTGCTCGGCGAGTTTGGTAACGCTTTCCTCATCTTCCAGATTGATACCTTCGGCTAAAGCTTGCCAGGTTACCGCGCGGTACATGATGCCTGTATCAACGCAGAGGTAGCCTAATTCTTCAGCTAAAAGGCTTCCTACAGTGGTTTTTCCACTGGCAGCTGGGCCGTCTATTGCAATCGTTCGCGGAAATGCTTTGTGGGCTTCAGTTGGTGTGGTCAAGGGTTAGCTCCTGTGAACAAATCCTCTCGGATCCAGAAAATCGCCATGTTCGGGTTTGTATTAAAGGTGTGCGTAAAAACACCCTTCACCAAGTCCATCGGGGTCAGGGTATCCCAGGCAATTTGGCGGCTGGCAACGAGATCCATACCCCGATAAGGTTGATCTGGCTTCAGCTGCCATTCTGGATGGGAAAGTATAATTTCCGGGCTCTGGCTCTCAGGCAGAGCTAAAGGCATGTCTACTCGACCAAAATCGCGGAAAATCCAAGCATAACCCGAATAATTGGGGTCCAATATGGCAACAGAAGCAGTCTCAGGTTCAAAGGTATTCAAACGCTCATATTCATGCAGAACTTTAGAGATTTCATCGGCAGAATCCAGTATAGGTGAATCCGACCAGATCAGCGCGGCTTGTTTTGCCTTATTGACCGTGCTCGAAAGCGTCAGGCTTAAGCTTGAAACGAGTAAAACTAAAGTAAGTGCCAAGGCTGTTCCCTTTCCTGCGGCTTGGAAAGACCAGCCTAAGCCGGTAAATAGATACACCAACCCAAGTAACACCAGCCCTAAGCCAAAAGCTAATCCTTGCTGAGTAAACGCAAGCGTACCCGGGAAAGCATTGAGAAAAGATTTCAAGCTAATTGCCAGATAAACACAAAGCACTAGGCTAAAAATAAACACATACAGGCTCACCCGTGGTTGATCACTTGTTGATTTCACTAGCCGCTCAATCTCACTAAGCGCTAAAACCCAAATGGGTAATTGCACAAAAGCTAAGCCGCCTGTGCCTAAGTTAGCAAATAAAACCGCACCTAACAATAAAACCATTGTGAGCAGGCTTAGTGCCCTTTTCGCTTTTGCGCCGTCCATCCAAGCATGCACCGTTGCAATTACAGACAATATCATTGGGCATATGCTGTACGCAGCCCACCGATAAATCGGGGTCCAGGCTGGGAATTGGCTGGTCGAGAAGCCCTCTTGAAGAAAGGCGCTTAACCCTCCAGCGATCCCGCTTATTCCAGCTGGATCCAAGCCGAAAGATGTGGATAAAAGCAGCAGGGTGAGCACAAAGCTCAGAGCAAACTTAGCTGGCGATTTACGAAGGGGACATATATTCAGCAAAGACGATGCAAACTCCTTTAATGCTGCCTTGTTAATGAAGTAGGCAATTCCAAGCGCAATCAACAGGAGTAATAAAACAGCCCAAGCCCAAGGACCGCCAAGTAAAGCCACAGCCAAGGCTACTCCGACCCCTACGGGTTTGCCTGCAATAAAAAAGCTAAGCGCCCAAACCAAGCCAGCAAGCACGAAAATTACGCTGCCTGCCTGCCGGGAAAGAATAAAGAGTACTGGATCCAGCGCCAAAGCTAAAGCCAGCCCAAGGGTAAGAAATGGACTTAGCCTCCGCCGCCAAAAAAGTGGCACAAGCGCTAAGCTTGCGCCCGCCAATGCTGGCCAAAAGCGCGCCCAAAAAGTATTAGCTTGCATGAGCGCAAAAGTACCCGCAGTCAAGCCCTGATAAGCTGCATTAATAGTGGTTTCCACCGGTAGATCACGCGCCACCTGGAGCGCCTGCCAGGCGGCTTGGGCTTCGCCCGCTGAGAACGGGATTGAACCTAAGCCCACCAGGCGCAGGCATAACCCAAACAGAAAAATAGCTAACACGCTTAGCTGGATTTGGGTATCAGATAAACCCTTCTTATGAGAAATCGTTGCTGTCTCTGTCATATCATTGACCTGCTGCATAAGCATAAATTCTAGCGCCGGGTGAGTCGAACACCAGTTGGAGATGCTCCTGAAACTTGCTTTCATCCAGTGCGTAAGTCCTCATTTCCAAATCGCCGACGTACACATACTTGATTTGATATTTATCCAATATTGCTTTCGCTTCCTGCCAGTCATGCGTACTATAGAGCGTGCGGATGTCATTTTGCCGGCTGCCCATTTCCAAGTACCCCCCACGCCATTGAGCTTCATGCCCAATCCAACCTAACACCGTGGGCATCCCAGAGAAGGTAGAGACCGAAGCATAAGTCGTGTAGCTGCCGCCGGTATCCGCCACAGCTTCGACCATCACACCTAAGGGCGCTTGCTTGAGCCACTCCACCGCTTGCATTTGGTCTGGCCAGACGGCTTTATAGTACTGCGTTCCATCCAAAGTCAATTGATCGAGTGATGGAATCCCGCCAATTTTGTTCCAGAGCGCCACGACAGGGTAAACTAAGCCCATCGCGATGCCGCAAATGCACAAAACAGCTAACGCCATCTTCCAGCGCCGGCTTACCAGCTCAAAGATAAACCAGATTATGGCTAAAGCAAATATACCCAAGACAATGTAATCCAGCGGGCTAGAGCCTAAAGCGCCTAAGTTTTGGTTGAAGCGCTGAAAGACCGCATCGTCGCGATAGAGCCCAAGGTACATTGCAAGCATTCCCAGCAAGAACATCCCAAAGGGGAAAAGTTTCTCCCAAAGCTTGGCTTTTCTCGCGCTGCTAATTAACTGAACGAGCATGTAACTGCCAGCTAGTGACCATAAAATCCAAGCTTGGAAGTAAAACTTAAAGATAGTGTTCATGCGTGTGCCAAAATTATCTCGCAAGTAAATAAATTCTGGCGCAAGTGTGAGTAACAAACCCAAGATGAGTAAGAATAGCACAAAGGTATGGGTCGATTTTTCTGTACTCTCGGATTCCGGCTCCTCAGCTTGGGAATGATGCTCGCCCAGCAATGCATTCAGCGCCAAAAAGCTGAGTAAAAAGAGTGTGATCCACGTCCCTGGTGCTTTAATACGGTTGAGGAGCGCTTGCCATAAAGGATTTTCTCCAGGAGTGGCTCCCTGCAAGCCCAGGAACAACTGATTGAGGGTTGGTAACTTTGTACTAATAAATGCAAGGCTCCACGAAAAGACAAATAAGAAAAGAAACAAACCCAAGGTGATCAAAAATGCCGGTTTAACTGCGCGTGCTTGTGGGCGTTCAAAGAAGTGTGCCAGCAAGCCGGCAAAAAGCGGCAAAAGAAGCGGACCAAACATAATCCAGAAGTAATGCCCTTGGGTAAAAAACGCCAAACTTGGTAGAATTCCGCCAGCTTGTGAGGAAAAGCTGAGGAAGAAGGGGAAGTACATTAATATCGCTGGAATACCTAAGCCAAAACACAGCAGGAAAAACTCACCAATTCTGCGCCCGCTCCAACCATAGCGGCGGTACTGCCCATAAACCAGGGCAGCAGCAATAAGGAGCAGATAAAACGGGAAATCCCAAGTGTTCATGAAGGCTAAGCCGCCGAGCGTTAGTACCGCAAAGGCAATTTCGGGCAGCCCCCAAGGCAGCGTCCAGCGCCAGAGGCGTGTTTCGCCTTGCCAGCCGCCGCGGATGGCATTCAAAGCTTGGCTAATCGCCAAGAGCACAAAGGGCATTGCCAATAGGTGGGGATGCAGGTCCGAGAGTAAGTAAGTGAAGAAAGGAAACTCGTCAATCACCTCGAGTGCCGTGCCGCTCAGAGTAAAATCCTGTACCACACGGCTGGCGCCCCACCATTGCACTCCGCCCAGTCGCAGCGGGAACCAGGAATAACTCGGTGGCGCTGTAGTCAACTCTTTCAAATTGATCCATTGCCAAAACGAAGAAACCGACTGCCCGGCAGCATCCTGCGACCAAAACAAGCCACGGGCATGCAAAATATCCAGAAAGCCATGCCAATTGGATACGATTAGGAGCATAAACGGTGCGAGCAAACTGGCTGTGTAGACCCAACCGGAGATTTTCCCCTCTTTATGTCGATTCCCTGCCAAGAGGTCAAAAAGCACGCCATAAGCCCCCAGCGCCGTGAGCGCAAACCACAGCGCAGACATCAAGTTATAGCCAATGGCGGCATCCACCGAGCTCACGCGGATGAGCATCGCAGCCAGCACGTAACCAAAGTAATAATACGAAATGGCATAGCCAGAGAGCCAAGGATCAATGGGCGGAAAGGTTGGCGAGCGCAAGATGGCATTGATAAACGCCATTTCCATGGGTTTTTCGGTGCCGATAATGGCGGGATTAGCAGCCCGTACGACCGCCCAAAGCCCAAAAGCAACTAAAAAGAGGGTCTCGGTAGTGAGGATCAGCCGGCGGTTCGCCTTTATCCAAGCCCAAAGCTCGTTAGTATGTCCCCCACGCAGGGCGAGGAGGTTGAGCACAAGCACCAGCCCAAATGCCACCAGTTGCCCGGCTAGGTCGTTATGCAGCAGCTGTAACGAGGTCAGCAGCCAAAACAAATAGCCCCACAGCAGCAACCCGACGGGCCGGCTGAGGGCGTAACCTCGGGAAGGGAGCGCTTTGAAGAGCCTCCAGGTTAGGGGTAAGTTAACTACTGCTAAGATTAGGCTTAAAACATACCAAATGATGAAGCTCGTCAAGGTAACCTCACCTGATAAATCACCGTTTCGCCATTGCGATAGACTTCATCCCAAAGTATACCCTCTTGAGCCGCAAATTTGCCCAACCCGCCGCCCGGATAAAATGCCTGCTCTAACCTGCCTGCAACGATGTAGCTAACCTCGTACTTTTTGAGGAAACTACGCACATAATCCAAATCGTCAGTCATATAGAACTTATCGACTGCGTCCACGCGGTTTTGGACTTCGTTGGTTTGCAAGATAGCTCTCTGCTGGCGTTGGTGGTAATTCCAGCCAATCACGCCTGGCAAGCCGGTATAGATGGTATAGCGGTTCCCCCAGCGGTATTCGTAAGCCTGCCCTTCCACAATCACGGGTGAGCCTTGGATATTATCCTGCATCCAACGGATGGCAGCATAGTCCTCTCCAAAGGGGATAATCACGCCCATGTCGTAATAACTTGAGGTTTGCATATACTGCATGCCATCCAGTGTTTTCGGGGCATTCACGTCTATGCGGTCGTGAATTTTATCGGTCGTGCCCATCAACGGGAAGAGCAGCGCGCTGGCGACCAGAAGAATGAGCGGAATCTGAAAAATCACCTGCGTACGCACTGTCCACTTGTGCTGATCGTTCCAGAGCGCAACTAATCCAGTGCCAAGGGCTAACGTAAGCAGCAGCCAGGCTTGCATATAGAGTTTGAAGACCACATTCATGCGACCGATATCCCCCACCAGGTACAACAGTTCCACCACCAGCGTTTCCAGCAAGGCAGTGGCGATCATGAAAAAGGCTAAGCGTTTGGCATCACTTTGATCTGTTTTAAGGATGAGAATCAACGACCACAAGCACAGCGGCAGCACAATGATAGCCACGCTTACTTTCAGTAGCAGCAAAATTACCAATAGCGCTAAGAACACCACGCCGGTAATCGTAATAAGCTGCCGATGCGGCTCGAGCTTTTTGAGCGCTGAGAGCGGCGTTACTGCTAACCATTGATACGTTTCCCACAAATACCAGAAAAGCACAATGAAGAGCAGTAAGCCCCAATGCGTAAAGTAAGAATTGAGCGGAGTACGGTCGCCAGTCCAAAAGCCGAGCTGGCTATAACCCGGATGAAAATTTCGGTTGAAGGGTGTATAAAGCACAGAACTGAGCACGATAAGTACGAGCATCAAGCCGGCGATGGTGATCACCTTGCTAAGCTTGGGATTTTTGACAAACTTCGCTGGCTCCATATATCTCCAGCCGGTATAGCCGATAATGAATAGATTGAACAGCAAGAAGGTGTAGGAATCCCAAGTGTTAATGGGCTTGAGTGCGCCGATCAGCAAGCCGCCCAATAATAAGCTAAGGATAAACCCAATCCAATTATCTCTTCGGTTTTGGCTCCATGTGCCCCGCGCGAAGAGGAACGACATACCCCAAGCCACTGAGAAGACCACAAAGGGCATGGCAATTAAGTGGGCATGCAAATCGGCATAGAGGAAGGTGAAATAGGGGAACTCGGTGATGGCTTCACCTGGGATAGCGCGGCTAGCCATCCAATACCAATCACCCGGGTAAAGCGGCATAGGTACGTCCTGCAGGACCATGCCAAAGCCTTTGAAAAACCAGCCGATTTTTTGGAAGACTGAAGCGCCCTCCATCAGGGCACCGGCAGCGCCCATGGAAGCTAAGGTATCCGTAAGCAGCTTGAGGTTGCCGAGGTTCCCAAGAAATGCGAGCAGCACAGCGGTCCACAACCCCGCCCAAAATGGCTGTCCGAAGAGCTTTTGTAATTTTGGGCTATTGGTGCCTTGCTTAGCTGCGATGATGCGCCGGGTTAAGTTCCAGCCTACGCTATATGCGCCCATAACTAATAGCGCATACCAGAGTGGCAGCACGATGTTATACGCTACTGCTGGGATGATGCCCAAGAGCTTAATCGGCATACCTAGGATGACAAAGCCAAAGTAATAATAGTTGATGTAACCGCCAGCAAACCAAGGGTCGTAGGGCGGAAAAACCGTACTCTTGATCACCGCATTAAGGTAAGAGAAGTCCATAGGCTTCTCCCCACCTTTGAAGGGATGCCAAAGATCAGGATTTTGGTAACGCACCCATAAGAAAAACAGAAAAGCTGCCAGTCCAACGAGCTCAATGATCAAATAGCGCTTCCAGTTTTGCGCCAGTTCCTGAGCGAGGTCCTTACGCTTAAGCAAGCCGAGAACCAACCCAGCAAGCATAATAGCAGCGAAGATCCCTAAGAGCAGCTTTCGCGTGACGAAGACGCCGGCTGAGCCTAAAACAAAGGCTAAATATCCGAACAGCAAAAGACCCAATAAACGCGAGAAAGCATACCCCTTATCTTCCAATCCGGGCAGCGCCAGGCGGATGAATGGGTAAACCGCCAAGCCCAAGATAAAGGTGAACAGGTAAAACACAATTACCGCCACAGCTTGGTTGGAATTGACTAACGATTCTCGGTCAAACAGCTCCGACCAGGTGCCGTTTGCGCGCTGAATCTGCTTTTGCTCTTCGGTGAGCATCAGGTAGTTGCTCTTCTCGAGGCTGCGATCGTAAGAATCTAGCTGCCGTGGCGCGAGGTTAACCACATGCGAGAGATCTACAGCGCCAAGGATTTCCCGGACTTGTTGGATATCAAAATCGGCAGTCTTCTTGAAAATCAGTACTTTAGGGTGGTCATAAACCGAGAAGGCTTCCTCGGCAAATTGATCATTAAATTGCCAGGGACCCAAGCGCGGATATGAAGTAAATGTCTGGATAAGTTCAAAGCCCAGGCTGCCAGTGAACATCTCAGGCTCAGCAATGTTGTAGCAAGAAACCACGTCCATCTCATCCGGGCAGCCCAGCAGGCTGCGGTAGTACTGGGTAGTGAGCGGGTAGCGCTCCGGCACGCGCGTGGTTGTGCCCCATTGCCGGTTCGAACTGATGAAGATGTAATCGCCCTGCTGCAGGATGCTTATAAAGCGCTCTAACTTCGAAGCATCATCCGGCCAATACAGTTCCAGGTTCAGGTCACCGCGGAAAATACCGCCGGCATCGCTATAGGGAACGTAACCAGCTTTCGCGACGGGTAAGGCGTCATCCCAGGAGGACTCATGCACCGGGGCGACCGAAGCGATAGCAATTTGCCCATTACCTGCTATCATTTCGAGGTCAAAGCGCACCAGTTGAGCAGTGGTGATGCGCAGAGGTTGGTCCAGCTCGATGTGAAGTGCTGTACCCTTACCGTCACCAAGATCAGTAAAAGTCCCTTGCACTGTGCCGCTTACCGGGGTCAGGTCGCTTTCAGCTGAAGGCGTCAGCGTGACACGCAAAGTTTTTTGCTCATTGCTCTGGTTCAGGTCGAGTACATAAGGCATGTCTATGGCGGTAATCTCGCCAGCCTCGAGCACACTCATATCCATCGTATAACTATGCGCAGGCGTAACGGTTTCGACAATCTTGGGCAGCATTTGGGCAAAGGTCTGCCCTTCTTCATCCTTCAGCGTGACTTGTGGTACACCGCTGATAAATACCTGAGCTTGCGCATCTGACTGCCGCAGCATGATCAGATATTTTTTACCTTCTTCCAAAGGTATCGCCGTTGGGAAGCTAAAATCTAGGGACGCTGTAGATGAACTATTGAGCTTGCAAGCAGCATTATCAGCCAATATGGGTAAATCAAGCGGCATCCTGAGCCCATCCGCAGGCACGATGATGACCGTAAAGCGGTCCAGGGGCTCGCTGCCACTCATTTGCCCATAGGTTGGAATGGAAAAACTAGTAAGTCCTCCCGTAAGTTCTGCTTCAAAAACGAACGGGTAAGCTTGAGCACCGGTCAAATAATCGCCGCTGCGGTAGGGTTGCTGAACGATGGTTTCCCCTTCCAAGGTGCTCATCACCAAATTGACTGGGCCAGGGATTGTCTCGTAGATCCAATCGGTGGCTGCCACGCGCGTATGGGGTTGGGTATAAATGCGCGTGAAGGCAAAAGCCCACAATGCCGTACCAATAATGACCACGATCCCCGCTGCTGCCCCAGTGATATGCAGCGCTTTGGGTGAAATTTTAAAGCGCCAGAGTTTGATCTCTCCCTTTGCCCGCCAGAGCTGAAAGATGCCCCAAGCGGCGATAATAGCCAAGAGGGGATAAATTAGCAGCAAGTAGCGCATGGCTTTCACCCAAGCAGTCGTTTGCCAGAGCAGATAAAAAACCGTCCAACCCCAAAGTGGCAAAAGCTTGAACTGTTTGTCCTTAATGCCAGGCCAACCCATGCCGATCAGGCTTGCCAGTGCGGTAACACCCAAAGGAATGCCCAAGCCCCATACGACTAAGTTATAGTATGGGAAGGCAAGCGAACGGCGCGTCCATTGCAACGCCGGCGGGAAGTCCACATTACCTGTGCTTTGTTGCTGCAACGTGCGCAACCCAGCGATCCACTCCTGATTGAAGCGCACACCGAGTAATCCTGGACCCTGGAAGGCATAAGGCTGCCCTAAGCGGAAGATGAACACGCTTACCACTGCCGCGAGCAGCACCATGCGCCAGCTGAAGTTGCGATAAGGCTCACGTTGATCCTGTTCCAGGCTAAAGTAGCGCACCAGCTCCACGGCTGGCAAAAGCAGCGCCAGCGACGCCGCATTGATCTTGGAAGCCGTTGCCATGCCCAAGCCAACGCCAAAAGCGATGTAGGGCAGCCAATCGCTGACCTTGAGCTTGAGGCGCTGCCCAGCCTCATCCCGCAATGATGGCTTCGGGCGCGTGAGAATCACGACGGCAAAGTAGACTGTCAGCATCCCAAAGGTATTGGTGAAGGTATCTACTGTCATAAAATGGGATTGCTGAATGGGCAGCACTGCAAAGGCATAGAGCGCTGCGGCTATTATGCCGATCTTCTCGTCAAAAAGCCGCAAGGCAATCAGAAAGACGAGCAAAATGGTAAGGATATCGGCAATAGCCGAAAGCTGCCTTCCAACTATGGTGATGGGATCATAGCCAGTCTGCCCAGTCCACTCGCCCACATAGCGGATGATGAACAGCGGCAGAGTGCCATACACAAAAAACTGGTAACCTACGTTGCCAGGATTTAGCGTGGAAGTGCTTGTATCAAAATAGGTCTTGACGTCTGGAACAGGCGTTATGCTATTGAGCACCATCGAAAGAAAGCGCTCATCGGGGTGCAAATGCCTGCCTTGGTCCCAATCGACGCCAATCGTACGAAAATAAGCGCCACTGCAAATGATGGCTAAAAGCAGGAAAATCAACAGAAAAGTTTTCCAGTCGAATCGTTTATGCGAAGGAGAGGGGTTTATCGGAGTTGATTTGGCTGTGTGCATAAGCAGTTTATTGAACCACCGTAAAAATCAAAAAGTTTTTCTCTGGGTAGGCAGATTGATATAACACCACGCTGCCCAGAGGGTAAAGTGCTTGCAGCTGCGAGAGTGTATCACTATCCTGCGGATTAAGCAGGAAGAGCTTAGGGAGCGGGAAGCCAAGCGTCTCTTCCAGCTGCGTTGGCTGCAGCGCCAAATCCGCTTCGGGCTGCCCAGCCTCGATGGCTACAGCGCGCGCGTCTACCCAGTAAGGAAAGCCTACTACCCAGACGCCGCCTAAGCCTCCAAAGTTCTGCCGGGTTTGGGTGATCACCTTGCCCATCTCGGAGGCGTTCCAAGCGTTTTGACGGTAGGTCTGCGGATAGGTATAGAAGATGGCTTGCGAATTTTGCCAAACAATCATTATCGAAAGGATTCCAACCAAGAGAACGCGGCTGAGTGGTCTTTTGGTGCGCAGGGCAGCCAGGATAGCTTTGCCAAGAGTATATAATCCCAGCGCAGCCAGCATAAATACGGGCAGAGCTGCACCCAGTGCACGGCTGAGTGAGGGGTTTTCGGCTGGGAAAGCAAGAGAGAGCACACTGGGCAGCAGCAGAACAGGGTAAAGCACAACCAGTGCTAATAAGGACCAATCCTTACGCTTGTGGTATTCAACCAGCACAATAATGATGCCCAAAATAAACAGCGCAGCTGTAAGCCAGTCTACCGCTGGGCGCAATGGAATGCTATCCACCCAGCTGCTGCGGTTGCTCCAATTGACTAATCCTAGAGCTGCGAGTAGGTTGTTGAAGAAGAGCCCCAGCGGGCTGCCAGGCAAAGGCGTTTCCAAGCTGGTAACACGGGAGAGGATTGGCTGTAAATATTCCTGCGGGTTAAGGGTAAAAGCGCGTAGGATGGGTACGGCTGTAACAGCTCCGACTAGCAGGAAAAGGGCGATTATGCTGAAAAACTCGCTGACTTTAGATTTCTGCTCACTATGCAAGAGCCATATGATTAGCACAACCAACACCACCAGTGGAAAAACGAGAAACACTTTATTCGTCAGTAACCCTAACCCGCCTAGCAAGGCGGCAATGAGGATGTCGTTATTCCGCTCACGTCGCAGCCCGCGCATCAAGTAGTACACCGCTGGTACGAGAATCGGAAGCGTCAAGCCGGCGCCTAAAACTGCCCGGCTTTGAAGGATGGGCCAAAACGCCACCCCAAACAAGCCTGCTGCAATTAAACCTGCCCAGCGGTCGATGAGCTCTTTACCCAAGCGGAACATAAAAAACGTGCCAACTAAACTCGCTAGCGCATAAGCTGTTTTTAGCAAGGTGAAGCTGAGCTTACCGCCCCCAAGCATAGCGATGAACCCAGCCCAATAGTATTGCAGCGGTTCACTCACTAAATTGCGGTTGAAAGTGAGCGCGGTATTGCCTTGCAAAATTTCCTGCACCGTATAGAAGTGATCCACCTGGCCGCTAATCAATTCTGGTGGGACCAAGTCAAGCCGCGAGAAGGCAAAATAAAGCACAATAAGGATTATTAAGCCGGCGGATACATACCAAGTTCTATCCCGCTGAAAACGGTTCAAAAAAGAAGGTTTTGGAGGTTTAGATCCAACCTCATCCTTGTTTTCGCGTTCCCACAAGCCCAAAATGACAAGTGCCACGCCTGCTGCCCAGACAAAAGCTGCCGGTAGGGTAACATAACCGGCGGAAAGCATGAAAAAGCTGAGTGTAGCAAAGCCAATCCCGGGTAAAATCAGCCAGGTCGTGCCGGCAAAAAAATGCCAGCCTTGAGCGTCGGAATATGCAAGCTCGAGCGACCATTCCTTGCGTTTCCTCCCCGCTAAAAGCAATCCTAAAGCTAAGATGTAAAGAATTATGCTGATAATTCCAGTACGGTTTGGAGAAGGCTCCAGGAGTAGCTGAGCTAACAGCGCCAATACCAAAGCTCCAGTAGTCATCCTCGGAAAAGGCTTTTGAGTCTCTACAGCCTCATTGCCAGCAGTTAGCAGAGGTTCTTGCGCCTCAGCACCTCTCTTGAATGAAAGTTGCTGTTTGAGATACTCTAATATGGTCTGTTCTTGTGGTTCAGGTCCTGATCTAGGTTCCATAGGTACTCATTTCCAATGGGCTTAAAGCAACGTGAATTTTAGCGTACCTATCCTAAAACTGCCATAATGCGGCGCTTACCCCTTCCAGGCGTAAAGGTAACCGATCTCGGCATGTACCGGGTTGGCATGCAGCCGCACGCTGAAACCGTTTCCTTCCAAGAAATGCACCAAGCGGGAATGCTCGTGCTCAGCATCCAGGTCGTGATATTCCATTACGATGCGCTGCACACGTGCAAGGCTCTCAGCGCTCGCTCCCATCAGGATGGCATACTCGGCGCCTTCACAATCTAACTTGAGCAAGTCAATTATAGAATCCACCGAGTCATGCACGAGTTGATCGAAGGTTATCACAGGTATTTCCTCTGTGGGAGCTTCGGCTTGCTGAAAGACTGTCTGCCCTTGCAACGGCTCGCCATGCGCTAGGTCCAGCTGCATCGCTCCAGCTTGATCCCACACACCGACGCAAAAAGCTTGCACATTGCTCAGCTTATTGAGTGTGATATTTTCCTGTAGGAGAGCGAAGGATTGCGGGTTGGGCTCGTAAGCATAAACCTCCCCCGCAGGAGCTCTCTGGGCAGCATAGACAGTAAATTCACCAATCGCTGCACCGATATCGACGATTACCCAATCCGATTCGATGCTTGTTCCGTAACGTGTATAGAATTGATCGAGGAAGGTCTCTTTTACTGACCAAATGTCCATTGCACCCCGCACGCGCAGCTGTGTGGGCTGGTGCCAAAAGCGTAGCGTCGCTGGCTTAGCGCGTTGCTCGCTGAGGAAGGCGCGCAGCAAAAGCCCCCAGCTGCGAAATCCAGCCGCCATTTCCAACACAGACCAAGCATAGTAGCTCCACTTGCGCCATGCGCTCATGCGTCTCTCCGAGCAGCGTAAAAAGTGCAAGTGCCATCCTCGCATAATGGGTCATTGAGGAGCTCGCGAATTTTCTGGTAGTGCAAAAATGGGTTATTCCGCGAAGGAAAAAGTACCCACTTTTCCAAGGTTTTCTTCCAGAGAAGATTAGGCAAACCGGCTGCGTGCCCGCGCTCGAGCATTTGCATCGCCCACTTGGGGAAGTAGTTCCAATATTCCACACGCGAAAAGCCGGCTAACTTTAGGCGCGCCAGCCACACCTCCGGCGGGTCCAGGTTCACATGCCGGGCAATACGGTTGAAAAAGCGTTCATAGCGGCTTGCCAAGCCATGCAGCCCAATTGCATTCAGAACTTGCATGCCCCATAGATC
>ERZ1026800.651-NODE-651-length-27379-cov-20.099736_pt1 | contig 27379 bp, 20 predicted proteins | sample MGYA00520873_ERZ1026800 | MGnify/ENA primary metagenome ERZ1026800 (study PRJEB33270, sample SAMEA104284475) | anaerobic digester metagenome | biome: Anaerobic digester microbiome; feature: mesophilic sludge digester; material: Anaerobic digester biomass | place...
TTGGGGCCGAAGCTCCCGACCGAAACTCCCGGTACGGTTTCGCGGCCGCCCTCGATGCCCGTTCCCGTGAACACGAACGAGTTGAACCAGGTGCCGGGGGCGAACCTGGGGTGGGCTTCGGAACGCCCGGAATTGTCGGAGGCGGCGATGTAGTATTGCACTGTCGTCCCGGCGGCGGCGCCGGGGATCGAGGCCTGGTATGTGTCGCTCCCCGACGGCGTCATCGTCGCCTGAGTGAAGGAACCGGAGGTGCCGTACCTGTAGAAGAGCCTCGTCGCCGTGAGGTCGTTCGAGGGGTGGCAGCGTATGAAGGCGCTGATCACGACCGGCACGTTCGCGGTCTGGTTGGCTCCTGCGGGAGTGTGGTCGATCCAGAGCATCTGCGGATCCGTGACGCCCATGGTGCGGCAGTGGAGGGCGTCGGTGTTGAGCCATTCGCTGTAGTAGAAACCGACGACGTCGTATCCCGGAAGGGCGGCCCGGTAGGACGCCAGGGCCGGCGCATCGTTGCCGGTGTTCCAGGTCGGCACATAGACCCTGTCGTTCAGGATCAGGCTGTTGGCATAGCCCTCCGTGCCGCTGGAATACACCCGGAACACCTGGTAGGGCGAACCGTACGGGCTCGTCATCCCCCCGATCAGGTCGGCGATGGATTCGAGCGCCGCATAGTCCTGGTGGGAAGGCGGCACCTGGAGGATCAGTATCCTGTCGGGCGCCAGCAGCTTGCTCCAGCAGTCTATGTGGTCGATATAGGACGCCTGCGGGTCCTCGGGGGTGAAGTAGTCGTCCACGCCGCAGTAGAGGAGCATCTGGGAATCCACCCAGTCCTCGCCTGCAGGGTTTTCGTCGATCACCACGGCGGTGGACATGGCCACGCCGAGGCCGGTGGACATGTAGTTGCCGCCGGTGTGGATGATGTCGGACGTGTAGACGGGAATGCCCCAGGCGCTGCCCAGCGCGATCGGGAAGCCGTCGTCGTCGGGCCTGGGCCTGTTGTAGTCGAAGTCGAAGATCCCTGCGGTGCCGTCGGCGAGCATCAGGAACCACGGGCCGTAGTCCCTCACCCAGATGGAGTTGGTGGGCGCGGTCACGAAACCCACGTTCGACATGTTCACGCCCTGCGCCGTGAACGCGGACGTGACACCGGCCTGCTCCGACGCCTGGCAGATCACCCACACCCTGGTGTGGTTGGAGAAGTCGACGATCACGCCGTAGGGAAGCCCCAGGGGCCAGCGGATCAGGACGCCCGTCATCGGCTCGAACTCGCCGGGGCTCCTGACGCCCTCGCCGGGAGGCGGGGTAGCCGAGTAGTAGGTGCCGATCTCGTCGAGCCTCAGCAGTTCCTCTTCGGTGAAGCCGATCGGGAGCAGTTCCTCGGTTCCGCAGACCGACGTCTCTGCGTATGCCGTGAATGCCATGAAGGCTGAGAAGACGACTAAAAACCTCATCGCATCCTCCTCCCCGGAGCTATTTGAGAGCCTCCCCGCCGCCGAACCTCCTGGCCGGATCGAAGGCGGCGAGCACCTCCGAATCGCCTGGACGCATGGTCCCCGTTATCAACCTTGACACCAGCGCCCCGGTTCCCGGGCCCAGCATGAAGCCCTGTCCGCACATCCCCAGCGCGGCGATGTGGTTCTCGGGGCCGACTCTGCCGATGAGGGGCGAGCCGTCGGGGGTCTGGGGGTATGTGCCCCTCCAGGTGCGCCTGACCTTGAGGTTGGCGAGCCTGGGCAGGAGCCCCACCATGCGTTTCGCGACCAGCGGCAGGAACTCCGAGGTCTCCCGCGTGCAGATCCCCTGTATCGGAGGGTCGGGGGTTATGCAGAACACCACCTGGCCCGTCGTGTGCTGGTAGAAGTAGTAGTTGGCGGAGCCCGGTATGCTCCGGATGTCCACGACCATCGGGGTGAAGAACCTCTCCACAGCCTCGGTCACGCCGGCCTCGTGGCAGTCCGGGTCCACCTGGACCTCGGCTCCGGCCATCCCGGCGACCTCGCGGGCACGGGAGCCCGAACAGTTTACGACCCATCCGCAGGGATAGCGCCCGGAACCTGTAACGACGGCCGCGACGCGGTTCCCGCGTATCTCCATGCCGGTGACCGCCTCGCCGAATCGGAATTCTGCCCCGGCCCTCCTGGCCTTTCGACAGAAGGCGCATGCGGACTCCATGGGGCTGGCGCTGCCGTCGCCCGGCGACCAAGTTCCGCCGAGAAGGCCTTCGCGCCTGATGCCCGGCACTATGCTCGCGATCTTATCCGGGTCGGCCCAGTCTATGTCCAGACCGGCCGACCGCTGCACCGGCAGAATTTTCTTCAGGAGGTCTGCGATGCCCTGGTCGTAGGCCACGTAGGTGTATCCGCCCCTGAGCCAGCCGATGTCGTCGCCCTCGGAATCCCTCCAGGTGCTGAAGATGGAGATGGAGTCGAGGCAGAGGCGGACCTTGGCCGGTTCGCTGTGCGTGGCCCTTATGCCGCCTATGGCGCACTTGTTGCTGCCCTGGCCGGCGGATGCGTTTCCGTCCAGGCACAGGACGCTGAGCCCGCCGGACGCGAGGTACATGGCGGTCGGCGTGCCGACGCTGCCGGCGCCTATCACTACCGCATCGTAGGACTTGCTCATTCTTCGCACCTCCCGCAGAAGAACCCCAGCGGGGTCTCGGCGAAGAGAGGCCTTTCCGTGAGAGGTTCGATCTCCGAGGGAGGGATTCCCTCCTCGCGGACGATCCTGGCGAGGAGCGTCCTGCACGTCTTCCCTCCGCATGCGCCGAACCCTGCCCGGGTCAGCGTCTTAAGCTCGTTGAGGTCCCGGACCCCTTCCCTCAGGTGCCTCCGTATCGCGCCTGCGGTCACCCGTTCGCACCGGCAGACGATCGCGTCATCCTGCAGCGGGAGAGTCCTGGGGGCCGGTTCCGGATACGCGACGGACTCGTCCTGTATCCGCACCCCCGCAACCCTCGCGGCGACGTCGGGAGAGGTCCGGATGCGAAGCAGTACGGTCTTCACGCCGCCGGGCGCCTCCCTCGTCCGGAGCAGGACTCCCCTGCCCAGATGGGCGCCCTCCCGGTCGACGAGATCCATCGGCGTGCCCTCCGTGAGGGCCGAGGCATCCAGCTCGAAGGGAACCGTGACGACCGGGTTCAGGGGATCGTTCCTGAAGTCGACCAGAGTGATGGCCAGCCCGGGGCAGATCGAGACGCACTTCCCGCAGCCCGTGCACCCGTCGGAGTACTCCGGTATCCCCAGAATGGGGTGGCCCTGCGTGCCGATGAGATTCTTCGGGCATGAGGTCATGCACGGGTTGCAGGGTATCTCCTGAGTGCAGTGCAGGACGGGGAAGACCCCCTCCCTGCGCTCCGGCACGGAATAGGGATGCACGGCGCCGCCAGGGCTCTTCAGGACTTCGCCCTTCGAGATCCAGTCGACGGGGGGCTTCGAGAGGCAGAAGCCTAGAGTGCAGGCTATCTCCATACCCCGTATTCTGCCCGAGAACATCGCCGCACTGGCCTCAGCTATCTCATCCGCATCGCCGGCGGTCGATACGGGGATGCCGAACTCGACGGCCTTGCGGTGGAATTCGTTCACGGGGTCGAGCCCGACGGCTATCAGCAGGGTGTCCACGGAGAACGACCTCTCCGTTCCCGGCACTGGCCGGAAGTTCCCGTCGACTGCGGCGATCGTCACGGCTTCGAGCGATTCGGAGCCGTGCGCGGCGAGTATGGTGTGCCCGGTCAGGATGGGGACGCCGAGCCTCCTGATCTTGTCCGCGTGCACCTTGTAGCCGCCGCATGCCGGCATCGCCTCCACCAGGCCGACCACCGCCATCCCTGCCTGGAGGGCGTGGTACGCGGCGATCAGGCCCACGTTGCCGCCGCCGACGATGAAAATCCGCTCGGAGGAGCGGATCAGATCGCGGTTCACCAGGGTCTGGAAGGCGCCCGCGCCGTAGACTCCGGGAAGGGTGTTGCCGGGGAACACGAGGGACTTCTCCCTGGCGCCCGACGCCACGAGGAGGTGCCGGGGCCTCACCATCGCGTATCCGCCGGGTTTCCTCACCCCGACGATGCCGTCGGAGAAAACGGCCAGAGCCGTGCTGGATGTCCAGACCTCGACCGAGGGGTGGGAGGCGATCTGCCCGGCCAGTATCGAGGCGATCTCTATGCCGCGGGTGCCGGCGTAGCAGTCCTCCTCCGAGCCGAAGAACTTGTGCGTCTGCAGCACGAGCTTTCCCCCCGGCCTGTCCTTGTCGTCCACCAGGATGGTCCTGGCGCCTGCACGGCCCAGCTCGAGGGCCGCGGCAAGGCCGGCCGGCCCTGCGCCGATGATCAGGACGTCGGTATCGACGGTCACCGGAGCGGCAACTGCAGGCCCTGGAACGTCGGCGAGGGCCGGCAGGCCGTTCACGCTGCGCACGTCCATGCCTTCGGCGAGGGGGGTGACGCAGCTCTTCTGAATCACGCCGTCGATGAGGAGGCTGCACTGGGAACACTGGCCGTTTGCACAGAAGATGCCCTGCGCGCCGCCGTCCGCGGCATGATGTCCGAAGACCCTTGCTCCGTTGGCGAAGAGGGCGGAGGAGACCATTTCGCCCTTCCGGCCCATGATTTCCCGCCCGTCGAACCTGAACCGGACGTATTCCGGTTCCGGGCAGGGCAGGACTGGATGGCTGGAGATGCGTTTCTGTACGCTTCCTGTGGACACTTCTTCCGCTCCCTGGAGACCCTTGGGGTCGTAGTTTGGGTTTTCGACGGGGCCGTCCGGCCTGGCCGCTCGAAACTATACGGAGCCCTCTCCTGGAGGGCAATCAGCGCGCCAGCTTCCTTCCCCTGCCCTGCTCCCACTTGATCGCGAATCCGGGCCTCCTGGTCTTTCGCGCAGGCAGGAAGCCCCGGCAGGAGGGATACTTCGAGCAGCGCCAGACCTCGATGTGCGGATACCGGTGGAACGTACAGGGAGAGCCGCAAAGAGGGCATGAGTGTTCGAGGGAGGCCTCCGCGGTGTCCTTCCTGGCCTCCGCGTCGAGTTTTTCGAGCGCCCTGCGCCTCTCCGAGGCTCCTCCGGTCTCGGAGAAGACCTGCCTGAGCAGGAACAGGAGCAGGAAGGCGCCCGCGACGAACAGGAAGACCTGTATTCGGTCCAAGGGAAGAGACTCCTTAGTGCGTTGACAGATACGCCGCTGTCGGGTAGATAACCAGTTCCGGCCTGTCCGGGTCAGGCCAGCGGATGCCTTCCAAATATATCGTTTCATCTTAAGGGAATCATCAGGAACGGAATGGAGACGGGGTTGAAGGAGCATACTTCTCAAACACTCAGGACTGTTGCGGTAATCGGGCACGGGTCGGTCGGCAAGACCAGCCTCTGTGACGCCATGCTCTTCGCTGCGGGCGCGGTCGAGCGCCTCGGGAGCGTATCCGACGGTTCGAGCGTGTTCGATTTCACATCCGAGAGCCGCGATCGCAAGCAGAGCCTCTCGGCGTCCATTGGAACATGCGAGTATGCTGACCACACGCTGAACATCATCGACACCCCCGGCTTCGCGGACTTCTACGGCGAGACGATCGGCGCGATCGGCGTAAGCGACGGCGCCGTCCTCGTCCTGGACGCCGGAGCGGGCGTCGAGGTCGGCTCCCTCCAGACCTGGGGCTTCGCCGCCCAGGCCGAAGTGCCTGTTCTCGTCTGGGTGAACCGCATGGACCGCGAGAACGCCGATTTCGACAGGGTTATGAGCCAGCTCCGCGAGACCCTGAACAGGCGCTGCCTGGCCCTGACGGTCCCGATAGGCTCCGGCCCCTCCTACAAGGGCTACATGAACGTTCTCACCGGGAAGGCGTTCGACAGGGCCGGCAAGGAGATGCCCGTCCCCTCCGACGAGGCGGCCAGGCTCGAGGGCTTCCGCAAGGAGCTTGTCGAGGCCGCTGCGGAAACCGACGAGGCTCTCATGGAAAGCTTCTTCGCGAACGACACTCTCACGCCCGAGGAACTCTCGAAGGGGCTGAAGGCGGCTGTCGCAGGCAGGAGCCTGTTCCCGGTTCTTTCGGGCTGCTCCGTGCCCGCAGTGGGCCAGGCCTCCCTCCTGGAAGCGATCGTTTCGCTCGTCCCCTCGCCTCTTTCCGGCCGGCCGGCCGGGACAGTCGAGGGCACGGACGAGACGGCGGTCGCCCCGGACCCGTCGGGGCCGTTCGTGGCCAGGGTTTTCAGGGCGACGATAGACAAGCACGTCGGCGACATGGTCTTCTTCCGCGTCCTGCGGGGAACCGTGGACGGCGCGATGGATGTCGTCAACACCAGCAAGGGCGTGACCGAGCGGCTGGGCAACTACTACTACGTCTCCGGGGCGAAGCGCACCGACGCGTCCAGGCTCGTAACCGGCGACATCGCCGCCGCGGCCAAGCTCAAGGCCACTACCACCAACGACACCCTTGCGGACAAGCAGAAGCAGGTCTCCCTCGCGCCCATCTCCTTCCCGAACCCCGTGCACAGGGCGGCCATCGCCCCTAAGAAGCGCGGCGAGGAGGACAAGATGGGAGCCGGGCTCACCAAGCTCGCCGCACTCGACCCGACTCTCCAGTTCAAGAATGAGGCCGATATCGGGCAGACCACGCTGTCGGGCATGGGTGAGCAGCACCTCGCGACGGTTCTGTCCAGGCTCAAGGATCTCTATTCCGTCGAGGCCGAGCTGTCCAAGCCGAGGATCGCGTACCACGAAACCATTTCCAAGACGGTCAGCGGTCAGTACAAGCACAAGAAGCAGACCGGCGGCCGCGGGCAGTACGGGCACGTATTCCTGCGCCTCGAACCCATGCCGCGCGGCGAGGGCTTCGAATTCGCGAGCGAGGTCGTCGGCGGAACGGTTCCCACGAAGTTCATACCCGCCGTGGAGAAGGGCGTCACCGAGGCTCTGGACCGGGGCCCCGTCGCCGGGAGCAAGGTCGTGGACGTGAAGGCCGTCGTGTATGACGGCTCCTACCATGCCGTGGACTCCTCGGACATGGCCTTCAAGCTCGCTGCCAGCAAGTGCTTCAAGCAGCTCATGCTGGAGGCGGCTCCGCAGGTGCTCGAGCCCGTCATGTCCCTCGAGATAACCGTTCCGGACGAGTTCATGGGCGACGTGATCGGCGACGCCAACTCCAGGCGCGGCAAGATACTCGGCATGGATGCCGAAGGCGGCTTCCAGGTGATAAGGGCGCTGGTGCCCGAGGCGGAACTCTACCAGTACACGAGTTCGCTGCGGTCTCTGACGCAGGCCAGGGGAAGCTTCACCCAGTCGTTCTCCCACTACGAGCCCGTGCCGCGCGAAGTCCAGGAGCGCATCATGTCCGAGGTCACGAGGGAAGAGGAAGAGTAGACTTGAGCGGCCGCTTCAGGCTCCTGTCGACGATCCTGGCGGCCGTTGCTGCATCGGGGCTCGTCCTCCCCTCCAGTGCGTTCGCGGACAACCCCGGAGGAGGGTCGTCGAGCTCCGAAGACTCCGCTTCGCTCAGCGCATATATCGCGATAGGAGCCGGTGTCGTGGTGGCGGGCCTGCTGCTTCTCGACGCCCTGTCCGATTCCGACGCCGAGCCTGTGCCGGCGGACGGACCCTCCCGGGCTCCCGATACGGCTCCCGGAACCTCGACGGGCATAGACTGGTCGAGCGTCGTCCCGGCAGGCCCGGCTCGGGTTAACGCGATCACGGTCGTTCCCCGGGAAGCGTCGCTTCAGGATCGGGCCGGACGGCTCATCCAGGAGCTCGACCGCGTTTCCGGGTTTCCGGTCTACGATGAGCCTGTGATCCTCGGGGGGGCATCCGGAGCGGAAGCCTACGCCCTGGCCAGGGATTTCTTCGACGCGGGCTGGATGGTCGCCCTCTCTTCGGAGGCCGATTCCGTCCGGATTGAGATCTACGGGCCCGGGGGGCTCCTCGATTCGAGGTGCATCGCTCCGGACGAGGAGGCGGCCGCCGCCGGATTCGTAATCGATGCCCTGACAGCCGCCGGATACTGAGATATCGTGACAGGGAAGCTCCGAGGGAGGAACCGATGAAAATCCCGCTCTGCGTGCTCGCTGTTCTGACACTGGCCGGCGCCGCATCGGCGGACGGGATGCTCGTGAGCATCCCGCTCGACGCCTCGGCCGTCAACATGGACGCAGTGGGACCCTACACCAGAGTCTCCTACGACGGAGCGACCATAATCAACGGAGAGGGACTGCCCTCCCTGCCGGTGCTTCCGGTCAAGGTCGCCCTCCCCACAGGAACGATCGCCCGCGGCATGACCGTGGTCGAGGCTTCCTATACGCCTATGCGGGGCAGGTTCGAGGTCATGCCCAACGGCCCCGCCCTGCCATTCTCGGTCGAGCACGAAGTAAGGCCTGTCGTGCTCGACACTCACATATACGGCAACGACGTCCAGTTCCCGTTCGAGACCGCCGAGCTGAAGGGGTCCGGCCCCATCCTCGGGATACCGGTCGCCTCCCTCAACGTCTATCCCGTCCGCTGGAACTCCGTCAGCGGCCGTATCGAGACACTGACCTCCCTCACGGTATCGCTGGACATCGTGAACTCCGAGGAGGCCCGCACGATCCTGCGCCGCTCCGATCAGAGCGAGCAGCGCTCGATGGACATCGTGCGCTCCATGGTGGTCAACCCTGAGGCGGTATCGCACTCCGGCGCCAGCATCGTCGAGCCCAACGAGCTGGCCTACGGCGAGTACGTGATCATTTCCCATCAGGACTACGTTGGGGCCATGCAGAGGCTGGCCGACTGGAAGACGGCCAAGGGCGTTCCAACCAGGGTCGTCAACGTGACCTGGATCCAGTCCCAGTACAGCGCCTACGATCTTCTGCAGGAGATAAGGGCCTTCCTGACGGACTGCCGCACCGAGGGCGTCGAGTACGTCCTCATCGTCGGCGACGACGACAGGATCGCAGGCAGGCATGTAATGCTCGATGTAGACAGCACCTCTCCCCAGCCGGAGGCCCCCTGCGACATCTACTTCGCAGACAACAACGACACCGCTCCCGGAGCCGACAGGTGGGACTCCAACGGGAACCGCGTCTGGGGCGAGTACGGCATCGATCAAATGGACTACCACCCCGACTTCTGGGTCGGCAGGGCTCCAGTCAGGTCCGTCGCGGACGCAAACCTGTTCATAGACAAGGCATTCACCTACGAGCATCTCTCCGGCAGCGCATACGACTACTTCGAAACCGCTCCCGAGGAGATGCGCCTCGGCTTTTCCACCGGCTACCTGTGGTATGACCAGTACCACGAGCCACCAATCGACGTATATGGAAGCGCGCTGGCCTATCTGGTCGATAACTACTTCCCCGCCTCATGGGAGATCGAAGGCTGCCACGAGGAAGTCCCGCCGGGCAACAGCGCCGCCATCACCTCCGCCATGATCAATGCCGGGCCGCATCATGTAATGCACGCCAGCCACGGCGAAACGACGCACATGTACACCGCCCACGGCGACATGTGGACGACGACCCACATCCTTTCGCTCACCAACATGTCCGGCACTGGCACGATAGCCATCTGGAACTCGATGGCCTGCCACATAGGCGCTTTCGACACCGAGACATGCTGCAGCGACGCCTGGGTGCGCGCCGCGAACGGCGGCGGCTTCGGCGCCTTCAACTGCAGGGACGGCTGGGGAATGAAAGGCGTCGAACCGGGCACCAGCCTCAGCAACGACATCGTCAGGCAGTTCTACGTGGAGTACATGCAGAACGGCGTCTACAACCTCGGCCCCGCTCATGCCGTCAGCGTCGACAGGTTCCTTCCCCCGGATGACGCCTACTGGCACTGGTGCACGATGGAATACAACCTGATGGGCGACCCCGAACTGCCGATGTGGTCGACGCAGGCCTCCAGCATGGCCGTGACGCATCCTTCCTCGATTAACTCCACCGGAAACGTCACAGTCACCGTCACCGGAGACTCCGGGCCCCTGCCGAACGCCCGCGTGTGCCTGCAGAAGGGCGACTGGCAGACCGGCGAGGTCTACAAGGTCGGAACCACCGACGCCTCGGGCCAGGCGACCCTCTATGTCAGTCCGGCGAGCACCGGTCCCATGTCCGTGACCGTCTGGGCGCGCGACTGCAACAGCTACCGCGGTACGATCCAGGTAGTGGGCATCGGCATCGAGGAGACCGAGGGGCCCGCCGGAGCGTTCGCCATGGGCTCCCCGAACCCCAGCCCCGCCTTCTCGAGCGCCGCTATCGAATTCACGATGGGCAGCGCGGGCCGCGCCAGCCTGACCGTGTTCGACATGGCCGGCAGGATCGTGACCAGCCTGCTCGACACGGAGCTTGCCCGGGGCGGTCACTCCCTGGTCTGGAACCTCGAGTCCGCAAGCGGTTCGAGAGTCCCGGCCGGCATCTATACGATCCGCTTCGAGGCTCCGGGCTTCGCAGCCTCACGAAACCTCGTGGTCCTGAGGTAACCCTATCAGATCGTTTTTAACATCTGGACCAAACTCGGCTCTCCGGGTATCATCCCCGCTTCCCCGGATTCATCACAGGCCCGGCTCGGGTGAACGCGATCACGGTCGTTCCCCGGGCGTGTCGCTTCAGGATCCGGACGACTCATCAGGGAACTCGACCGTGTTTCCGGGTTTTCAGTATATGATCAGCGTGTGATCCTCGGGGAGGCATCCGGAGCGGATGCCTGTGCCCCGGCCAGGTTTTCTTCGACGCGGGCTGGATGGTCGCCCTCTCTTCGGAGGCCGGTTCAGTACGGTTGGGGATTTACCGGAGGTGCATCGCTCAAGACGGAAAGGCGGCCGTCGTCGGATTCGTCACGATGCTGACAGCCGCAGGATACCGAGAGATCGGAACATGGAAGCTCCAAAGGAGGAACAGATGAAAATCCTGCTCTGCGTGCTCGCTGTTCTTACGCTGGCCGGCGCCGCATCGGCGGACGAGATGCTCGTGAGCATCCCGCTCGACGCCTCGGCCGTCAACATGGACGCAGTGGGACCCTATACCAGAGTCTCCTACGACGGAGCGACCATAATCAACGGAGAGGGACTGCCCTCCCTGCCGGTGCTTCCGGTCAAGGTCGCCCTCCCCACGGGAACCATCGCCCGCAGCCTGACCGTGGTCGAGGCCGCATACACGCCGGTGCGTGGCAGGTTCGAGGTCATGCCCAACGGCCCCGCCCTGCCGTTCTCGGTCGAGCACGAAGCAAGGCCTGTCGTGCTCGACACTCACATATACGGCAACGACGTCCAGTTCCCGTTCGAGACCGCCGAGCTGAAGGGGTCCGGCCCCATCCTCGGGATACCGGTCGCCTCCCTCAACGTCTATCCCGTCCGCTGGAACTCCGTCAGCGGCCGTATCGAGACACTGACCTCCCTCACGGTATCGCTGGACATCGTGAACTCCGAGGAGGCCCGCACGATCCTGCGCCGCTCCGATCAGAGCGAGCAGCGCTCGATGGACATCGTGCGCTCCATGGTGGTCAACCCTGAGGCGGTATCGCACTCCGGCGCCAGCATCGTTGAGCCCAACGAGCTGGCCTACGGCGAGTACGTGATCATTTCCCATCAGGACTACGTTGGGGCCATGCAGAGGCTGGCCGACTGGAAGACGGCCAAGGGCGTTCCGACCAGGGTCGTCGACGTGACCTGGATCCAGTCCCAGTACACCGCCTACGATCTTCTGCAGGAGATAAGGGCCTTCCTGACGGACTGCCGCACCGAGGGCGTCGAGTACGTCCTCATCGTCGGCGATGACGACAAGATTGCAGGCAGGCATGTAATGCTCCGTGCGGGCAGCAATCAGGAGCCGCTGGCCCCCTGCGACATCTATTTCGCCGACAACAACGACACCGCTCCCGGATACGACAGGTGGGACTCCAACGGAAACCGCGTCTGGGGCGAGTACGGCATCGATCAGATGGACTACCACCCCGACTTCTGGGTCGGCAGGGCTCCCGTCAGGTCAGTCGCGGATGCCAACCTGTTCATAGACAAGGCATTCACCTACGAGCATCTCTCCGGCAGCCTGTACGACTACTTCGAAACCGCTCCCGAGGAGATGCGCCTGGGCTTCTCCACCGGCTATCTGTGGGATGACGCCGGCGTACCCGTTTACGGAAGCGCGCTGGCCTATCTGGTCGATAACTACTTCCCCACCACCTGGGAGATCGAAGGCTGCCACGAGGAGGTCCCGCCCGGCAATACCCCCGCCATCACCTCCGCCATGATCAATGCCGGGCCGCACCATGTAATGCACTCCAGCCACGGCGGCGAGACGGAGATGTATACCTCCTACGGCAACAGCTGGACGACGACCCACATCCTTGCGCTCAACAACATGTCCAGCACTGGCACGATAGCCATCTGGAACTCGATCTCCTGCCTCATAGGGGCATTCGACACCCAGACCTGCTGCGGCGACGCCTGGGTGCGTGCCGCGAACGGCGGCGGCTTCGGCGCCTTCAACTGCAGGTACGGCTGGGGGATGACCGGCGTGGCGCCGGGCACCGGCCTCAGCAACGACATCGTCAAGCAGTTCTATGTGGAATACAGGCAGAACGGCGTCTACAACCTCGGCCCCGCTCATGCCGTCAGCGTCGACAGGTTCCTTCCCCCGGACGACGCCTACTGGCACTGGTGCACGATGGAGTACAACCTGATGGGCGACCCCGAGCTGCCGATGTGGTCGACGCAGGCCTCCAGCATGACCGTGTCGCATCCTTCCTCGATATACTCGCCCGCAAGCGTCACAGTCACCGTCACCGGAACCTCCGGCCCCCTGTCGGGCGCCCGCGTGTGCCTGCAGAAGGGCGACTGGCAGACCGGCGAGGTCTACATGGTCGGCACCACCAACTCCTCGGGCCAGGCGACCTTCAATGTCAGTCCGGCGACAATCGGTGAAATGTCCGTGACCGTCTGGGCGCGCGACTACAACAGCTACCGCGGTACGATCCAGGTGCTGGGCTTCGGCATCGAGGAGACCGAGGGGACCACCGGAGCGTTCGCCATGGGCTCCCCGAACCCCAGCCCCGCCTTCTCGAGCGCCGCTATCGAATTCACGATGGGCAGCGCGGGCCGCGCCAGCCTGACCGTGTTCGACATGGCCGGCAGGATCGTGACCAGCCTGCTCGACACGGAGCTTGCCCAGGGCGGTCACTCCCTGGTCTGGAACCTCGAGTCCGCAAGCGGTTCGAGAGTCCCGGCCGGCATCTATACGATCCGCTTCGAGGCTCCGGGCTTCGCAACCTCGCGGAACCTCGTGGTGCTGAGGTAACCCCCCCGGGGAGCCTCAGGCTCCCCACAGCCCCGATATCATCGAGGGGCGCCGGTCCTCCGGCGCCCCTCCCCTTATCAGATCGTTTTTAACATTTGGACCAAACTCGGCGTTCCGGATACCCCCGCTTCTTCAGATTCATCCTGCGCGTTCCGCTGCGCTTGCCGGCTTCCCTACTCTATTCCTCCGGCAGACACAGCAGTATCCGATGCCGCCCGACCTGCGAGCCTGTCCAGGATGTCCTGCATCGCGGATGCGGTGGCTGTCTTCGAGTAATGGTAGACGAAGGGCCTGCCCTGGTCGCAGGCCTCCACGACTGCCGGATCCATAGGGATAGACCCCAGGAACGGCACGCCCATGTCATCGGCAATACTGCGGCCGCCACCCGAACTGAAAATGCCGGTCACCTCTCCGCACTTCGGACAGGCGAACCCGCTCATGTTCTCCACGATCCCGAGCACATCGACCCCGAGCTGCCTGCAGAAAGTGACCGACCTCCTGACGTCGACGGCCGACACCTTCTGCGGTGTCGTCACGATCACCGCGCCATCGACGGTCCCCAGAGACTGTAAGACGGTCAGAGGCTCGTCCCCCGTCCCGGGAGGCGAGTCGATTATCAGGTAATCAAGGTCACCCCATGCCACGTCGGACATGAACTGCCGTATCACCCCGGCCTTGAGCGGCCCGCGCCAGATCACGGCATCGTCCATGTTCCTCGTGAAGAAACCGATGGAGACGACCTTGATCCCGGCCACCACTACCGGCTCTATCTCACCCTCGCTCCCGCCGATGGACGACTCCTCGAGGCCCAGCATCGTCGGGATGCTGGGCCCGTGGATGTCGGTGTCCATCAGCCCGACCCTCCTGCCGGAAAGTGAGAGGGAGACCGCGAGATTGACCGCAAACGTGCTCTTGCCGACGCCGCCCTTGCCCGAAAGCACAACTATCTTGTGCCCGATCCGGTCCATGCGCCTGTTCAGCCTGTCATCCTCAAGGGTCTGTGAATTCGTCGGACAAGTCTCAGCCATCTCCGCTGTCTCCGATCGAGAGTAATTCCTCCCAGAGCCGCACGATCTCGGCGGCCGTGGGGGAGTCGGTTTCGACGACGGTCATCCCCGTCAGGAGGGACCTGGTGAAGCCAGGATCATACCCGATCCTGCCTGCCACCGGGACGCCTCTCTCCTTCATTGCAGACTCGATCCTCTCCGTGATGTCGGGGTTTATGTCGTGCTTGTTGATGCAAACCGCGGAGGGAACCGAAAAGTGTGCCGCCAGCGAGAGAACCCGCTCCAGATCGTGCAGCGCCGACAGGGAGGGTTCGGTGACGGCCAGGATCATCGAAGCCCCGGTGACCGAGGCGATGACAGGGCATCCGATGCCCGGAGGACCGTCGCAGATCACTGTTTCCAGGCCCTTCTCCGATGCGATCCTGCGAGCCTCCGTACGGACCAGCGATACGAGCCTGCCGGAGTTCTCCGCGGCCGGTGCCAGCCTCGCGTGAACAAGAGGACCGGTCCTGGCGGATGAAACCATCCAGACGCCGCAGTTTCTCTCCTCCATCAGTATGGCGCCGGACGGGCAGAACCTCGCGCACACCCCGCATCCCTCGCAGCCGACCGGATCGATCTGATAGATCCCACTCGTATCCCCGGATACAGCGTCGAAACGGCACAGCTCCAGGCACTTTCCGCAGGCGGTGCATGCCCCGGGGTCGATGACGGCCATGTGGCCGCTGAGGAACGCGTTCTCCCGTCCGGGAGAAGGCGTGAGGAGCATGTGCGTGTCGGCGGCGTCCACATCGCAGTCCACAACAACGACCGGCGCCGCCAGCACCGCCAGGGAGGCGCTCACGCTCGTCTTGCCGGTGCCCCCCTTGCCGCTCACGACGACTATCTCTCTCATTCCGGCCTCCGGTCACGGCCCTGACGGAACTCTCTCGTCATCCGTCCCCCGGCCATTGCAACAGTCCGCTCGCGTAGCAGTTCGAACAGGGATTTCCACCCCGGAATGGCATCTACCAGAAGTTCGCCCCTGGAATAGGCCTCGGCGGCCCTCCTGTCATCCGGTATTTCGAGGAGCACCGGTATGCCTCTCTCCTTCGCGAACGCTCCTACGTCCAGACCTTCAGGTCCGGTTCTGTTCACCACTATGCCGGCGGGAATGCCCACTTCAGCCACGGCGTTCACTGCGAGACCGAGGTCGTGCAGGCCGAAGGGGGTCGGCTCGGTTACGAGCAGAACCATATCCGCTCCGCGGATGGCTGCGATCATCGGGCAGGATGTGCCCGGCGGGCAGTCTATGATACAGGGTTCTCCGGCCCTCGAGCATTCCTTGACCGCGCGCACGAGGGGCGGGGCCATGGCCATCCCGACATCCAGCCTGCCGGTCACCAGTGTCACAGAACCGCATTCAGACCGCTCGACCGTCCCGATGCGGGACTCCTTCTCACTTATCGCCCCGCGGGGGCAGACCAGGGCGCATCCCCCGCAGCCGTGGCACATGCCGGGAAAAACCAAAGGAGCTGATCCAACGGATACTATCGCCTTGTAGGCACAGAACCTGCTGCACTCGCCGCAGGCGTCGCAGAGGCTCTCGTCGACTTCCGGAACCGGAATGCCGACCTCACGGGTCGTAATTATTCCGCCGTAAAGAAAAAGCGTGCAGTTGGGCTCCTCCACGTCGCAGTCGAGCAGTGTCACCCGGGTACCCATGCTCCTGGCCAGATTCACCGCCACGGTCGTCTTCCCGGTGCCGCCCTTCCCGGACGCCACAGCCACTGTGAAGGATCCGCCGCCGTTCACTTCGTGAAGAAAAGCCTGCAGAAGCAGTTCCCCTGGTCGCCTATCTCATCCTTCCATTCGGGGCAGGGACAGACCTTGTCCTTCCCGGGGTCGAGGGGATGCGACTGCTTGCAGGGGCAATATCTCCTGCCGGTTGCGACCAGGTTCTCGGTCATGAGACCCACCACCTTGTCGAGTCGCTCCATGTCCGGATTGAGGACGAGCCCCTCCCGGCCTGCGATGCCTTCCAGCTCTTTCAGAAGCTGTCCGTACTCCTTGTCATGCTTGGTCCAGGATGACATTCGTGTCACTCTCCCGTGATGGGGTCGATGCTCTACCAGTGAGTATCCACGTCGGCTTCCGAGAGCCGTGCGAGCCTGCCCTCCCGATGCATATCGAGGGCTTCGCCGACGGTGCAGGACGGCGCCGACCATACTTCGACTCCTGCATGCTTGAGGACTGCGAAGGCCTTCGGCCCGCAGTGCATCGTGACGAGGGCTTCCACACCCAGGTTCGCCACCCTCTCGGCTGCCTGGATCCCGGCGCCCTGTGCAGCCGAGATACCGGCTGTGTTGTCGATGGATTCGACAGTACCGCTATCGGTGTCCACGACGACTATCCTGGCGGCCCTTCCAAACCTCTCGTCCAGCATGGACTCCCGGTTATCCCCCTTCGAAGCGAAAGCTATCCTCATGCTGCCTCCTTTTGCATCCCCGACCGGCCGGTGCCGCCGAAGGAACATCCTTGACTGCGGCGTTTCCGGTCAGGACTTGTCTGCAGAGCCTTCCTGCGCTTCGAGGCTCCCGAGCCTCGCCTCTATGTCATCGAGAGCCTTCCTCAGCATGTCTGCCCGTGCCGAGAGCATGCGTCTCTCCTCCTCGGCGGTGTACTCGACCGATCCAACGGGAGCGGCCCCGGCCGCATACCCTCCCCGACCCGCCCCCCATCCCCTGCGACAAGCCAACCCGGGCCGCCGGAATCCGCCGGCTGCACCCGGCACACCCGCTCGGCCGCAGAAACCCAGTCCCCTGCCGATCGATGGACCCATTCCTCTCGGTCCAGTCCCGTCTCCACCCGGCATTTCCCTCTCCTTTCCGTTCAACTACGCTCTTACCATCCCTGCGCCGCACGCAGGGCAGACCATGCTTCCGCAGGGGATACCCCGCTCGTGCGGCTGCTCGAATCCACAGACCGGACAGCGACAGACGCCCGGGGCTCCCCCGTCCTCCGCCCTGCCGCGTCGACCGCGGCTGCACCCGGTTGAACCTCCACCGCCGGGGCCGCATCCGAATCCACCCCGCATGCCGCGTCTCCTTCCGCATCCAGGCATGGGATGCTCCTCCCGGAGATCCACGCCCCGTTTCAACGACTCTTCGATCTCGGAGACATCGCCAGAGATGAACGAGATCACTTCGATCCCGGCCGCTTCCAGGAGGTCCTTCAGGAACGGAGTGACGGCGCCGCAGACGAGTCGGTCCACGCCGATCTCCTGAAGTCTGCCGACCCTGGCCGGCCCACCCTCTGGAAGGGCCACTTTCTTGCCGGGCTCTTCGTCACTACCGAAGAGGGTCACGGAAACGGCAGTGTCGAACACAGGTGAAATCCGGCCGCGCCAGCAGGCTATCGCTGTCCTCATGCGCCACCTCCTGTAATAGATATAGCAATTCGCATGCCTGCGAAGGCTTCCAGATATATCATATTCTACAATAATGGAATATGATGTTGCATCAGAATCGTGGAAGCGGAGTTTGTCGCAAGATTGCAACAATAACGAAGATTCTGTTGCAATAGAGCTACAGCGTTCCGGTCAGCTTCCGTTCCGCTCGATTCCCAGGGCCTTCATCATCCTGTAGAGTGTGCTGCGATGAATGCCCAGATCCTTCGCAACTGCGGAAGGGCGGTCTCCCAGTCTCGCGAAGGCTGCTCTGATGGCGGCTGCATCCGTCTCCCTGCGGGTCTCCCTCATGCCCCGGAGGCGCTTGGCCGGGATCGTACCGCCGGACAGCTCCGGAGGGAGGCTTTCGATCCCGATGGTTTCCCCGCTGCAGACTATGAACGCTCTCTCGATGACATTTTCCAGTTCCCTGACGTTTCCGGGCCAGTCATGGGCCATAAGGATCGACAGCGCCTCCGGACTGATGCCGCGGATGGATCTGCCCTGTACCTTGTTGAGATGACCGATGAAGGAGTCGACGAGGATCGGGACGTCCTCCAGCCTCCTTCGTAGCGGCGGCATCTCGATGCGCATCACGTTCACCCGGTAGTAGAGGTCCTCCCTGAAGCCGCCCTCCTTCATGGCTGCGTGGAGATCGCGGTTCGTGGCGGTGATCACCCGGGCGTCGGAAGACTCGCTTCTGACGGCTCCCAGCGGCTCGAAGCGGCGATCCTGCAGGAAGCGAAGGAGTTTCACCTGCATGGGTGGGGCGAGTTCGCCTATCTCGTCGAGGAACAGGGTGCCTCCCCTCGCGAGCGCGAAGCGCCCGGGCTTGTCCTTCCCGGCTCCGGTGAAGGCCCCGGCCTTGTAGCCGAACAGCTCGGACTCGAGAAGGGTGTCGGGAAGGGCGCTGCAGTTCACGGCGACGAAAGGCCCCTGACTCCTCGGGCTCATGGAGTGGATGGTCCGCGCGAGCAGCTCCTTGCCGGTACCGGTCTCGCCCTGGACGAGCACGGTGCTCGTGCTGGCGGCGACAGCCGGGAGCACCTCGAAGATTCTCTTCATCAGAGGGCTCCTGCTGACGATATCCCCGGCCTCACACCTGCCTCTCAGTTCTTTCCGGAGAGCCTCGATCTCGCTCAGGTTGCGGAAGGTCTCGGCTCCTCCCGTTATCCTGCCTCGGGAGTCGCGGAGAACGGCGGTGGAGACGCTTATCGGCACTCTTCCGCCGTGGGCGTCTATGATGAAGCCTGTCCTCCCGATCACGGGGCGTCCACTGGCCAGAGTCTCCCTCAGGGCGCAGCCTGTCTCACACATGCTGCATCGGAAGACATCGGAGCAGACCTTTCCGACAGCCTCCTCCCTCGGAGTGCCGGTGATCTCCTCCGCGGCTCTGTTGAAAGTTGTGATGCGCCAGTCGGAGTCGACAGTGAACACACCGTCGGAGATGCTCTCCAGGATGGCTTCGGTGGTTGTCGCCCGCTTAGTCATGATTCATGCTAACAAAGACGCGCCCGGTGTGCAACCCGGGTCACAATCAGATCGTTTTTACAATCTGGACCAAATTCAGCTCTAAGGTATATCCTTCCTTATCTATACAGATAAATTGTCATTTTCCACGGCGACCGTAATCAATTCCCAACTGATTTTAGTCTATCCAACGATGAATCTGGCTCATTCGGGCCATGGATCGCCGGTCCACAACCCGCATAGAGGCTGGCAGTTCAAAAATATGACATGAATTTGGACCAGATGTTAAAAACGATCTGATCAGGGGCGGACGAGGTAGATTGCGGGGAGGGAGATGAGGGTCGTGGCGAACTTGATCAGTATGTTGGCCAGGATGACGGCGGCGATCGTCGTCCCGGGCAGCACGCCCGTGAAGGCGGCCAGGCAGAAGATCACGCTGTCCACCGGAATCGAGGCCGCGTTGCTGGCGAGGACCCTCATCCACTGGCGACCCTCGCCGAACCTTTTCACCCACAGCGAATAGACCTCGGTGTCGAGCAGCTCCGAGATGACCTCGGCGAGAATCGACGCCGCAACGATGCGCCACACCGGCGACAGGACCAGCCCGAAACCCTCCTGCGGACCCACGGACAGGTCGGGCTGCATGACGGAAACCAGCCGGAAGAGTCCCGCCATGAAAACATTGACCGCCGCCGCCGTGAAGATGAGCGCCCGGGCTGCGGCCTTCCCCGCCGCCTTGTGCACCAGATCCCTCAGCGTGAAGGTAAGGGGATAGACAAGCGTGCCTGCGTCCATGGAAAGCCCGGCGAGTGTGACGATCCGCAGGCTCGCGATGTCCGACATCATCTGGGCCGCCAGATAGCAGGCGGAGACGACCGCGATCGTCGAAGGCGAGGATGCCGGGCGTGCGTCCTTCCCCGGATCGGTTCCCGCCGGGAGAGAGAGCGTCACGGGATTATGTTGACGAGCCTGCCCGGTACGACGAGAACGCGCTTCGGTTCGGCCCCGCCCAGGATCTCCCTTATTCTGTCCAGCGAGAGGGCCGCACTCCGGACCTCGTCCTCCGTGGCGTCGACCGGAACGTCAATCCTGGCGCGCACCTTCCCCGCAACCTGCACGGCCAGCTCGACACTCTGCCGCACGAGGTCGGATTCGACCCATTCCGGCCAGGGCATCGTGTGGATGGAGGCGTCGCCGGTGGTGAAGCCGCATCGCCTGCCCAGCTCCTCGGAGATGAACGGAGTCATGGGAGCCATCATCACCAGCAGGTCACGCAGCGCCTCCCGCCATACCTGGAGGCATGTCCCCGCCTCCTCGCGGTTGGCGGCCAGGAAGTTGACGAACTCCATCATCGCGGCGACGCCGGTGTTGAACTGGAAGGTGTCGATGTCCTGGGTCACCTTCCGCACCGTGCGCGCGAGCTGGTATTTCAGATCCTTCTCGAAGTCGGCGTCGCGGGGCAGGAGAGGAGCGGCCTGGGTCTCCACCACGATGTTCCAGACCCGCCTGAGGAACCGGTAGGTTCCGGCTATGCCCTCTTCGCTCCATTCCAGCTCCGCCTCGAAGGGCCCCATGAACAGGATGTACAGTCTCAGGGCGTCCACGCCGTACTTCTGAACCATGTCGTCGGGCGTGACGACGTTCCCCCTGGACTTCGACATCTTCTGATGGTCCGCCCCCAGGAGCATGCCCTGGTTCAGCAGCACCCTGAACGGCTCCTGGAAATCCACCATCCCGGCGTCGTACATCACCTTGGTCCAGAACCGCGCGTAGAGCAGGTGCATCACGGCGTGCTCGGCCCCGCCGACGTAGAGGTCCACCGGGAGCCAGTACCTGACGGCCTCGGGATCGAAGGGCCCATCGGCGTATTTCGGCGAGGCGAACCTCAGGAAGTACCAGGACGAGCAGGCGAACCCGGCCATCGTGTTGGTGTCGCGCAGCGCATCCCCGCCGCAGTCCGGGCACTTCGTGCGGACCCACGAGTCCGCCCTGGCGAGGGGAGAGCGTCCGGTCTCGTCGGGCTCGTAGCTCTCCATGTCCGGGAGGGTCACGGGGAGATCGCGGTCGGGCACGATGCCGCAGGCCGGGCAGTGGATCATCGGGACGGGGGCGCCCCAGTACCTCTGACGGCTCACCAGCCAGTCGCGGATCCTGTACCGCATCGCCTTGCGTCCGTAGCCCTTCTCCTCGGCGCTGGAAGCCATGGCCTCCCGTGCCGCCGCGGAATCGAGGCCGGTGAACGGACCGCTGTCCATCAGCATGCCATCGGCGACCGTGGCAGCCTCCTCGACCCCCCGCGGCACACCACCGGGTGCGATGACCTCGCGGATGGGTATCCCGAACTTGCGCGCGAAGGCGTGGTCCCTCTCGTCATGGGCGGGGACGGCCATGATCGCCGCGGTGCCGTATCCGGCCAGGACGTAGTCCGAAACCCAGACAGGGATGCGTTCGCCGCTGAACGGATTGACGGCCGACGCGCCGGTGAAGACCCCCGTCTTATCCCTTTCGGCTGCGAGGGTTCTCTCGCGATCAGTCCTGGAGCGGGCGAGCTCGGCGTAGTCCCTGACGGACTTGAGCCTGTCCGGGGTGCAGAACCTCTCCAGATCCGGATGCTCCGGGGCTATCACGCAGAAGGTCGCCCCGTAGATCGTGTCCAGCCTGGTCGTGTAAACCGGTAGGACGGAGGTGCCCCCGGCGGGAAGCTCGACCACGAAGTCGACCTCGGCGCCCTCAGACCTTCCGATCCAGTTCCTCTGCATGGCCTTGATCCCCTCGGGCCAGTCGAGGCCGTCGAGATCGGCCAGAAGTCTGTCGGCGTAGGCCGTAATCCGGAAAAACCACTGGCGCAGGCGTTTGCGCGTCACTTCACCGCTGCAGCGCCAGCAGACGCCGCCGGCGGACTCCTCGTTCGACAGGACGATCCTGCAGGAGGGGCACCACATCTGGTCGCTCTCGTCCATGTAGGCCAGCCCGCGGTCGTAGAGGAGCAGGAAGAACGCCTGCGTCCACCTGTAGTACTCCGGAGAGCTGGAGTTGATCTCGCGATCCCAGTCGTAGCTGCACTCGATGAGCTTCATCTGCCTGCGGTAGGTGTCCGTGTTCGCCGCGGTCACCACGCTGGGATGCACGCCGGTCTTGATCGCGTACTCCTCGGCCGGCTGCCCGAAAGCATCCCATCCCATCGGATGCAGCACGTTGAAACCGGACATTCGCTTCTTCCGGCTGATCACGTCCGTCGGGATGTAGTTCCTGCAGTGACCTACCGAAAGCCCCGATCCGGACGGATATGGGAAGAAGTCCAGACAGTAGAAGGGTTCGGCTCCGGGCCTGGTGCCGGTGCGATACAGCCCGGCCTGCTCCCAGAAACTCCTCCATCTGTCTTCGATCGATCTGAAATCGTAGCCGTCCAAGGCGCAATCCTCCAGATGCCGGCCGGTTCGGACCGGATTATCGGTCTACGGATGCGTCAGACCTCCGGCGCCAGGGTTTCCTCTTCCATTTCCGCCGGCGTGACGATCCTGATTTCGTTTCCGTCGAGCTCGAATATGCAACCCGAAAGCTCAAGTGCGATGGCCAGGAGTTCCAGCTCCGCGGCGGGCGGGATCGAGCCGGATGCAGCCAGCTCCATTGCCTGATCGAGCGGCATCCTGGGTTCGAGAGACCTTTCCCACCCGATCTCGAAAACCGCCAGTCCCCCGCTTCCCTGCCTTATCCCTCCCGTTCCGTCCATGGGTCCGGGAAGCCGCCCAACGCGGATGGACGGAGTAGCCCCGTGCCCGGCCACCGAAATGCACGTCTCCATTATGTCGGAGATCAGACCGGCGTCCACCCTGACGACCGGGGGCTCGCTGCTCAGATCCAGATCCGGCGGCCTCCTGCCCTTTGCTATGCATTTCTGGACGAGCAGGCCGAGAATGTCGGCGGAGGGCACGCCCGCCGGGCGGGACAGAATGGCCCTGCCCATGTAGCCAAGGAGCCTGGAGACCCTTGCCAGGGAGGCCATGTCCAGCAGCAGGGACATCAGCACCGGGCGCACCGGATTGTCCCGGTCCAGCATCCGGGATATGGTGGACAGCTTTCCTCGTGCGTCGCGGGCCTTGTCGGGGAGCCAGACGGCCAGATCCCTGACGGCCCGGAGCCATACCGGAGATGCCGATGATTCCTCCGTGGGGACGGAATGCCAGATCAGCCGGGATCTGCCGTCTATCTCGAGCGGAGTTACGACCAGAACGGCCCTCCTCCCGGATTTGCCTGCGTCGAAGACCACGGAGCCGTACCCGAAGAGCCGCGCCTGCCTGGCGGTTTCGCGAATCTCGTCCGATCCCAGCGGCACAAGCCTGCTCACATGAACTCCGCCCTCCACCCAGATCCCCTCCACGATGCCGGGCGAGGTGACCATCCCCGCCTCGTCCGTGAAGAAGACCGTGGTTTCCTGCGGGGGTCCGCCCCAGTCCATGAGCCCGCGTCCGAGGGAGCAGGCCAGCGAGCCGGCGAGCGCGCCGGAGGCCAGATATCCGATCAGTTCGAGATTGCCGCGGGCGGCGTCATCCGTCAGCTCGAGCCTGGCGGAGTGTTCCGCAAGTCCGTCCGGAGCCGGGATCGACAGGGTCATCGTCCTCTCGCCGCGTGTCTTCCCCGAGCGGGCTTCCATGATTCCGTCGCCCATCGGGAGGATAGCCGTCACGCCGGCCGCTCCGGTGACGGCTGCGGTGAAATCCGCGAGCGCCGAAGCGAACTGCCTGGGGCTGGATGAGTAGGCGAGCCTGGATATGGCGCTGGTAAGCAGGCGGGTGTTCTCCGAGTGCCCCTCCTTCATCCGGCCTGCCGCAGCGTCGTCCAGCCTCATCCCGCTCAGGATGCAGACGTTCTCGGCCGAATCCCCGTCGGACCGCTCAGAGCGGAAGAGGCGCCATGAGCAGGCCGTCTTCGAACCGTCGGGCCTCCTCACGGTCCAGGTCGTAGGCGGAGAAAACTGGGTGCCGGCCATCTTCCTGGCCTCGGAGATGCCGCCCACGGGGCCGAACAGCATCTCGATGACACTGGTGGACCTCTTCTTCGCCGAATCGGAGTCGAGGCCCGTGAGATCCGCCATCTCCCTGTTCCAGTGGATGACGCGCCAGTCCTCCCCGAAAACGGCTACGGGGATTCCGATCCCTGCAAGCAGATCGGAGGAGAACTGCTTCTCCCTCTCGCTGGAGGCGACGAGCTGATCGATCTGCGACGCGCGCACCGCTGCCTCCAGCGAAGAAGAGATGTGGGCCGAGAGCATGGTGGCTTCGGCCAGGAAATCCTGCGCCTCCTCCATCGTGGGGAACAGGAGGACCAGGAACCCCCTGTCCGTATTCCCTGCGCCGATGGGAATGACATCGAGGCATTCCTCGGAGACAGTCCCGGGCCGGAGTTCGTCCAGCCTGATGCAGAGGCCGGGGCTTCCGCTCCATGCCGCCCTGGGAAGCCTCAGCTCGATGAAATCCTCGGGAAGCTGGAAGGACCAGTCGCCGGTGGATGCGGCCAGCCGGCTCGTTCTGAGCCTGTCCGGATTGAACAGCGCCGCCGCGGTCGCTCCGGAGAGCCTGGCCACGGAGCTTACGACGATGCCGGGTATGGCGGAGGGCTCGGTGCGGTTCAGCAGGTCGATGAACTGGATCATCCTGCCGTTCCTCGCAGTGTTCCGCTCGAGTGTCTCGGACAGGGTGAACCTGTCCGTGAAATCCTCGAAGATCCCGACGACCTGCAGGCTGTCGTCCTCCTCCGAGCGAACCGGCTTGAAGGTCTGAACTACTACGCGACTCCCGCCGCCGGGGAGGGTGAAGGCGACCGTGGAGGGGGGGATCTCCGGTTCGCCAGCCTGCAGCCGCCTCACGGCCTGGTCAAGGGAGGCGAAGCATTCGGCCGGAAGGACCTCGTAGACGGCGACCCCGGGGAGTCCCTCACGGACGCCGAAGATCCTCCCGAAGGCCCTGTTGGAAACCAGTACCCTGAGATCCTGGCTCAGCATCACGAGCCCCGTGGAGATGCTCTGGAAGTATGTCTGGTTCATTCTTCTGGCCGATCGCAGCCTCCGCTCGACCTCGAAGCTGTCCGAGGTGTCGACGAACACGCCGATCATCCCGGGTCCGCCCCGGGAGAAGACGGCTTCGACCCTCCTCCTGACCCCCGGCCTTATCTCGGCCCTGACGGTCTTCCCGTCGGCGACCTCGCTCATCACGCCGCTCCATGCGAAGAGGACCGGAGCAGGGACCAGCGATTCCAGGGACCGGCCGATCGCGGCCTCGGACTTGATGGGGATTATCCCCGTCATGGCCCTGTTCCACAGGCGTATGATGCCGGACGGATCGACACCGACGACACCGGTGCCGAGATCCTCCACCATCGAGTGGCTCCCGGCCTGGTCGCCCTCCAGGAACTCGAACACCGTCACGACGATCCCGCCGGCGGAGGGATCGAGGGTGAAGAGCAGGTTCCCGTACCCTGTCATGAGGGGGGTTTCCGGCGTGCCCGACATGAGAGAGGCCGAGAGGCCCTGGGGAAGCAGATGGAGAGGTTCCGAACTCTCCACGAGGGAACGGCCCTCGATGCCGAGAAGTCTCATGCAGTCGCCCGAAGCTTCGGTGACGCCGGCGGAGGGATTCCACACGAACCTAGCCCACGATCTGGTCGCTATGTCGGAATTCCAGCCGGTATTCATGGTTCAGCTCCCGGAGTCGCCCCGACAGGCGGGACTCCTGTGCGGCGAACTACCCGAAGGCCCCGACGCCTTCATGCGGGTCGTTCGGAGAGCTCCCCGCGGTGATTCCCGGAAGAGCGCAGCCGGATGATGGAACAGACTCCCGCGCTCCTCGATCCCGACACGCCTGAACGGGGTCCGGCGGGGGAGGCTCTTCCTCGGTCGGCTGCCGGATCAGGGCCGGAGTCCCGCCTTCACAGGGTCCAGTCGAGGCCGACGCTGCAGGATCCCACCTTGTCCGTGACAGTATCGAAGCCCTCGTACCCGAACGCCGTGGTCCGCCGGGAGCTGCTCTCGAACATGAAACCGCCCCGCAGAACCGCCCTGCCGATTGTTATCGCCGTGCCCATGGCAAAGCCCAGGTTGCTGCGGCTGGATTCGGAGCCGCGGTCCGAGAAGGACAACGCGCCCCCCAGAATGAATCCGGGATTGGGCGAAAAACGGCCGGAGAGCCGCCCGATGAAGGTATTCTTCTCTCCGGGATCCCTGATCTCGCCTTCCACTCCGATCGAAAAATCCTCCGCCGTCCCTCCCGAGTGGAGTATCGCTCCTGCGGCCACGCGCGGTGGGTAATGGTCGGAGCCGGAGGTCCATGCGACCGAGGCGGAGTTGAGACCGAAGGGGAACGTCGCGCCGGCATGGACGCAGAATCCGCTCTCGTCCCATCCCCATGTCGCCACGGAGTCCTCTTCGCCGACCCTGTCGTCGTAAGCGTACTCCAGATCGGCGGAACCGAAGCGCGGACCGGCGGAAACCCCGAGCGAGACCCACCTGGCAACACGGTACGAGCAGCCTGCGACGGCCTCCCAGAGGCCGCCGGAGGCTTCCAGGGCCTCCGCTCCCGTTATGTAGCCGGGGATCAGGGGGTTCTCGGCCAGATAGTGCCGCCCGTCGTAGCTCACGTCGCTTACCCTGGCCAGGCCGGCGCCCAGCGTCAGGGATCTCCCGGCCGGAATCCTCGTCGCCAGAGAGGTCGGGCCGAGGGAGAGGTAGCTCCTGGAGTGCAGTCCGATGCTGTCCTCGACATTTTCGGTGACGATCGCGGGGCCGATGCAGATTTCAATGCCCGGGGCGGAGACCCGGCCCAGGTTCGCCGGGTTCAGCAGCACGGATGTGGGTTCGCCGTAGCCGATGGCCATGGCTCCCCCGAGGAGCAGATTCCCCGCCCCGATGCCCGGCATGACGGTGCCGTCCGCGACGGCATCCTCATATCCGAACCCGTATGCCGAAAGGAAGGGTACAGACAGAACGAGCGCCAGCAAAGGCAGCGCCTTCATCATCTACCTCCTCCATCCACCCGTGGGCGGTTCCCTGGCTTCGGGACTGTCTGCCGGGCAGAGCGCCCGTCCGGCCTGTCGGGACCGGACGGGCGCACGCCTTCAGCTCTTCAGCTCTTTATTCCGCGTACGAAGTCGAAGCCGGCCTTCACGGCCTTCTCGTTCAGCTTCACTATGGCTTCGCCCGAGTAGAGCGAAGGCAGCAGCCTGATTATGTCATCGAGCGCGAACAGGCC
>ERZ1026800.657-NODE-657-length-27321-cov-5.160881_pt1 | contig 27321 bp, 33 predicted proteins | sample MGYA00520873_ERZ1026800 | MGnify/ENA primary metagenome ERZ1026800 (study PRJEB33270, sample SAMEA104284475) | anaerobic digester metagenome | biome: Anaerobic digester microbiome; feature: mesophilic sludge digester; material: Anaerobic digester biomass | place...
GGTGCGGCGCAAAGGGCGCGCAACCACGTTCCACCGCCTTCCGGCAGAGCCGTTCGGCGGTCACCGTGTTCCGGGAAACGTCCCCGGCGTACCGGCTGCAAATGAATACCCGTTTCATGCGTTCCTCCGAGTTTTCGTTTAGAAAGCCCGGCAGGCGATGGGCCTGCCGGGCATGACTCGTTGCTTTGGTCGTTCTCGCACCCGCCCGGCGGAGACCACCCCCGCCGGGCAATTCGTTTACTCTTCGTCGTCGCCTGTGGCTATCCCCGCTTCAGTCAGCAGGGCTTCGATAACAACATGGCCATGACTTATCAACGCGTCCTGTATGCGCTTCTCATTGCGCCGCAAGAACTCTTCCGCCCGTTGATCGCTCAGTTGTGGCGCCAGGCTTTGAACGTCTCCCGGCCGCCATGCGATCTTTGCGTAATCTGTCATGACCTTGACCTCCATATCTTCCCGCGCAACCACTGCGCGATTAGATAGCCGAGAAAAGCGCCCACGGCGGCGGCGGGAATGGTCACCCACGACACGCCGGGAGAAATAAGCTTGGCTACAGCTAGTGTCCCACCAGTATAAAGCGCCGTCAATCCCGCATTGTACAAGGTGCGACCGAGTGATTTCCGTTCCACGTCACTCCTCCAGATGGTTTATCCTGAAGAAATCCGCATGCATCGCAAAGTCGCAAGGCAGCGTCTTCCTCTCAGGTATGCCGGGGAGCACATCGCGCCCCAGCGAGTGCGATAGCAATAGCCTAGCCCCCGTCGAGCATACGCGATTGCGCGAGCCAAAGTCTAGCTTGTGCAACCACGGCCAACGGAAGGCGATTAACTCGCCTAGATCATATAGCGTGCCATCATAGCGCATAGAAGCATCCATGATCGAGTGCTGCAGCTTGTTCAACGAAAACCTAGGGCGATAAACCCTCAGCCCGGGCCATTTTAGCATCTCTTGCGTGACGTAGAAATGCCTAGCTGCCGGGCCGGTGAATTCAAAACCGATACACCTATCAGCATCACTCTCTACGCACAGCCTAACGTGATCAGCCTTCAGCTCATTATCCAATGCGCCAGGATAGCGCTTACGCGACAGGCGCATCAACTCACGATGAAAATAGCGGTTCCAAAACTCTTTGAATCCCCCGCCAGGCTCGCGCCAGGTGAGGATGACATCACCGGGCAGCAACGGTAGACGACTCATCAAGTCCTCCTTAGTTCACAGGCTTAACCACGATGTGGTCCCAATAGCCAATATCGTCCAATAATTTAGACAGCCGCTCTCGCAGGTCTTTGCGGAGAGCTCTATCATCTGCCCACCCAGTCTCGTTCCGTGTGCGCAGGTGTTCGAGTACCGCACCCACGGTTTCATCCATGCACGGCTCATCCCGATAGCGATCCAGGAGATCACGTACAGCCCTTGACTGCTCGGGGTTGCCGAAAACGAGAATCCGGTGGAGGCCGACGAAGCCTATGCGTCCACCGGTGTAGTTAGAAACGGTTTCCACCTGTATGTTCCACAATAATGAATACACCAGAATGCGCTCCATCTCTGGAGAGCGGAAGTCCTGCGGGATGTGGACATAGGCATTATCAAAAGCTAGGGGCGTAGGAACAATAGCCCGCTGGCCCACGAGTGTTGACCACAGACTGTAGATAATCTCGGATGGAACGCCGTTTGAAAGAGCTTCTACCGTAACATTAACCGGCAAAACCCTAGCTCCCGGCATTCTAGCTCCTTCACGATACTCGGGACACGAGTAGATAGCTGGATAGGGGTCATTCATTGCGGTGCTACACCGCACCAAAAGGTTATGACCATCACAGTCTTCTGCGTATGCGTTCCAAACATCCTTCAAGAATGTACCTTCTCCGAGTTTGACTGTCTGGCCTTCAATCCGAAATTCGATATCCAGGTGTTGTGTTCGTCCTCCAAACTTCCAGATTGTGAATGCTATCGGTTTGTCCGAGTTTACTTCATTAAACTCCGATCCACGGATAACAAGACCTGAATAGAAATCAAAGTTTTCTAGCAGTATTGAGAGGCAAGCGTTGTAACTTCTCCGACCGAGAAAGAGTCCGAGAGGAGAGAAGAAGGCAAGATACCCTGTCCCTAATTGTTTCATCACTTCAATAAGCTGTCCAATTGCGGGAAGCATACGATCTTGTCTTCCATACTGCTTAAGATTCTCAGGGGGATCAACACGCATTCCGGCAATATGCTGGTCATCATGTACCGGACTTTTCTTACTCCGACTAGAGCCAAACGGCGGGTTCGTGAATATCACCGACCGCTCGGTCCACACGTCTCTCAAGCCCCAACGATCTATCAACTCCTCGGCGGAAAACGCATTGATGCAGTCTATATTATCAGCCCGCCACGCAGTCCCCTCGAAGGTCATGCGTGCGATTTCTATGTCCTCCAGCGAGATATCGTTCATTATCCCCGGAGTGTCCACGAATGGAGTCACGAGTGACCCGCTCCCCGCATAGGGTTCGAGTATGAAGTCCGGGTCCACATGTTGAAGGATGATGTCATGCACGCGGTTCGCCAACTCCGGCTTCGTGTAGAACTTGCCGAGCACGCGGCGATCCTCAATGCGATCATACTCATCGAAATGCGCGCGCAGGACTTCAACTGATCGCGGCGTGACTCTAAGCGCCTTAACGAAAGACTCATCCTCGGGGCGTATCCTCTTGGCACGCACCGTGGAGCCGTCAATGTTATCAGAAATACCACCAGTACGCAGTAGGACTATCTCGCCTTGATTAATGTATACGTCGGCGATCTTGAGGATCAGCTCTCGCACATCGACATCGTAACGCTCAAGCCTAGACATGATATACATGACATTGCGCTCGTTGATGAATACATAAGGCGAGTGAAAATCGAGTGGCTCGTCGTAATGATTAATGGCAAATGGCGTGCCCAATATCGCCTGCGCTTCAGCATTGCGATTATGCAGCACTGACGATGGGGCTAGTGTTAATGACGGATCTATTGATCTGGCGAACTCCTGCAATAAGCCATACTCAGGCACGTTGAAGAATTGTATCTCGCTATCATTAGCCACGCCTAGCATTTGCGGGGTGAAGTTGCGCTCTCCATCGCTTCCGAATTCTCGATAGACGCCGTACAGCAATTGAGCATACCCGCCCGCCTTAGGTTTCACCTCGATAAAAATGCCATGCAAGCTATCTCGTATATCACAGAAATAAGAGCTAGGGCATACTTGAAACGTGAAGTCGCCACTGGAGATTTTCCGCGCGATTTTCCGTTGCAAGTCGCGTTCGTCGTAGTGTCTGATCTGCATGCCGCCCTCACTTTCTAGTTAGCAGTAGGTATAATATTGCCGGTGCGAGAAGCACGGCAAGCATAACAGCGATTACCCACAAAGCAGCCGTCATTGCGGTCCCTCCTTGCTTATGCCCTTTCGGGCATTATGGTACGCGCGGCTCTCTACAAGGTGCGCTATCACCGGCAAGAGAAGTATAAAAGCCACGTCGATAAATGATGTTTTGTCGGCGTCGTTATCGCAATCAGCCCGTTCTCTCGTGTAGGCAGTTTCGCGCCGCGCGACAGCCCTTACCCCCGGACACCCTAAAGGCTTTACGCAATCACTTTTAAGGTATTCGCTCATGCGCTCCTCCTCGGTTTAAGACTAACACGCGCATCGCCATGTTTATAACGCATAAACACCCGTCTTGTCAAGTGGAAAATAAAAAACCACCGGAGCCCCCAATCGGGTCGGTGGTTTTGGTCGCTACTGGGCTACTGCTAGGTCATGCTCCCCCTCTAAGCTCCTCGAGACTTGGAAGCAGTACCCCCGAAACGGGCGGGTTGAGCCGGTGCTTCGTTACTCCGCTTCCTCCTCGCGGAGTGCCTTCTCCAGGGCCTTGTAGGACCCCGGGGCTCCGATCTTGCTCCGGAGCTCATCCCGGAGCATCCAGGGGACCAACGGCAGGGGCCCCTCCCCCGCCATCAACGACATCACCGTGACCCCTTCCGGGGTATACGGCAAGTCCTTCGTATCATTCGGGGGCGTCTCCCCCCTCCGGAGCAGCCCCTCGAGCCACTCCAGTCCGCGGGCTGTCTCGATGAGCAGCCTCCGCATATGATAGCGTTTTCGACGAGGTAAAAAGAAGCTCGGACAGGGAGTGCCCGTTGGTCTCCAGCCAGGTCTTATTCTTGGTGATCATGCCAGCCTCCTTGTTCGCTACTGGTTATCTGATTGAAGTATACGAGGAATCTAGAGAGGGCAAAAAAGAAATCTGTACTGAGAGGATGCGGGGCGCCGGCCCATGCCGGTCGCCCCGATCTGCTTGGGCAGTTTAACGTCATGCCTAGGACGGATTCTTAGATGAACGGCCTAGGAGGCCGTTTGGGGGGAGAATCCACCCCCCCGATGCGGAGGATCCAATCTCTTAGATCCTCCGGGAGTGCTGACCCGTCCAGGATCAGAACTTCCGTCATCCCTTCCCCACAGCTGTCATCGACAGCCGAGAGGAGGGCCTCCCGCTCCCTATCGAAATAGGGAGCGGGAAAGTGCTCGTCCAGGTCTACCCTGGACAGCACTGGGCGGGAGGCCACGGCCTCCCAGCCCATCTGCGCCTCCAGGAACTTCTGTTCCTGGAGGAGATGCTCTGCGATCGCCGCATCCTGAGCGGCGATCTCGGTATCCGCCGCCTCTTCGGCAGCGGCGCCCAGCTCCTCCCAGAGCTGGGCGATGTTACGGGCCCTTTCGGGCCCTTCCCCGGGGAGCGCCTCCCAGCGCTCCCCGGCGGCCTGCCGGAGGAGCCGCCTTGCGGCGGTCCTCCTCCGGGCGGACCGCTGGGACGCCTCAACGTCCCAGCAATCCAAGAGAGGGGCTGCTGTTGCCCAGCGGCCCCTCTCCTCCTCTGACAATTCCGTCCAGGCGAGGATCGCCTGGACGAGGGAGGCATACCAGCCTCCCCCGTCCTGGGCGCTCCACCGCCCGCTCCCCCTCCACCAGAGGGGGAGTTCCAGCGGGCACTCGACCCGCTGGATGGACCCCTTATTGAGCAGGCCCTCCACGAGGGCCCACTCAACCAGGTCGTTGACCCCGGAGTCCGGGAGGGACTCCGGGGCCAGGAACCAACTCTGCCAGGCCGACTGCGGCCCGGCAGAGTATCCGTTTGCCGGGTTCCAACGAACCCGGCCGTCTGGGGCCACGCCCCAGACCAAGTACGCCCGGATCGCCCGGGCTACGCTCTGTTCCACTTTAACTCCTTCTCCCCCTGCACGGGGAGTTGAGCGGAGCCCGGCCAGCGTTGTTGCCAGCCGGGCTCCTCATCTCCCCAGAGCGTGCAGGCTCTGGGTAAGCCGCCTCGCTGGGCGGCGCGCCCGTAGCCCGAAGCGCAAGCTCACAAGACGTGAGCGGCATTCTTCGGGCCGGGGCTAGATCTCTCTATATTATTTATACCAATCCGCCTCTGCCCTGGCGGAACGGTTTGGGGCCGACCGGCACCATGCCGGCCGACCCCAGATCAGCCCACGGGGCAGCGTGGGCTGGGAGAGGATGAGGGCTGCTGGTGTTGCCCTCCTTCTCTCCATTATATTTATAACACAATCGCGGTATGGTTTAGTAAAAAAATACACTAGTTGGAAGGGGGCCGGAGGAGAGATATCCCCGGCCCCTAATGTGGTCTCAATCCGATCCCCGCCTTGTATCGTACGACCTCGCTCCAATTCGGGGAAGTACTTTTCCAGGAACCTCAGCGCGCGATCGTGGTTTTCCGTATAGTGCCTCCGAGGAAGCGGGTTGATTAGGCACATACCTACGTATCTGCGCATCTCCTGCTCGGCAGCAAGCATGGCCGCTCTGAAAGGACAGCGAACGTTATCTCTTGGTGGTAGAACTTATCGGACATCACAACCTCACCTTCTTGAACTCTGCGCTGATGGCCTTGGCCATCCTCTTCAGGGCGGATTCAGCGGCTACCATGGCTTCGTAGGGCGTGTCGTAGGATCCTAACCCGACTTCACCGTTGAAGCCGTAAACATACCGCTTGTCATCATCTTCGCCGACTTCATCGTCATAGTCGATAGGGCGAACACGAATCTGAAGAGTGTCCCCATCGACTAGTCCAGCGAATGCCACCCAGTTGCACTCCGCCGGTGAGCCCACTATATGCCAGTCAAGCCCCAGCACTGAGTTCAGGTCTGCCCCATCCTTAGTGAGGCCGACAACCTCAGGCGAGATGTCGGCGTCCTTGAGTAGCTTTGCCGCCTGCTTTGCATCGACATCAGAGTATAAGTTCTCACCGGGTAACCTGATCACGACGCCGTTCTCAACCGCACGCATCAGGTCCGCCACGCTGTGGTAGAGTAACTGCTCGCTCGACAACAGGTCGAGCTGGATCTTCGCGCGGTGAAACTTACGGTCACTGGACATTTCGCCCTCCTAGTGTGTTCGCTAAGGCACTGACTGCGGCGCGGATCTTTGATTCTGCAGCGAACATGGCCTCTTCCTTGCTGTGGTAAATCGGGGCTGACTCCCCATTGTTCATGTAGATCTTGTAGCGTATGTCGTCGCCCATTAGCCACCGGCCAACTATCGCTAACGGCTTATTCTCATAGGACTGTGCCGTTTGCCACATATCGGTGCGACGTGGCATCTGTCTCCAATCCAGCCTCAGACCGTCTGCTATTAGACTTCCATCCGAGCAGAGCCCGGCGCGCGCGGGATCTATCTTGGCAAGCTTCAGCTCCTTGAGGGCCTGCTGCGTGCTGATCTCCTTCGTCTCGCTGTCTTTCTTCAGGTGGATCCACTTCCGATTGAGAACTATGTCCCGCGCATCCGTTCCCTCGGGAAGAGGACCCTCCGTCAACACCTCTACGGTGAGCGTTGTTTTGTAGAACTTAGTTGACATTCCAACCCTCCCTCAAGTCATCGGCGTCCATTACCTCATCAAGATCGCTGCACGCCTCACCGAGGGTATCGAGCGCGTCTACGAAATCAGCCCGGATTCTCTCAATAGCCTCCGAAGCCATCACCACGCGCTCACCCTCGAAGACCTCAGGCCACTGCGCTCCACATTCCTTGCACGTGAAGATGACTATGGCCTCTCTTAGCCCAGGATGATACTTTATATACGGATCCGCATCGTCAGGCACGTATTCACCACAGTTCGGACACGGCATATCCGCAATTGCATCATTGTCTTCCATCGGATGCCACCGGAGAACTTCCTCCCACTCATTCCCGCACACATCGCAACGCACGAACCTGTGGATACGGTGACCTTTACTCCTTAGCTCCATATCGGCCTTCGTGGCGTCACTCTTGCACTTGTTACAGATGCTAGACATCGCTCCCCTCCAGCTCCTCAATGGCTGCTGCAGCCGCCTCCTTGAGCTTTTCTAAGACCTTGACGAGGTTATCCGGCTGCACTCGCTGGAGAAGCTCGCCTAGAGCCGCCAACGCTATGAAGTCGGTGTTACTCATACAGGCGGCAAAGACGAACGCCATGCCGGTGTCGAACTCCTCCTGATCATCCAACGGCCAAGCCTGCACTACGGAATCAGCCGCGCTGGCTAACTCCAGAGTCGAAGCTCCACTCGATATCAGATCCACGAGGTGTAACACGCTGTCCATGAACATGTACGGACCCCCCTAAAGCCCGGGGTAATTCCTCTTGAGGTAAGTGATCTGCTTTTTGAGCGAAGCCAACTTGTCTTTCGCCCAATCTGTGTCAAGGGTAACTGTCATACCCTCGGCAGCTTCTTCGAGATCTTCACCGTCTATCCACCCCTGCGCCTCACGGCAAGAGATGCCATACTGCGAACGCGTTCCCTGCCACCACTCTACGTGGTCACCCTTCCGAAAAGTCTTGTCCTTGCTCGGCTTCACCACCACATAGTGACGGCCCGGTTTCATGTCTTTCCACGAAATTTCCTCCACTGGAGTCCTCCTTCTGTGTAAATGACTATGCACCATCGAGTTATTTATACCTCAAGAATGGAGGGTTTGGGAGAGGGATGCCATTTGTCGAAATTTCCCGTCATTCCTCCGCCGCGTTTTTGTCGAGAAAATTTCAGAATTTTTCTCGATTTTTCACGATTGGGTATCTTATGGATTACAAACTAGTTACAAGCCCGCCCCGCCCAGCATCGTCTCGACAAGCGTTTTTCTGGACCGGCGACGCCCCAAAATCCGTTTTGTAACATGTCAACTGACAACACATTGCAAATGCGAAATCCGTATTTTTAAAACCCTCAACACGCTACGAGAATGCAATTTGCAAATGCATAATCAACAATGAGTTAACCTCTAAAATCGCGTATTTTTAAAACCCTCAACACGATACGCGATTGCAAATTCTTATCTTCAACTGCCGCAACATGTTCAAGCATCGAAAAACGTATCTTTGAAACCCTCAACACGATACGCGCGCGGCCTCTAAAAATTGCTCCAAAAAGTGATTTTTCTCGATCGCGTATCTTTGAAACCCTCAAGGCGTTACGAAGACGCAAATCCGTATCTTTGAAACCCTCAAGGCGTTACGCGTTTTGACCAATTTTGGCATTTTGAGAATTGTCGAGATTCTTGTAAGTGGATAAAACGCAATCTGTTATGCGGAAAACGCGAAGCTCGAAAAAACGACCGACTTTTTCTTATTAAGAATTATTCTTATTTTCCTCCCGAAAAACGACGCCATTTTTGCGTACAGCCGATTTCGTAATTTTGAAACCCTCAAGACGATACATTTTAGGGGTGCTTTGCTAAAAGAGAAAGGAGAATGAAATAGGAAATAGGAAATAGGAAACGCTTCCGGACCTAGCAACAGCTTTGAAAAGGGAAAAAGAACAGATACCCCCTTGACACCTCCAGGAACCTTTTGCATTATCGAGGCGCTGGGGCAGGTGGACATAAGTCACCCACCTATGCTGGGCATGGGTTTCCCCTCTCATGCCCAGCGCCCCTAACCAGACTAAGGGGAATGGGGAAACGAGGGCAGATAGATGACACCACGGCTTAGAGGAGTAGATAGATGGGATTGGTTCCCGCTTTATCATAACGATTGGATGAGTGACGATAAATTGGCGATTTGCGGTTTAGAAGCGCAGGGGCTGTTGATGCGCCTTATGTGTAAGGCGTGGAAACACGGTGGACGTCTTAACATAAGCGTGGATGAGTTAAGCGTAATCGCCAGTGGTGATGCAGAAGGCGCGCAGCGCGGGTTAGCTGAATTAGCTAAGCGTAATAGAATCGAGCTGAAGACGAAAAAGACATCTGACGGCTTGATGTACAACATCGTCATAACCAGACTTGCTGCTATATATGACCAGCAGTTGGCTAGGCATAATCGTCTTGTTGAATTCGGCAAGGCGGGTGCTAGAGCCAAGAAAGCTAAGGAAGCCGCGAGAGCGGCTGAAGAGGCTGAACGCGCTGCTCTGTTAAAGGAGCTGATTGACAATGAAGACGAGGCGAATAACGTGATAGTATCCGGTCCTGACGTTATGCCGGCGATAACACACCGCACGACTAAGAAGGAGAAGGAGATACTCGAGAAGCATGGCGGTGGTGGTTTAACTGAGCAGAATGCTGAAGACATAGCCGTGGTATCTAGGGCTATGCGTGCTCTAACGAGTACGGGCAAGGCTTTAGGATTATCTCTAGCTGGTGGCTTAAAAGACCGCTGGTCGCGCACGTTGCTTGAAGTATTCGGTGTGGCGGCTAAAGAGCACAACGTATCAATGGACAAGATTTCGCGTTCTTTTATACTAAGGCTGAAGGACGAGGAAGTACGGGACAAGTTGCGGCGTGTCACGTGGGTGCGTCCGGAGTTTTTGCGTACGGATTGGCCGCAATACATAGATGGTCAGATAACGCGTGAGGAAGAGACGAGGCGTAAGGTGATACAGAATCGTGTTGACCAATTCTATGGTGGCATGATTAATTGGGACAAAGAGCATGGTGAGGATGATGCGGAGCATCGTGCGACGGTGATACAGACCTTTTGGTCTAACCTTGCGCATGAGTACAACCTCACGGATGCTAAGCTGAAGGAGTTTGGATATGAGCCGCCTATCTGAGATGCTGAAGGTTGCCGTAGTGGGGGCGATGTCTCCGCTCAATGCTGTTGGGGGGAGTTTTACTACGCCGTACTCGGCGATGTACATGCAGAATCAGCGGCTGCAGCAGTTATTGTTGGAGCGTGCTGCTCAGCTGCAGCAGTTATTGTTGGAGCGTGCTGCTCAGCAGCGTCAGGCGATGATACAGCGATCCGCGGGTGGTCCTAACAGCATACTGGCGCAATCGAGTCCATTGCAGCAGCCTCAGAAGCAGCCGGAGCAGGCGGGCAAGCTTGACGCGTTGCGAGATACCTTGAGGCCGTTTACTGCATCTAGTGTTGGCGTGCCTGGGCCGAGGAGCCTGGGTTAATCACTTTAACGGGGGTTGACATGATTAAACTCGTAGACACGGCGTCTGATGGTGAGTCGAGGATTCCTGGCTCTGACCATCTCTATTTCATTGCTGACAATTTGCTGCACAAGCTATGTGCTCCGTTGTCGTTGTTGCACAAGCCGGAGTATGAGTTGATGCGCACGCGTGACGTGGAGACTGACCGTGATGCCGTAGTAGTTCAGCATTTCGACGAGTACAGTGATGCTCGTGAGGACTTCATGCCGAAGTTGTCCATAGAGTTGGACGAGTACGCATCGCGTTATTCGTGTAACGTGAAGGACTTGCCGCCGATTAGTCTAGATGACGTGATGCGTGGCAAGATTTACCGCGACATTATCTATCCAGCTAATACTAGGTTCTTGGAGAAGTTGGATGCTGCGGTGTTAGCCAATGGTGGTTATGAGGATGATGGAGATGAGGGGCCGGGTTACAACTCGATGATTTTGCACAAAGCCGTGACGCGTCGTCATCGGTTTGGGCTGTTCATCAAGAGTGGTTACTATCGGGAGGATCTCAGCATCAAGGAGCCCGTATCGGGTCGCGACAGGCTTGTCACCATGCGTGGTTATCCGATGTTAGACAAGAGGATGTTTGCCCTGGCGGGTGATGGTATAGGTTACGTGGTGAGTGAAGACCCGGTGGTGAGGGTTGAGAAGGAGTCCTCCAATCTTGACATCGTGGTTTCGTGGAGGATGGGCATGGTGATTTACCCGACGCACAGTGTAGCCGGGTTGGCCATGGACTAGGGTATTGACATTAGTCGAGTGTTGTGGTATGATGCCCTCTGCGAAGGGGGCGTCATGCTTTAGGGGGTAAGTCATGGATGATGCTGATACCAGATTCAGGCGGATGAGGCGTGATTGCGGCAGCCAGGATGGCCATGGTGACGATGGTGGCCCGCGTCGGGATGCGATTCCCCATCCGTTGTTTGATCGCAGTAGGCTGGCTAAGATTGTGGGCATACCCCTGGATAGGCTTAATCACATAACCGAGAGGGATATCTCGGAAATTGGCAATATTACCAGCGATGGAGCCATGACGCTGGACGACGCGTTGATTCTCACGCAGATTGCCGTGGATGCTTTATACGCAAGCCTTGAAAAGTTTAAGAGCGCCATGGGGCCTGTTGTCAATGGTTCCATTATTTGTCCGTCAGCCAAAGATGAATATTGTCTCAAGGCTTTTAAGCTCACTGACGTTCCCGCGGTTGACGCAGTGCTGTCGTTGGCGAATCAAATCGTCCACTTAGAGCGAGAAGTCAGAAGGTATCGGCGAGCATTAGCCATTGGCGATTTCTGTATTGACCGGAAGATTGACGAGGAGTAGCTGATATGTCAGGCGAGGCTCTTGATGCTAGGCTAGAAACCCTCACGGGGGTATTGCATCGCATTGAGGGCCTCGTCGCTCATCAAGCGGAAGCGTTAGCCATGTTTGAGGATAGTCTAAGCCCGCTGCTGAATAATCCTGCGAACGAGGGTTCTGTTGACATAGCGCCGCGTCATCATGAGTCAGAGTTAGTTGGCGCGTTACTGGGAGTAGAGGCGGGTCTTTACTCCAACTTAGGCAAGATGGACCAGCTGCTTTTGCGGTTGGCGATAGGGGGAGACAATGTTCGGCAAGAAGTTAGTTGACGCGCGGGCTTATAATGCGATGGTGAAGGAGCTAGCGGTGTTGAGGGCGGATGGTCTCGATGAGGCCACGGAGCTAGCGTCGTTTGAGTGGCATGCTCGTAAAGTTAATGATTTTATGCAGAGGAATAGTGATAAGGTCAAGGAGTTTTCTGATACAATGGGCTGGACTCGACGCCAGACCTACATTACACTGATGTATGAGAGCAAGAGATTGGCTGATAACGGATTTGGTCATGGCCCCTGTCGCTGCTGGGACAATTACATGTCTAGACACCTAGGCTGGCTAGTTTTTGTCCACAAGAGCGCTACGCTGGTTCGTCCCGAGGCCGGTGATGTGGGCGCCAAGCTGCCTCCCAAAACATTGGGTGACATTTTTGTAGGCCATTCGGACGGCCTGGCAGCGGGCGTGATGGCCTCTCCAGAAGGGATGGCTCGGCTTAGGGAGATCCTCAGTAAGCCTGTTTCTGATAAGATTGATGAAGATCCACCCTGTCAGTGCTGATCAGTGATAAAAAAGAAAGGGGCCGGATTTCTCCGGCCCCGATCTTTGTCAGTAGACATGCTCCTTGTCTGTGTAGCGCAGGAGAAGCTCGGCAATCTCTCTTGCGTGCTGCTCCGCCGCCCTGTACTGCTCGGTTGCCTTCTTCGCGTCTGATACTAGGCGGTCACGCTTCTCCTCGGTGACGTACAGATCGCGGCATAGCTTTTGTACGCTAGCCGCCAGCTCCCCGCTAGTCAGTGCCCTAGCAAGGTCGGCACGTTCTATTGACACCGTGGCTTTGGCTGCCCCCACTAATATCCAGCGACACACTAGCGGAGAGCGAGTTTTGTACGCATCGGCACCGAACTGTTCTTCGTATAGCTCGATGGCTATACTGGATAGGGTTTCTCGGGCTCGCGATAACCACTTGATCTCCTCCTGCAGCTTGCGCTGTATCGACTCCTTTAGCTCTGGTGGCCCTCCCATCTCTTCGTATTTACACCAGACCACCCCTGGGGTCTCGCTGAATTTTGTGTTGTCGCCAAAGAGCTCCCGTGGAGAGAAGTCTAACATTAGGTCATAGAGCGCCACCCAGTGCCTTACCAAGCCGAGCTTATTGTTGCCCAGCAAGGTCATGGGCAGCTCGCCTCGTTTGATGTACTCCCAACCTAGATCGCGGTTCCGTATGGTGTACTCTATTGATCCGTCGGGTTCCGCCTCGACCCGCATTATCACGCCACATTCGTTTTCCCCGTTGCCCCCCAGCTGACGAAATCGCCGATCTGGAATTCCTGTGTCATCTCATATCCTCCCTCGCGCGTCGGGGCGCACCCATATGATGCGTCTCCCGTCGCTGCGGTTGCCGTGTCTGCAGTCCGGCCCGCAGCGTGTGCTGGGGCAGGAGACCTCTCTTTCGGGGTCGAAGTAGAAGCACCCCACGCAGGTGCCATCGCCCCGGGTGGCCACGACATCTACCCCTGCTATGTGGTCGCGCCACCAGTCTTCCTCGCTAGGGGTCCATTCCTTGTCTCCCCATTTGGGGTTTATGACCCTGAGGGGGTACATGTCTCCATCTCCTTTCCTGATCTTCACCAGTATCCCTCCTCTTCCGGAGCCTCATCGAGGAGTTCGGTGAGGTTGGCTTGTATATTGAGCCTAATGCCGTAGCTCTTCCACGGCAAAAGGCTGGCGTTTACCACGTGGTGCCCTCCCGGTATGCAGATGAGGATCATGAGCAGGGAGCCCATGACCCAGAGGATAAACCGGTCAGGCGGATTGGAATATACCGGCATCATCATGAGATGGGCGAAGCCGGCGAATGTAGCGCACGCGAGGAAGACCGCGATCCCGTTGGTGAGCTTGAGGGATTCCGCGACGCTCTTCGGCCAATGGGATGCCTCCTCGCAAGCCCGTGTGACCTGCTTGCAGGACTCCATCACCACCCCAGGCAGGATGGTGTAGAGGCCCGCGTCTACGATGAGTGCTACGCTGGCCACCCAGAGGGCGACGTGCGCCCAGGTCGGCGCCTCGGCGATGTCGAGGATGGCGCACAGGAGTCCGAGCAGGATTGCCATGGAGCACATTGCCAGGCTCCAGGCTATCTTATACCCGAGGGGCGCGTTCTCCCGCGAGGTGCGGGAGAGATACCACATGAACTGATGCGACATGATGTTTCCTCCTTTTGAGTAACACTTAACGAACAGCACTTCAACACCTCAGATTCTTTATACCACATTTTGCGTTGACTTAGCACAAAGTTCGTTTAAGATAATCGAGTAAGGAGTGGTGATGCATCATCTGATAAAATTGGCCTATTCGCTCGACGACACCATCGGAGATCTTTCCTCGGTGGTGTCCAACAGCTTGCCGCAGGCCATGCCGCGGAGGGGAGCTGAATCCACACATGTCAGATACGGCTCTAACGTGCATTACGGTGTCGGCCCCTATGGTGAGCATGTAGCGATACGCCGGGGTGGGCTTAATATCCATCTCTATGCTGACAGGATTTACATTTCCCCCGTAGGTGGAGGGGCTGGTCTTGAGGTTGACCTGCCGAAGAGTTATCGCCCTTCGGTGGCTAAGATGATATCCAGCATGGCGCCTAAGACGGCCAAGCTGATTCGTAAAAAGATATATGACGATGAGTTGACGCTCCTGCCGGAGTGGGTTAAATTACATAAATCAGAGGAGTAAAGCGGTGGCAATAGTCATATCCGAAAGTGGTGCTCTTGAGGGATATGCTCCGGATGATCTTATCCCGGAGGCTATCGAGCAGGAGTTTGCCTATACCGCTCCGATTGCAATGCGTCAATTGCCCGGCACGGCTCCCTTCCTGGGCACAACTATCACGGGGAGCTTTAAGACAACTGACGACAGGGATATCCCCAGCATAGCATTCATAACGGCGTATCGTGATATCCCGCAGGGTGTAACTAAGGCGATTGCGCATTATTATGACGGATACGGCATAGCCCTAAGGCCCTCGACTAATCCTGATATGCTAAACGTGTTTGTGGTGGACAATGCCCTAGCAGTCCCCACGGTGGTGCTTGAAAACGTCACCCACACCGGCTGGGGCGAGATGTCTTACCTCGCCGCTCGTCATGTAAATATCGAGGCGGATAAGACTTACAACTTCAGGCTAGACTTCAACTCGGCCAATGCGTTGACTTTCTGGATTTGGGATGAATCCGGTAGTATGCCCCTGGAGCCCAGCCTGACCTTTGGAGCTTACACTCCGCAATCGCAGGGTGATTACGTCGGCGTCTCCTGCAGCAAGACTGATAGCTATTTCTGGGATTGGGACGACATCGGGGTGAGTTATCACGACCCGCGGCATGCTGTAAGTTATTACCGCCTGGTGTGTAAAGACTTCGAGCAGCCGTTTGCCGTTAGGGCTTATGCCTACGCCGAGGGGTATGATCCAAACACGTCTTATGCCCAATACGGTATTGACATGTATGTGTGGAATTATCAAGCCTCGCGATGGGATTGGTTCGACGGTCATACCAACGGCCCGGGCGGCTTTGCGAAAAACATCATGCTTGAGGCTTATGATTTAGACACGCTTAAGTACCTAGGCGTTGCCTCCGGAGCTTCAGCCAATCTGGCGCAGGTATTGCTCGTCTCGCGTTATCCTAGTTCTTTTACCAATAGCGTGGATAGCACTATCGGCGTGGATTACATCTATGCCGAAAGTTGGAACTCGCGTGGCGGTCATGTAGGCGGTATGGGCGATATCTACATCAAGACGGGCTCTAATCCCTCGGCGGCGTCGTTTGACATTTACAACGTTGACGCTACGGAAAGCATATCGCCGCGCAATCTGCATATCCACGGAGAGATAGCGTGGCCCATCCTGTGGATAGAGAACATTCAGCTACTAGACGCGCAGGGCGAGCCTACGGGGATTATTCTCACGCCAATCGAGCATTGGTCATTCGGGGTTAATAACCCTAGCCTGAGGTTCTCCACGCGTGACTCGTGCTATCTCAACTTTGCCGGCGTGATAGGCAGTAACGTCAGGGTGAATTACTACACCGAGCCTGCCGTGGCGAGTGCGCAGGCAATTCTCGACAGCGATACCTCGCGAAACGTGACTGATGATTACCTCGCCAAGAGTTACGCCCCATTCGAGCTATACGTCGAGGCGGAATACACTGGCGCGGCGCATCCTACAACCATCAGAGACGTATTATCGCGGGCGGTCAACGGTCAGGTGTTGGAACGCATAGACGCGCACATGCTGGAGGAGTCGATACAATCAGCCCCTGGGGTGGCTAATGCCACCCTTACGCGGCTATCAGCCATGCGGCACAACCTCGACGGGTCGTGTGACATGATTGAAGCCTCCGACGGGGTTTTAACGATTGAAGTACGCCAGCAGTTCATCCTAGTCCCCGATGCGCGTCATGTTGCGTTGGCTAGGCGGTGACATGACCCTCACCCCATCCCCGTTCATCGTTCGGCACTCAGAGTCGCTGGATCGCAGCGATTTCTCTACCGTGTGGAGCTGTCTAGCCGACATATGGGATTGGGTAACCGCTAATCGGGAATACCCCAACGCCATATGGCGCTTCTGGCAGAAATGGCTATCGGCTTTCAGTGTATGGTTCGAGCAGCATAAGCATGACTTCACGCTGCTTTCCGGGCCGTATCGTGGTGATACCAACGAGCCATTTCCGCGCCTGGTTGTGCTCAGTGAAGATACTCGAGTAAGCCACGACCCCTCTGACCCTGCGTATCATAGCTACTACGTCGATCCTGATATCAGAAGGATTGACCAGCTGGATGACTCCCTAGCTAAAGTCGACAGCATGCTTCTGCGCGGTCCTGCCCCGGATGGGCAGTTCAGTTTTACGACGGGTATTCATGACAACGAGTACGGGACAATCAGCTTCCACGATGCATCCTACTGGGATCCCGACATGATATCCTACGAAGATGGCAAGGCTTGCATTGTTCTATGGGCAACGCAGTGGCGAGCTAAGTATTCAGACACCATGGTGGATCGTTTCGGCGAGTTTGTCGATTATGGCCCGGCGCGGAAAAAAGAAAGCCGGACGTATTGGGATCTCTTGACGCTATGGGCTTGTCAGTTGCTCGGCCCGATATTGCCTTCACTAGCTAGCGGTATTTACATTCACAACGACTGGCCGATAGCTCCCGCGAGTGGGATAGTTCAGGCCATGGATAGCTCAAGCTTAACGCTGAGAATCCCCGGTGGGACTATTATCGTGCAGAACGACACAGGTCTGCCGTGGAAGACGCTAGGCGAGACTGGCTGGCAAGACATAGCCATTGGCGATGAAATAGTCGTGGGTGAGTTACTCGTCCAGGCGTGTGATATCATCGACCGCGTGACTGATCCATGGCTGTGGGCGCGTTATCCGATAGGATATCCAGCGACGCATCATACCTTCGTTTGTGCATTTAACGGCGATCTTCCTCTCGATACTTCTTCTGGAGAATTCGCCATTGATTGGGACCGCGTAGTGGCTTTTATCAATCGCAACAAGCCAATGGGCGACAAGGCATATTACGTAGTGCGTCTTGATGCAATCGTCGACATAGTGTACAACGAAACCACGCTGCGCTCGCTAAGGTCGCCGGTGATTAGTCAAAACTTCGGCGGGGTATTGGATCCACGGGGCGGGTTTGGCGTTACATACATGGGCTATGGCTTAGCTCAACTACCCGCCCCCGTAGTGGGTGATCTCAGGATAAGCAATGCCACGCTGAGTGTTGCCCCTAGCATTGCGACGTGTTGGACAACTTAGTTTCGTGCTTAATATCGCCCCTGGCGTTTCGGACTTCAGCGGGCCGTACAGTCTAGGCGGTAAGTTGCCCGAGCCAAAGAGATGTTATACTGACTTAGGCTTCGAGATATAGGAGGTATGTCGTGGCTAGCGTTTTTGGCATTAACAACATCATGGACACGCAGATATACGACAAGATCAAGGTCTATGAGGGTGTTGGCAATAGTGGCTTTTGCGGCTGGGGTGTGCGTGACAGGGGCGAGTTAATGCCTGACGATACAACGCTGTTTTGCAAGTCGTGGCGTCCCTCTGCTGGTAGCACGATATCGTGGTTGCGCTACAGAATAGCGAGTCTAGGCAGTGGGCTTTGTACGCTAACGTTTACGTTCTGGGAAAAGCGTGCTAGCGCTATCAAGTATACTAGAGTGGGGCGTGTCTTTCTAAAGAGTGACGATGTCGATCTCTCGCCGGGTGAGTACACCTATCCACTCCTGCAGCCGATCCACTTCTCTAGTTTCCCAGACACAGAGTGTGCGATGGCTGTGCATTGTCTCGGGGTTAGGCTGTCCTGTACGCTCGATACGGGGGCTGCTACCGCGCTAGCGACCAGTGGGGCTGTTTCCGAGTCCCTCTTTGATTGGAATCCGACAACTAACCCTAATGTTGCACTAAGCCCGACGGCGGTGTCGGCGGAGGCCTTTGATGCCCCCATAGATTGGAGCCTGGTTTTAGAAGGCGGCGCCATCAGTGGCCCTGAAACGGATTGGCAGGATGCTTCTTATTGTACTTCAAGTACATGGTCCAATCCTGGCAATATCTATGACGGCGATGCCTCTACTTCTGCAACGAGCACTGCCGGTAATGGCGCGGCTATCGTTATCGACCTAGGCGCCGGCCTCGAGCCTGAAGAGCCATGGCATAGGCAGAATAAATTCCCGGATTACTCCTCTTTTGGCGTGCGCGCCGTGCATCGCATGGAGATTACGGGAACAATCGCCACGGGTGGGGGTATAGCCGTATCCTACAGCGATGCTGATCAGAGTACAGCTCCCATCAGTGGATGGGAGACTATTTACTGGAATGACACCACCGCGGGGGCGAGTGAGGTCAAGATCTTTGATGATGAGATCTCCATCCCCGTAGTGGCGCGTTGGATTAAGATAACCGAAGTCGGGGCATCGACTACCGATACGGTGTCGTCATTCAAGGTCTACTCCATGCAGGCGCGTGTGACAAACGGGGAATTCGGAGTCGAGCCCTCTGAAGACCCCAACCTGGTATGGGTGGAATCTTACGTTACTCGAGACAAGGTGTATGCAATGACGATAGGCAACATTGCCGGTGCGGAATCGCCGCTATCGTATCCTTGCACAAATAGGCGTTACAGGGATTAAATGGAAAAGTACGTCCTCGAGCCAGGGGTAGTAGCCAGCCTGGCTGATGATATCATGTCAGTGCAGGAGGCGCATGCGGCTAATGTCGACAAGCGCCTCCGCGTGCTGACGCGCAGTCCGGGAATCTTGATGGATTCCGCAGACTCGTATGAGCTAAAATGCATCAAGGTTGGGACCCAGCTGCTGTTAATCTGCCGCAACGCCTCCGGTGTGGTTTGGCCTGACTTCCAGATGTCTCTACCCGAGGAAGAGATCACGCTGAAGTATCAGCTGGAGCAGTCGTTTAAGGGATACCTGCTGCTAATCAAGAGGATGCACTACGAAGCTCCGGGTGAATACGCGCCGAATTATCATCCCGAGCCAGGCCCGCAGGGTGACAATACCAGGTCTTGTGTGATGCAGGGCTTGCAGTTAAGCACGACAGAATCTTACGGCCCGCACTCGATACCGCTTTATGAGTTAACCATCGACCTGGGTGGCGCGGTGGAGATCTTGTGGGACTTGCGATCCAAAAACAGCTTCACGTTGATACAAGACGAGGCCGTAACTCCGCCGCCAGCGCCGCGTGCGTTGGAGATACATAGCCGCACCGCGCTGAGCGCTGAGCCTGGCAGTAGTACTGCGATAGCTTCTAACACCATCTCGTCGCTAGCCAACGCTTCTGCTAGTCACGTTATGTTAGACGTATCATGGCAGCCGGCGCAGCCCGAAACGGAGATATGGGCCTACGACGTGCGCTGCAGGCCTTACAAGCCCTCCGGAGAGGTGTCGGATACGGTTATCTTCCGCGAGTTGATCCTGCCCAGACACGATAACGCGCCATATCTAGTATCCTTTCCGGCAGTGCATGGTATAAGATACTGCGCTGACGTGCGCAGCATATCAATCCGTGCGAATCGTCTTCCAGGAGAATGGTGTTCCACGGGTGATATCCTAGCCGGGGCGGATTTGGTATTCAAGCGTCCCGCCGCTCCTAGTCTAGAAATACAGAGGGTGCTTGACGACCCGCTAATAGTTAACCTCCGCGTTGAGATCGAGGCCGGCATACCGATGCCGTATAAGGTGCAGATCTTCAAGCGCAGTAGCACGTTATTCGAGATAGGCTATCAAGAGCAGGTCTTGGTATATGAAGGCCTGGCGGGTGACGTGCAGATCATGGCGGAATCGTCTGAAAGCCCGCAATTCCGCGCTCGCGTGGTGTCCCCCGGCATGTTGTGTTCGGAGTACTCCGAATGGCAATCCGTGCCATGGGGCGTGCCGCCCATTGCGTCTTACAACATCACGCGCAGCACGATATCGCTCCCCATCGCGGTGAAGATCAATGCGAGTAGTGATACATTCAACGCAAGCGGCAGCGTTTACTGCGGGACGTTTTACCCCCCAGCTCCAGGTGCAAGGATCGTGGCAATAGACTTCATCTCACACGGATCGTACGAGTGGAGAAAGGTCAATAACATAGACGGAATACCATGGACCCCCGCCGGCAAGGTGTGGCTTGAGGTTATCCCAGCAGGCAGCTCTTCGGTGCCGGATACATCTAAAGTTCACTGTTCAATCGACGGCAAGCTCGAGCTTGATATTTACGGGTGGCAAAATAATAAGCACGGTTTTAATAATGGTCCCCCCACGGCTGATTATGATAAATACCACCGCCACTGGTATGTCACGCCTGCGTCTAAATCTTATGCCGGTAATATGCTGTCGGAGCAATCATTCGACGCTAACCGGGCGATAGATATTAATTTAGGGTTTGATATTAACGAAACGGCACATCAACCATCGGATTATCGCGGTTGCATCATCATGATTGCTGGTGAGGTTACCATCACGCTGGAGCAGATATCGTGAGTAGCGTTACCGTTCCGGTCAGGCCTGCTCTGTGTACGCTGCACATCAGCGATGGGTTGATGACTACGCTAGGGGATTTGTATGATAACCTGCAAGTCGCTCTAGGGCGTAACGCGGAAGCCCTCAGGCGGGCGTTGATTCGCAAACCCGGCTTGAGGTGCTCCGGTGGGGCATTCGAGACTAAGTTGCACGCCAATACGCTGTATATCACCTTGGGCAGTGCGGTGTTTAAGGATTACAGCGTCTTCATCCCACGCATCACCAATCAAGTCGTGCAGATGGAGCTTCCCGAGCCTGGCGAAACAAGTCGCTTATATGTCGTATTGACCCACGCCACTGTCGATTCGCATCCCTATGACCACAAAGCCGGCAGCGGGGCGGTCACTTCAGTTGATGTAGCCACTCGCGATACTGCGGCGATTGAAATCCGCGATACTAGTGGTGGGGAACTGGTCATATGCGAGCTGGAGGATGTCGCTGGCGCGTGGCGGATGACCAACGTCAGCAATAACTACCGCCTTGAGCTGACTAGCAGCTGTTACAATGACGACGTTGCGCTATCTGCATTTGACGACGTTAATTTGCGCACCACGTGCTTAGCGCAGCTGCGGCCGGATAATTACATACTCAATGGCGCTAGCGTGCCCCTCGACCATGAGGGTAACGTTGCATGTGACGTATCCGGCGCGGTGTTGTGTCTAAGCTGGCTAGCCCCCTCTGTAGAGAAGGCCGAACGCGTGGGCGGGATAGCATATTACAAGGTACGCGCCACCCCTCTTGGTTTGGGCGGCAAGCCCATACCCGAGCGGGCCATAGATACTGAAGTATTTCATCACCCCGCGACTGATGGGGCGAGTGTTAAGGTGGCGTTGCCGTGTGCCAATGGGACTAGATATGAGGTTTCGATAACAGAGGTTGACGACACAATAGCGCAGAGAATCGCTCTTCCCGTCACGCTGCCGCCAATCCGCGGCGGGGCGCGTCGTGAGACAATAGACGAGTCCACCAGGCCCGCTCTCGATGTCTATATATCGCAGCCGTTTTCGGCAAAAAACGTAATCAAAATACGCCCCGTGATAAGCAGACTCACTGAGGGGCCGTATATTTGCCAAGTATTTGTCCGCGAGTGGAGCAGTCAGCCTTCATCTCCGGCCGACACAATTGCCGAGCGCGGTAATCTTATCTACGAAGGGCCAGCTAATGCGGTATATCACACCATTGTGCCGACCAATCCGTATTACATGGTGCAGGTTAGGGTTATCGACTGGCTAGGCCAAATAGTGTTATGCGACACCACGCCTAGCGTGCGCCAGTGGAGCAGCGGTTCTCCAGGCGGCATAAGCTCAGGCGCGGAAAGGATCATTACAATTAACGCCACCAACATGATAATCCCCAACGGCTCGACTTCGACAGTTATAGCCTCCTGGACCGACACGCATGCGATGAACATATCGAGAGTATCATGCTGCATGCCTAAGGGCTGTAACGCGGATGGCGAGATGATGTGGGGGAATTCAGATCCTGACGTCAATCACCTAATTCCTAATGGTGGCACTATTAGCCTGGTGCGTGATGGCGCGACGGTTCCCTTGCTTAATTTCGGCAACACCGGTAGGGCTTATGTCGTGTTTGATCCAGTGAGGGCTGTCCCTGCGGCGAATCTGCTCGAGCTTAAGATAGAAGGCAATGAGTGCCGCCCATATCTGATGTCGGTGATGCTTTATGTCGATGACGGATGGAATTGGGCGTCATGAATAGATACAATCATGTAAACAAGCTAGCGATATCCATCCCGGATAGTCTGTCTATTCTGCAATCGCTCAATAACGCTAACGTGGCGGATACATTGCGTGTTGCTATGTTGGGCGGCGGATTTATCGGCAATGCCTTTAAGCCCGATCTGGCTACTTCTGCCGCGACAAGCTCTTCGGGGGAATGCATGGTGGCCATGCTGTCGGGTGACGTAATCTTCCCCAATGGAGAAGTCTTCCGCGGCGATAGTTCTACCGTGTCGATTGCAATCCCGCGCAGCGATAATGCTCAGTTTTTGATGTTAGCTTATCAACCGCTGCGGCACGTCAGGTTAGATAAGGCGGATGGGTATGGCGAGAATGATGCAGCATATGGCTTCCGCCGCGATGGAGTTAGGCTGTATCTAATAGACTCCGGCGCAACGTCTGTGGCCGTTAATGATCTATTGATAGCAGAGATAAAAAACCCGCTTGACGGTAATCCAGTTCTGATAGATCGCCGTGCGTCGGCTAGGCAATATCGCTCGTCTTCTGCGCTAGATCCGCGTATCGGCGGCTTGGCGACCATGAAGACTCTATATCACGGCTTTATCGACGATTCAACTCAGCCATGCGGCAATGCAAGCCGCTCCGCGATACACAACGACGATTCAGCCGGGATGGGACTAAGTTTTAGCGTCATGCCTGAGATTAGCCCGTTTGTTTACTTATTGTTGCTCAGGTCGGGCCTCGGCTGGCGTGAGCGTTCTTCAGCCCACTGGGGCCCACGCGGGGGCCATTTCTTCGTCCCTGGCCTCGCAGGGGATAACGTGCGCGGAGCAGGTGTCGCCCAGGACCGCAACGATAGTCGCATTGCCTCCGCTGGAGAGGGTTTGGGGCAGCTAACCGTTGGCGTCTTGGACGCAACTATTGACACTACTCTAGAGGCGGTAGCCGACCCGGGCACGCATGGAGTGTTGATTGCTGCGTGTATTAGTCGTAGTGAGGGTGCAGACGTGGAAGAAGCCACCGCCAGGGCTTACACGCAAATCTGGGCGCGTGACGGCAGCATCAGCCACAGCCTTGATCCGGCGATTCTACCCCCACACGCAGAGCGTGACCTTACCCCTCCGGGTACTGATGATGGCGGGTGTTATCCGCGAGTGCGCTACACCCCGATGGGCTCGAGCCGTTTAATCCTCCTGGGATCACGCACGGTATTGCCCGGCAGGGTAACCGCGTCGATGACATCGAGCAAGCTGACACGCACAGGCGTGACCTGGATACACCTCAACCTCGGCCCAGACTTCGGGTGGACGGAGACGTATGGGTGGTATCATCCGGACCTTACTACCACCGACACCTGGTGGCATTACTACTCTTATCCTCATGAGAGTGGTGGTATTTCCCCCAACTACGGCCGACAGACGTGGTGGGATAACTCTGAGATAGCCACATTCCGCGCCCCGGGAGACGGCTGGATGCTATCCGAAGTGGTGTTTGTCAATAGATACGTGGCACCGCAGCCTAGCCAACCAGCTTACATAACAGCAACCAAAAACGGCGAGGCAACGGCGGTGGAGGTGGAGTTTGTGTATAATAATAGCAGGACTCAATCCCCGCCCCCCATTCCCCTAGCCGCTGATGATGTTATTACCTTCAGCCTTGACGGTGCTGAGGGTGAGGAGTATTATGCCAGTGGTTACATCAGCGTTGCGTTAGTAAGGAGGCGCGATGACGCTTAAGCGCATCCTGCTGATATGCGCCATAGCTATTGGTGTATTTTTTATGGCAACGCACGTGAAGTGTAATCGCGGTATGCTGGACGAGCTCATCGCGGGGAGTATCATAGAGCGTGTCGAGCCGGTATTTACCAAGCCATCCTGGTGGACGCATGCAGAGGTGGAGTCTAAACCGCTAGCGACTATCAGATACAAGACTCCCCCGCCGGTATCTCAAGTATCCGGAGGGACGATTTATCCCAATGGAGATATCGAACTGGAGTTTAGGGTTGATTCAACGCTATTTGCGCTGCATCGCTTTGATATAGGCGGCTATCACGGCCGCGGGAGGATATGGATTGACTCCCTAGGCGCTCCCAGGATTAGTTATCCGCGATGGGGTTTTGATCCGGCGGTCGTCTTCGGCCCATCTCTTCGGGGTGCGACTTGTGCTCTGGAGCATGTTTACGTTAATAACTTCCTAGGAGTAACGCACATGCACCCGCTGACCGTGCTAGTTGACACAGAGTTATGGCAACCCGGAGGGCCGCGTTCCATGAGCCTTGGCGTGGGGGTAGCTGCCGACTTAGATCCTCGTTGGACGTCTGCGTTACGCCTAGGCTTTGGCTGGCAATGGTCGGTCCATGGCGGCAACGGCCCGACAGCGTTCGTAGGCGTAGCCATTCCGTAGCCTAGCGTGCGATATTTGGGGTTTTCTTCCCGTTTTGGTGTAGTGATACCATGCGATGCGTAAAATCGATTCTACGGCCTCTCGTGGGCCATTACGCGGGTTCCGCGTTTGCTTGACGCTTTAGCCTGGGATGATATAATAAAAAAGATGACAGAACATCGAAGCGCAGAGGGGTTTGTAGGTGCAAAAGACCTTCAAGTATCGGCTGTATCCCACCAAGGCGCAGGAAGCGCGGTTGAACGCTACGCTCGAAACCTGTCGCCGGTGGTACAACGCTTGCTTGGAGGAGCGCCGCAACGCCTACCAGGAACGCGGCGAGAGTGTCAGCGTTTACGCTCAACTCGCCAAGGTCAAGGGTCTGAAGCTGGAGAATCCCTACGCCTCCGGCATCCACAGCCACGTCTTGCAGGTGGTCGTTCAAGACCTCAACAAAGCCTTCGACGCCTTCTTTCGGAGGGTGAAAGCCGGGGAGAGACCGGGCTATCCACGCTTCAAGAGCCGGGATCGCTTCGACTCCTTCGGGTTCAAGGAGTACGGCAACGGCTTCAAGATCGACGGGCGCAAGCTGAAACTGTCGGGCATTGGCAGAATCTCCGTTCGCTGGCACCGCCCGGTAGACGGCAAGATCAAGACGGTGCGGATCACCCGCAACGCGGGCAAGTGGTATGCCTGCTTCTCCTGCGAAGTGGCACCGGAGCCGCTGCCCGCTACGGGCAAAGAAGTCGGGATCGACGTGGGCATCAACAGCCTGATCACCACGAGCGACGGCGAGAAGGTGGAGAACCCGTGCTGGTATCGCGAGGAACAAAAGAAGCTGCGCGTCCTTCAGCGCCGTGTTTCCCGCCGCAAGAAGGGCGGCCGCAACCGGCGCAAAGCGGTCAAGGCACTTCAGCGGCAGCACGAGCGGATCAAGAACAGGCGCAAGGACTACATCAACAAGCTTGCGCACCGGCTGATCGTGGAGAACGACCGGATCGCCCTGGAGGACTTGCGGATCCGCAACATGGTGCATAACCGGCACCTTTCCAAGAGCATTTTAGACGCAGGCTGGAACTATCTGGCAGAGAGACTGGTCGCCAAAGCGGCAGAAGCTGGACGAACAGTGTGCTTTGTAGAACCCGCCTACACGTCGAAAACTTGCTCGGCTTGCGGAGGCATCTTCGAAAACCTCACGCTTGCCGACAGGTGGGTAGACTGCGCGTGCGGAGCATCCCTCGACAGGGATCACAACGCCGCGCTGAATATCCTTGGGCGCGGACAGCGCCTTTGGGGCGAAACGTGGTCGGCTGCGACGAGCGTGCCCCAAGAAGCTACGCGACTTCAGTCGCTGTGGAGTGTCACATGCATGATGGATCTCGGCTAAAGCTTGCCATATATCAGGAGTTTTTCGGCCCGCTGTCGCAGAATGTTGTTCGCTCCAAGGCTCGTTCTGCGTTGCGGGCTACCATGCTGGATCCGGTAGACGAGAAAGAGACCTTTCTTGACAAGATGCGTGCATTCTTCCGTAGGATGTTTAACGTGAATCAGCCGCCGCGAACGGTGAGATAAAAAATAATTGCCCAGACTCGACCGGGTCTGCAGACTCTAAAAAACAACAGGGTGGCTTAGGGGCGGCTTGCGCCGCCCCTTGCCGTTTAGTTAAACTCGCTCTTGATGGAGCCCCAGGTGGCTGGGGTGAGGGACATAGTCCCGTTGTAGTCTAGCCACACCCGGAGGTCACCCCCCGTCGGGGCCCAGTTCCAGCCCCACCCCCCGACATGGTGGTAGCTGTGCGGGGGCGCCACCGCGGCAGAGTCCATTACGAACTTGGCCGCCCACACGTTCCCCATCACCAACACCACCTGGACATTAGACCCGTTGTCCAGGGGGATTACGCAGCCGGCCGGGAACGTCACAAGCGAGTCGCCCGGCTCAACTTGCTGAGGGTAAAGGTATGCTGTATAGTCCTCCCGGAAACGTACGCAGCCCGGAGAGGGCTGGTTGAACACGTAGCAGAACACGAGAGTCCTGCTTATGCTATTCACCCTGACCGTGATGGAGTCTAGGGTGATGGCTACCTCTGGGGATGGTGGAATGGCAAACTCCACCAGCACGACTTCCCCCAGCGTATCCAGCACCCGATCCGGGTCGCTGGGGTCGTC
>ERZ1026800.660-NODE-660-length-27280-cov-4.261150_pt1 | contig 27280 bp, 16 predicted proteins | sample MGYA00520873_ERZ1026800 | MGnify/ENA primary metagenome ERZ1026800 (study PRJEB33270, sample SAMEA104284475) | anaerobic digester metagenome | biome: Anaerobic digester microbiome; feature: mesophilic sludge digester; material: Anaerobic digester biomass | place...
GCCCTGGGCTTGTTCTACCTGGTTTCACGCTCCTGCGGGGGCGGGTGGAGCTTTCTGCCCCGGCTGGGGTTTCGCTCCGATCCGCTGTCGATTGCCACCCTGTTCTGCGTGCTGGCAGCCGGTTCCTACCTGGCAGTCTGGCTCAGCCAGGTGATTGATCGTTTCGGCATCCGGAATTGCGGCTTTAATGTCATTGTCCTCAGCGGTATTGCTGTGAACCTGCGCAGCGGGCTGCTGCGGGTGGTGGGGATTGAGAATCCCAACTGGGTTGCGCTGGCGGTGTACCTTGCCGTGCTGGTTGCGCTCATCTTTATTGCCGTCAACCTGGGTGCGGCACGCCGGAACATCCCGATTCTATTCCCCGGTCGTCAATATGCCAGCCGCATGAGCGTCCCCATCCGCTCCACGCTGCCCATCCCGGTCATCATGGGCAAGGATGCCGTGATGGATTATTCCAGCTTTTTCAGCATGTTCATCCTGTTTGGGTCGCTGTTTCTTTGCAGCAAGGCTGCCTGGCTGCAGACTGCCGCTGCATGGGTGATTGGCTTCCTGGATGAGGGCACCGCCTGGTTTGGCGCTCTGTCTTTTCTTTTGATTGTACTTCTGACATATTTTTATGCGGATATCAACATGGCGGAATGGAATTATGGGGATAAGTTGCGGCAGGAGGGAGCGCATATTCCCAATTTGGTGCCCGGAGCGCCCACCAACCGGTACTTGATGAGGGTTGTCCGGCGGATCACGCTCCCGGCAGCCATCGGGTATGGCATCATCGTCATTCTGCCCTGGCTGGCAAACCGCTTGCTGGGTGTGCCGCTTTCCTTCCTGGATGGCGCCAGCATCCTGGTGTGTGTTGCCATTATTTCCCAGATCTTTACACAACTGGATATGCAATTGCGGCTGCATGGTTATGAGGAAGGATTGATCCGATAAAACCATTCCTGCAGGGACTGGACTGGAAGAGAGGGGGCTGCCGGGTTATTTTGCCGCCCGGCGGCGCACGGTATATTCCTGCACCGCCGCGCAGACAAATTCCGCCAGCCCCGGGTGAACCCGGTCAAAATTGGTGCGGAAGCGCGGGTCCTGCACGTATCCGGCGGCAATTCCCGCCAATTGTTCATCGTTGGGCGACCAGAAGTACTCCATGTGGCTGCGCCAGGCTTCCACGCAGGCTTGCGCGGCAGCAGATTCGGGTCCCTGGGGCATGGCATCCAGGAATGCCTGGTACACGGCGTTGCCCTCCCTGCCAATGCGCTGTTTTTCGGCGGGGGTGTAGCGGTTCCAGCGCCGGTACGATGCCCGTACCACGGCGGGGTCATACATCTGCATGGCTTCCTGCTCATCGGCAGCCTGCTGTTCTTCATTAAAATTATCAAACAATTGGGCATCGCTCATGGGGCGGTTTCCTTCCAGGTGATTGATGGTTTGTTCCACGGCGGCAATCAGCCGTTCCAAAAGAACTTATTCCGCGCTGCTCTTGTGGAACTGCGTCTGGTAGAGGTGGGCGTACAGCCCGCCCTGCGCCAGCAGATCGGCATGGGTGCCGCGCTCCACGATCCTGCCCCGGTCAATCACCAGGATCAGGTCCGCCGCCAGGATGGTGCTGAGCCGGTGGGCGATGACGATGCTGGTGCGCTGTGCCATCACCCTGCCCAGGGCATCCTGGATGAGCGCCTCGGATTCACTGTCGAGGCTGCTGGTGGCTTCGTCCAGCACCAGGATGCGCGGGTTCTTGAGGATCACCCGCGCCAGGGCAATCCGCTGCTTTTCGCCGCCGCTCAGCCGGTAGCCGCGCTCGCCCACAATCGTATCGTAGCCGTCGGGCAGCGCCTGGATGAAGTCATGGATGTTGGCAACCCGGCAGGCTTCCTCCAGTTCCGCCTGGGTGGCGTCCAGCCGGGCATACTGCAGGTTGGTGCGGATGGTATCGTGGAAGAGGTAGGTCTCCTGCGTCACCATGCCCACCTGGTTGGAGAGCGATTCCAGCGTCACATCGCGCAGGTCGTGCCCGTCCAGGCGGATGATGCCCGCCGTGGGGTCGTAGAGCCGCGGGATGAGGTAGGTGAGGGTGGTCTTCCCGGCACCGCTGGGACCCACCAGCGCCACCAGCTGACCCGGCTTTGCCGTAAAGCTGATCCCGTCCAGGGCAATCCGGCGCGCCTGGCTGCGGCGGGTTTCCTCCCCCTCTTCCTTTTCCTCCTCGCGCTCGGCGGATTCGCCCGACAGCACCGCGGTGACGTTGTCCATGCTGCCGTAGCGGTGCACATCGCTCAGCAGGCTTTCGTCCCCGCTCTCGTACTGGAAGACCACGTCCTCAAAGGCAATCTCGCCGCGGATGTCCTCCAGCCGGACGGCATCCGGTTTTTCGGGCAGTTCCACCGGCAGGTCAATCACTTCAAAGACGCGCTCAAAGCTGACCATCGAGGTGGCAAACTCCACCGGCGCATTGGAAAGCCCCTGCAGCGCCGAGTAGAGGCTGTGCAGGTAGGAGACAATCGCCACGATGGTGCCGATGGTGAAGGCGCCCTGGATGACAAAATATCCGCCCAGCCCGTACACCAGGGCAGTGCCCACCGCGCTGATCAGCCCGATGATTGCCATGAAAACCGAGCCGATCATCGCCCGCTGGACGCCCAGGTCGCGGACCTGCGCCGCCCGCTGACCGAAGCGGTCCACCTCCAGGCGGCTGCGTCCAAACAGCTTGACCAGCAGCGCCCCGCCGATGTTGAGGGTTTCGTTCATCATGGCATTCATGCGGGCATTGGCTTCCATCTGGCGGCGCGCCATGTCCCGCAGGCGGCTGCCCAGCAGGCGTGCCGCCAGGATGAAAAGCGGCAGGATCGCCACGCTGATCAGGGTCAGGCGCCATTCCAGGGTCAGCATCACCACCAGCACGGCAGCCACCTGCACAATTTGGGTGATGATTCCCACGATGGTGGAACTGATGGCATTCTGCGCCCCGACCACGTCGTTGTTCAGGCGGCTCATCAGCTCGCCCACCTTGGTGTTGGTGAAGAAGCGCAGCGACATGCGCTGCAGGTTGGCATACAGCTCCAGGCGCAGGTCGTAAATCACGCCCTCGCCGATGCGGGAGTTGACGCGCCGCTGGGCAACGTTCAGGATGCCGTTAACAGCCGGGATGAGCAGCAGCGCCAGCGAAAGCCACACCAGGCGCGGCAGGTTGCCGGCGGGGATGGTCTTGTCGATCATATCCCGCAGGATGAGCGGCGTCAGCAGCATCAAGCCCGTGCTGGCAAGAATTAGAAACAGCATGGCAGCCATCAGCAGGCGGTAGGGTCTGGCGTACTTGAAGACCCGCTGCAGCAGCTGCCGGGTGATTTTCGGTTTCTCGTCGGGGGAGTTGATCATCCCGTGCAAGCCCAGGTGTGCTCTCATGGTGTTCCCTTCCAGTGAATTGGAATGCCTCCATTATGCCATTATTTGAGGGGCTGTCCAGCCGGTTCATTGATGAAACGCGGATTCACCTTTGGGTCTGCACTGGATGCCCTGGCAGGCTCCCCCCCCCGCTGGCGGTGCTGTGGGAGCGGTTTGGTTACAGGTACAAAGAAAAAATGGGAATAATTCCTATATTTACCATCTTATGAGGAAATTAACTGGTAAATTTTAGAGATTTGAGGATAATGAAAATGTATTGGATCGATTAATAAAAAATTAATTCGAGAGTCTGATCTGCATAATACCAAATGTCGAAATCATTACTTTAAATAAAGAAAAGAGCAAGGTAATTGACGAAGAAATATTTAATCGTGAGTAAGAATCTACTTCACTAACTTAAATTTGCGATTCTTTGTTACCCAGGTAGATGAGGGGTGATATTGGATCGCAGGAGGTGATCATGGGAAAAAAAACAAAAATTCCTTTAGAACAAGCTTGGGACAATTGGAGGAATTGCTTGAAGGGGGATGATCCCAATTCAATACTACAACAAATCACATTAGCGATTTGGGATACTGCCATTTTTCGGATTATTTTCGAGGGTAGGAAGTTGTATGTCGAGCAGAATCCGCAATCTCCTAAAATAAGTGGATTCCTTCATAGTTTTATTGATCGCAATTATTTTTTAGTACAGTGTGCATTTATTCGCCGTTTAACTGATAAGTCAAGTCTTACTGGAAATCTAGGAGTATATTCGTTACGTGCTTTGATAGACGATATGAGGGAATATAAAACTGAGTTTACACGGGAGGAATATTTAAGATTAAGAAATATGGCTTATGATTATTCAGAGATTAGAAAAAAAGAGGAAGAATTTTTTAGAAATCAACACCAAGGAACAGTTTTTTTTGTTCCGAGCGAGTTTGATTGGCAATCCATTGAGGAAGCTCATCAAATATTTGATCGCCTAGCTGGTGTGTCATCGGCTAGCAGAGAACCCAGTGATCTAGTTGCTGACCAAGTGTTTATCAGGCTTCAAGAAAGATTATCTTATTGTTTGCATATAAAAAAGTATGTAGATAAATATTTTGCCCATTCCGCTTCCCCGGAAAGTCGTTCAACTTATTTAGAATCTGAAATTTCTTTAAACCAACTTTGGGAAGCTCAAAAGATACTTTTTGAGGTTGCCGAATTCATTTCTATTGTTCTCTTTTCACAAAGTAATATGGCTTTGGCTATTGAAAATCCTGGTTTTTTTGAATTTTGGGATGTTCCATTAGTTGGTGAAAATTCTATTTATCTAGTCAGGAGCACATTAGAAAATTATCGAAAAGAAACCGAGAACTGGAATGCCAATAATATTTGGCAATGGATTGAGGAAAAATAGATTTCATCGGCTATTTTTAAATCCAAAATAAAACAAACCGTCCCAATCTGCTGTGCAACAAAAAAAGCGATCTTCAAGGATAGTGGTATGACCTGCAACCCCGCCATACACCACCGCCGCTCCATCCGCCTGAAGGATTATGATTACAGGCAGGCGGGGGCGTATTTTGTCACCATCTGCACCCGGGGGCAGGAATGTTTATTTGGGGAAATCGTGAATGGTGAAATGATCTGCAACGAAATGGGAATGATTGTGCAGGTTGAATGGGAAAAAACCGCCGCAATCCGGTCGGAAATCGAATTGGATGAATTTGTGGTCATGCCAAATCATTTTCACGGCATCATTTGGATTGTGGACGATTGTTGGGGTACGGCGCCTGGTAGGGGCACGGCGCGCCGTGCCCCTACGGATCATGCCCCAATCCATGAACAATTCGGTAAACCTGTTGCCGGGTCGATCCCAACCATCGTGCGCGCGTTTAAATCGGCTGTAACCCGGCACATCAACATTGCCCGCAATACACCCGGTGTACCTGTCTGGCAGCGTAATTATTACGAACATATCATCCGCAACGAAAAATCGTATCTGAAAATCGCCCAATACATCCGCAACAACCCAACCCAATGGGAATTAGACAATTTGTACCCGGGGGATAAACGATGATCCTTAACGAATCCGAAATCGAATAAATCACTCCCAATCCGCTGCAAGGCGGTAATGGCGATATTCAAGGATAGCGGTATGACCTGCTACCCCGCCATACACCACCGCCGCAATCCGGTCGGAAATCGAATTGGGTGAATTTGTGGTCATGCCAAATCATTTTCACGGCATCATTTGGATTGTGGACGATGGTGGTAGGGGCACGGCGCGCCGTGCCCCTACGCGCCGTGCCCCTACGGATCATGCCCCAATCCATGAACAATTCGGTAAACCTGTTGCCGGGTCGATCCCGACCATCGTGCGCGCCTTTAAATCGGCTGTAACCCGGCACATCAACATGACCCGCAATACACCTGGTGTACCTGTCTGGCAGCGTAATGATTACGAACATATCATCCGCAATGAAAAATCGTATCTGAAAATCGCCCAATACATCCGCACCAACCCAACCCAATGGGAATTGGACAATTTGTACCCGGGGGATAAACAATGATCCTTTACGAATCCGAAATCGAACAGATCACCCCCAAACCACTGCCCGGCGCCATCAGGCGGTGAGCGTCTCCACCCGTACGTTGTCCCGACCCACCAGTTCCCCCAGGGCGCGTATCAAATCCCCGTTGACCCCCGTGGTCTGGTTGGGGAATTCCATCAGGTAGTTGTGTCCGTTCTCGTGCACCATCAGGGCAAAGTGATCCTGACCCGGTGAGGAGACCAGCAGACCGTACAGGCGCTTCAGGCGCAGCACATCGCGGGATTTCCTGCCGGAAGCCCGCACCTGCACGGTCACCATCTGCGGGGATTTGCCGGTTCGCCCGTCTGCCTGGGGCGGCAGGTGGATGTATTGCAAGCCCGGGTAAACCGGGTCCGGCTGCCTTTCAGCCTGGGCGAGGGCGGTTTCCACCCGGGCGGGCGCCTGTTCCGCTGCGCCTGCCGGTTGCATCGGGGCGGGTTGGGGCTCGCTTTGGCTGGCAACTGCCGGGATGGGCGGCGGAGTGACCGCCCCGGCTGGTTTTTGCACCGCTCCCTCTGCCGCCGCAGATTCCGCAACCTGCATGGAAAAACGCGGAGCGGGCGGCATCAGGTGCCAGTCATCCGGGTCAGGGGGTGGCGGAGGACCGTCGCCATCCCAGGGAACATCACCCGGGGGCGGCGGATTGTCGTCATCCCAGGGGAGATCACCCGGACCGGGATTGACATCCGGCGGGCTCCCGCCGGTTTCATCATCCAGCCCCGCCAGCGAGATTCGATCCACCAGCACCTTGGGCTCGCTGCCCTCGGCATCCACCTTGCCCTCCACCACCAGCACGTTGTTGATGGTCAACAGGTGGTTGTAGGTTTCCCAGGTCTTGGGGAAGAGGACCAGCTCAATGTTTCCCTGCAGGTCTTCGAGGGTGGCAAAGCCCATCGCCTTGCCTGTTTTGGTCTGGTGGGGACGGAAGCGGGCGAGCAAACCCGCCACGGTCACCTTCTCCTGGTGCCCCGCCTCGCCCAGCTGGGCGGAAAGGTGCGTCACCAGGCCGCGCAGGGTATGGGCATGGCGGGAGAGGGGGTGATCGGTGATGTAAAGACCCATCAACTCGCGTTCCCATTCCAGCTGCTCGCGGGAATCCAGGATGGGGGCGGAGGGAAGTTCAATCGTCTCGTCCACGCCGCCCATGCTGAAAATGCTGAGCTGCCCGGATTGGGCGTTGCGCTGGTGGTTGACGGAGATGGAAATGATGAGATCCTGCGCCTCCAAAAGTGCCAGGCGCGCCCCAAATCCGTCCAGCGCGCCGACCTTGATCAGGCATTCCAGGGAGCGCTTGCCCACCGTGCGCAGGTCCACCCGCCGGGCAAAGTCGCCCAGGTCGGTGAAGGGTTTTTCGGAGCGGGCTCTGACAATCAGGTCCACCGGACCTGAGCCGACATTCTTGATGGCGCCCAGACCAAAGCGGATGGCGGGCGCGCCGCCCGGGCGGTCTTCGATGCTGAAATCCCACAGGCTGTGGTTCACATCCGGCGGCAGGATCTCGATGCCCATCGTCCGGCAGTCGGCAATGTAAAATGCCACCTTGTCCGTGGAGTTCATGGAGGCGGTCAGCAGGGCGGTCATGTACTCGGCGGGGTAATGAGTCTTGAGGTAGGCGGTCTGGACGGCGATCACACCGTAATCGGCGGCGTGACTCTTGTTGAAACCGTAACGGGCAAATTCCTCCCAGTCGTTAAAGATGGCTTCAGCGGTCGGCTTGGGAATGCCGCGGGCGACCGCCCCCTTGATGAATTTGACCTTGTGTTTGGCAACCTTTTCCTTGATTTTCTTGGAGATTGCCTTGCGGAAGTCATCCGCCTCCGGCAGGGTGTAGCCTGCCAGTTCGACCACGGCGCGCATCAATTGTTCCTGGTAGATGCTGACACCGTACGTCTCGTGGAAGATCGGCTCCATCAGGGGGTGGCGGTACACCACCTCCTCCTCGCCGTGCATGCGCTGGATGTACTGGGGAATGAACTGCATGGGTCCGGGGCGGAAGAGCGCCACCATGGCGATCACATTGGAGAGATTTTGCGGCTTCATCTGGACCAGCCAGCGGGTCATCCCGGTACCTTCCAGCTGGAAGACGCCGGCGGTCTGACCATGCCCCATTAACTCGTAACTTTCGGGGTCGTCCAGGGGGATGTTGTTCAGGTTGTACCGGATGCCGTGCCGGGCTTCAATCAGGTCGCAGGCGCGCTGCATCACGGTCAGCGAGGTCAGACCCAAAAAGTCCACCTTCAACAGACCCAGCTCATCCAGGACGGACATTTCAAACTGGGTCATGGTCTTGATGGGGTTCTCCTCCGAGCCGCTGGTGGGGCGGTGCAGGGGGACATACTCCATCACCGGTCGGTCGGTAATGACCACGCCAGCTGCATGGGTGCCGGCGTGGCGCACCACGCCCTCCATCTGGTTGGCGGTATCCAGCAGGTTTTTCATGTAATCCGCGGAATCATAAATCGACTTCAACTCGGGGATGGTTTTAATGGCTTCCTGGATGCTGACCGGGTTGCTGGGCACATTGGGCAGCAGCTTGCACGCCCGGTCGACCTCGGTGAGCGGGATGTCCATCACCCGACCCACGTCGCGGATGGCGGCGCGCGAGCCCATGGTCCCAAATGTGATGATCTGCGCCACATGGTCATTACCGTAGGTCTCGGCGCAGTATTGCATCACCGTGGCGCGTTGATCGTCCTGGAAGTCGAGGTCAATATCCGGCATGGAGATGCGCCCCGGGTTGAGGAAGCGTTCGAAGATCAAGCCGTGCTCCAATGGCTCCACCAGGGTGATGTCCAGCACATATGCCACCATGGATCCGGCGGACGAGCCGCGGGCGTTGTACCAGATGCCCTTCTGGCGGGCATACCGGCACAGGTCCCACACGATGAGAAAGTAGGCGTCAAACCCCATGGTGTGGATCACATCCAGTTCATAATCCAGGCGCTGGCGCACCCCGGGATCACCCGCCCGGCTGCCATAGCGGCGCTGCAAGCCCTCCTCGCACAAATCACGCAGGAAGGTCTGGGGGGTGTGTTCTTCCGGCACGGGGAACAGCGGCAGGTGATAACCCTCATTGGACAGGTCCACATTGCAGCGTTCGGCAATTTCCAGGGTATTGGTGACCGCCTGGGGGAGTTCACTGAACAGCTCCTGCATCTCCGCCGGGGTGCGCAGGTAGTAGCTGTCATCCCTCATTTTCATGCGGTTCGGATCGCTCAACACCGTCTGGGTCTGGATGGCAAGCAGAATATCCTGCAGGCGGGCGTCCTCCTTCAGGATATAGTGGGTATCGTTGGTGGCGATGTAGCGGGCATTGAAATGTGGACCCCATTCCAGCAGCTGCTTGTTCACAATCCCCAGTTCAGGGATGGGGTGCTGCTGGAGCTCCAGGAAGTAGCGGTCGGGTCCAAAGACCTGGTAGAACCATTCGAGTTGTTTGCGCGCCATCTCCGGTCCGCGCTCGATGATCAGGCGGGGGACCTCGGAAGCCAGGCAGCCGGTGGTGCAGATCAATCCCGCGGAATGTTCCGCCAAAAATTCATGGTCGATTCGCGGCTGATAATAATATCCTTCCATTTGTGAGGCGGAAGCAATTTTTAATAGGTTGCGGTAGCCGGTCTGGTTTTCCGCCAGCAGCAGCAGGTGCCAGGGTGAACGGTCTAGCCGGGCGTCGCGGTCGGTCATGCGGCGCGGCGCCAGGTAGGTCTCCAGCCCGATGATGGGGCGGATGCCCTGCTTTACGGCGGTGTTGAAAAACTCGATCACGCCGTACATGGTGCCGTGATCGGTGATTGCCACCGCCGGCATGCCCAGATCCTTCACCCGCTGGATGAGCCTGGGGATGTTGCAGAAGCCATCCAGTAAAGAGTATTGGGTGTGGACGTGAAGGTGGACGAATGACATAAGCCGCCTGTTCTCAAGCCCCGGATGGCGGCGTCAGTTCTGTGATTCTCACCCGCGTGTAAATCAACAGATACCCAATAAAGGCAACCGGAAAAATAAAATTAATCCCTCTCACGGAGACCATTATACAGAAAAGGTCGCCGGCTGACAAGTTGAGTTGGATGAGAGTTTGGGATTGAACGATATTTTCTCCTGCGGTCGGGCGCCGATCGGCAGGGTGATTCCTGTGATATCATTCTTCATGCACATCAATCCTTTCCAGGAGAATCCCCATGTCTGAAAATGGAACAAAAACCAAGCCCGAAGCTGAAACCCGACCGGAGCCGGCGGACCGCATCCTGATCACCCGGCACGAGACTACCATCAACGGCACGCCCATTACTTACACCGCCGCCTGCGGCACCATCGTCCTCAAGGAGGAAGCTGAAAAAACCGGTGAAAATGCCGGCGAATCCGAGGGGGAAAAACCGCGCGCTTCAATTTTTTTCACTGCCTACACCCGGGAAGGCGTGAAGGATCCTGCCACCCGACCGATCACCTTTGCCTTCAACGGGGGACCGGGTTCGTCGTCCGTCTGGCTGCACATGGGCGCGCTGGGTCCGCGGCGTGTCTGGCTGGGAGAGGACGGTCTGACCCCGCCCCCGCCGCCCTTCCAGGTGATCGACAATGCCCAGTCCATCCTGGATGTGACCGACCTGGTTTTTATCGACCCGGTCAGCACCGGTTTTAGCCGCCCCGTGGTGGGTGAAAAAGCCAGACCCTTCCACGGCTTCAAACGGGATATCGAGGTGGTGGGCGATTTCATCCGCCTGTACACCAACCGCTACCAGCGCTGGGCATCGCCCAAATTTTTGGCGGGCGAGTCTTACGGCACCACCCGCGCCGCCGGTCTGTCGGGCTATTTGCAGGAGCGCCACGGCATGTACCTGAACGGCATCATGCTCATCTCGGCGGTGTTGAATTTCCAGACCCTGGAATTTGATAATGGCAACGACCTGCCATATATTCTCTACCTGCCCGCTTACACGGCTGCGGCATGGTTCCATCACCGGCTGGCAGGGGATCTGCAGGCGGATTTGCATGCCGCCCTCCGCGAATCGGAAGAGTTTGCCAACGGGGATTATGCGCTGGCTCTGCATCAGGGGAGCGCCATGCCCGCCAGCCGCCGCAAAGCGGTAGTGCGCAAGCTGGCGCGGCTCACCGGTCTGTCAGCCGAATATCTGGAACAAACCGACCTGCGCATCGAACATATCCGCTTTTGCAAGGAGCTGCGCCGCTCCGAAAACCGCACCATCGGGCGTCTGGACAGCCGCTTTGCGGGCATGGACCGCCTGGCAATCGGCGGTCAGTTCGAATTTGATCCCAGTTATGCAGCCATCCAGGGTTCATATACAGCTGCGCTGTATGATTACGTGCGGAGGGAGCTGAACTTTGAGAGCGACCTGCCATACGAGATCATCAACGGTCGGGTGTGGCCCTGGAGCTATGCCGAGCATGAGAACCGTTACGTGGAGGTGGCGGATACGCTGCGCAGGGCGATGCACCAGAACCCTGCCCTGAAAGTGCATGTTGCGAACGGCTATTACGACCTTGCCACCCCATACCTGGCGACGGAGTACACCTTCAATCACCTGGGGCTGGATGAAAGTTTGCGCGGCAACATAACGATGAGTTATTACGAAGCCGGGCACATGATGTACATCCACCAGCCCTCACTGGAAAAGTTGAAGGATGAGCTGGCGAGATTCATCCTGGAAGCTGTTAAATAGTTTGTGGAATGGGTGGACAAGCCAGGATTAATCAGGTTAATTAATTATAGGGTGCGGTTGTATATTAACCGCACCATATGAATTGTTTTTCAGGTTGGTGCGGTCACATACGGACTGCACCCTGTCAATAAACCAAACAATTGTAAAACACACTTTACATTATATGCAATAATTTGTAATATTGACTTTACAAATTATTGACACTATAATGGTTTATAACGAAAATCACCCGGGAGAGGGACGATGGCGGCAGGATTATTCAAGCGAACCGTTTTGCAGAATATATCCAGGTACATCCAGACTGACGATGTGATCGTCATCCATGGGGCGCGCCAGGTGGGAAAAACCTCCATCATCCAGTACATTCAAAACGAGCTGGATGCTGCCGGTGAAAAGACACTCTATATTGACCTTGAGGACAGCCGCTTTGTTGCCTTGCTGGACAAGGGTGTGGATGAATTTTTGAATTATCTGCGAGGCGAAGGTTACAATCTGCAGGAACTGGTTTCATCCCATCAAAAATTATTCATCTTCGTGGATGAAATCCAATATCTGGCGGAGCCATCCTCTTTTATGAAGTTGATTGCCGACCATCACCGTTATTTGAAACTGATCGTCTCCGGTTCCTCCAGCTTTGAGATGAAAAGCAAGTTCAAGGATTCCCTGGTGGGACGGACAGTTAATTTTGAAATCTTCCCACTCTCATTTCAGGAAATGCTGATCTTTAAACAAATTCCGTTTGACCCCGATATTCCACAAACGGCAATAAAAAATGAAACCCTGCGGTCCCTGTTTCTGGAATATTCCCTGTATGGGGGGTATCCCAAAATTGTGCTTACACCGGAAGTGGATCGGAAGGAAAAATATCTTCAACAGATCATCGACACCTACATCCGGAAGGACATCCGCGATATGGCTGAGATCAAGGATATCAGCCGTTTTAACAACCTGCTGGAAGTGCTGGCGTCGCAGAGCGGTAATTTGTTGAACATCTCGGAATTAAGCAACACTTGCGGGATTGCACGCCAGACAGTGGAACGATATCTGTTTTTATTGGAACAAACCTATATCATTCAGCTGGTGCGTCCGTACAGCCGCAACATCCGCGCCGAGGTGACAAAAACACCCAAGGTTTTCTTTTATGATACGGGTTTAATGCAGGTACTTTGGTTGAAACAACTGCAAACAGAAATCCTTGGATCCGTATTTGAAACCAGCGTGTTTGCTGAATTGGTTAAACTGGCAGGCAGGGAGGCAGTCACACATTGGCGGACTGCGGATAAAAAAGAAGTGGATTTTGTCCTAAAACGACCTGGAGGACCCCTGTTGATTGAAGTGAAAAAACAATTCCCAAGGTCAGTTCCGGCAGCCTTCCGTTCGTTCTGGCAGGTGGATGAGCTTGACATCCATACCCCCTCGCGGGTGGTCAGCCTTTATGGTGAACCCGGGGAATGGATGATTTATCCATGGGAGTTGTATCGGCAGTGATTGCCGTATGAGTTCACAACCCAATCGCGCCATGTGGAGATGGTGCGGTCGCAAACAGACCACAATCTGTGATATTTACATTGTAGGGTGCGGTTGTACGTTACTCGCACCATTTGTGTTGATTTTCAGGTTGGTGCGGTCGAAAACAGACCGCACCCTATGCAGGCTGTGGGAGCGCAGACGGACTGCAATCTGTGAAATTTAAATTGTAGGGTGCGGTTGTACTTTAACCGCACCATTTGAATTGGTTTACGAGCTGATGCGGTCATAAACAGACCGCACCCTACGGCAATTTGGTGCGGTTGAAAACAGACCGCACCCTGTAATCCTGATGGATATTCACAAATTGTGACCTTGGAAATTGCCTGCCTCCAGCCGTTTTATGATAAGATACCTGCAACATCTTCCCAACAGGCACAACATGAAAAAATTTATCGCCGTTGCCGGGAACATTGGGGTGGGTAAATCCACCCTGGTTTCCCTGCTCTGCCAAAGGCTCGGCTGGCAGCCTTTCTACGAACCCGTCACGCAAAACCCCTACCTGCCCGACTTTTATGCGGACATGCAGGCGTGGGCATTCCATTCCCAGATTTTCTTCCTCACCCACCGCCTTCGCATTCACCAGGAGCTGGCGCGCACCCAAGCCTCGGTGATCATGGACCGCAGCATTTATGAGGATGCTGAAATCTTTGCCCACAACCTCTTTTTGCAGGGCTCCATGTCCGGTCGTGACTGGAACACCTACCACACGCTTTACCAGGCTCTGGCGGATTCCCTCCCCCAGCCTGATCTGCTCATCTACCTGCGCGCTTCGGTTGCCACCCTGCGCAGCCGCATTGCACTGCGCGACCGCAACTACGAGCGCGCCATCCCCGCAGGCTACCTGGAACAATTAAATTCCCAGTACGAAAGCTGGATCAACGGTTTCACTCTCTGCCCGGTGCTCACTGTGCCCGCGGATGACCTGGACTACGTGGCGCATACCCGCCACCTCGATCTGATCACCCGCAAAGTCGAAGAAAAACTCACTGGCAAGGAGGAGGTCCGGTTTACACCTGATGAATTAAATTAACCCACCCCACTGATTGAAGGAGCCAACATGCGTTACAAGATTCTTCTTCAAACCTTCCTGGTTATACTCGTTTTAACCCTGATCGCCGGTCTGTTTAATCCGGTTGCGGTTCAGGCGGAGGACGCATCACCTGAAAGGGTGGTGGTGCGCATCCACTTTACCAGCACCGACCAGTTGAATGAGCTGGCAGCCCGGCTGGATGTCTGGGAGGTACATCACCAGGAGGGCTATCTGGTGGCGTTGATCCGCCAGGCAGACCTTGTGCTTTACCCCCGACAGGGCTACCGGGTGGAGATTGACCAGGCGAAAACAATCGAGGTGAACACCCCGCGCCAGGCGCTTCCCGGGCAGATTAACGGCATCCCCGGTTACCTCTGCTACCGCACGGTGGAGGAGACCTATGCCGCCCTGCAGACCCTCAACACCAATTACCCCGGTCTGGTGACCATCACGGATATCGGGGACAGCTGGGATAAGGTGACCCCCGGCGGACCGGCGGGCTATGATATTTTCGAAATCATGCTTACCAATGAAGCCACGGGAACGGCGGGCAAGCCGGTCTTTTTCCTGATGGCGGAGATCCACGCCCGCGAGTATGTGACCACCGAGACCGCCACCCGTTTGGCGGAATATCTGGCTGCCGGTTACGGCACGAATCCTGACATCACCTGGCTGCTGGATCATAACCGGATTCATATTGTGCCACTGACCAATCCGGACGGGCGCAAGTTTGCCGAGAGTGGGCAGTTGTGGCGCAAGAATACCGATAATGATGACGGATGTACCTCCTTCCCGAATTACGGGACTGATTTAAACCGCAATCACTCCTTCAAATGGGGCGGCGCAGACCCTTCCCCTTGTGCTGAAACCTACCAGGGTCCCTCCGCCGCTTCCGAGCCGGAGACCCAGGTGATCCAGAACCGCACAATGGCACTGCTGGAGGACCGCCGCGGATCAAACGACAATGACCCGGCACCGCTGGAATATGAGGGGCTTTTCATCACCCTGCATTCCTACTCCGGACTGGTGTTATGGCCCTGGGGTTGGGGTCCCAGTCCTGCTCCCAACAACACCCAGCTGCAGACGCTGGGACGCAAGCTGGCATACTTTAATCACTACACACCCCAGCAATCCTATGCCCTCTACTCCACCACAGGCACCAGCGACGATTGGGCGTACGGTGAATTGGGTGTTCCCGCTTACACCTTTGAGATGGGTACAACCTTTTTCCAATCCTGCACTTCCTTTGAAAATACAATTTACCCTGACAATCTCAGCTCCCTGTTGTATGCCTTTAAAGCTGCCCGCCAACCGTATATATCACCCGCCGGACCGGACAGCCTGAACCCGGCAGTCAGCGAATCCACCGTGGCGCCCGGCACACCGGTCACGCTGACCGCCACGGCGAATGATACCCGGTATGAAAATCAAAACGGCGCTGAACCCACCCAGGCGATTGCCGCCGCCCGGTATTCAGTGGACAATCCTTCCTGGGTGGAAGGCGTGGTGACCCATGCCATGAGCGCCGCCGATGGCAATTTCAACTCGACCATTGAAAATGTGACCGCCGTGCTGGATACCTCCGGAATGCTGCCCGGCAGGCATATCCTGTTCGTGGAAAGCCAGGATGCTGCCGGCAACTGGGGTGTGCCATTCGCCGTCTTCCTGGAGGTGGAAGCACCCTATGCAGGTCTGGCAGTTCTCGCCCCGCCGGAAGCCACCGCCTTTGGCAGCCCGGGGGACGTGGTGCAGGCTGTCTTTACCCTCACCAATGCGGGCATGGTGGCGGATGACTTTACACTCAGCGTGGATTCCAGCTGGACTGCGGTGGTTGATCCATCAGCCGTGACCGACCTGGCATCGGGCGGCTCGGTGGAGGTGACGGTTACAGTCACCATCCCGACCGACGCGGAGGGACAGAATGTCACCACCCTGCAGGCAATCCCCGCTGATGATCCCATCTACAGTGACACCAGCACGCTCACCACCCGGCTGCAATACGTGGAGGTGCAGCCGCCTGAAGACGCCAAATCCGGTTTTCCGGGTGACACAGTGGCATACACCTTCACCGTCACCAACCATGACGATATCTACCGTTCCTTCAGCGTTTCCATCAGCGACAATATTTGGCAGACCATCCCAAGCACCACCCTCATAGGTCTGCGTGCCGGACAGAGCAAGGAATTCACAATCTCTGTGACCATTCCGGGGGCGGCACAACCGGGTGATTTTGACGATGCCCTGGTGACGGTGACTTCGCGATCGGAGCCGGCGGTGTTTGATACGGCGGTCACCCTCACAACCGCCATTCCGCGGGATGTGGGTGTGGCGCAGCTTACACCGGCGGCGGATGCTAAAAGCGGCAATCCGGGTACGGATGTGATCTACACCCTGACACTCACCAATATCGGCATTGTGGAGGACGGCTTCACCCTCGGCGTGGTTTCCACCTGGACGGCAGCAATCAGTCCGGAAACAGTAACATTGGGCTCCGGGGAAAGCCAGGAAATCACTGTGACCGTGACCATCCCCCCGGACGGGATGGGGCAGGATGTGGCAATCGTCAGCGCCGTGCCGGATGATGGCACCGAATATGGTGATACCAGCACCCTGACCACAACCGCCAATGTGGTGGTGGTGAAGATGTATCTGCCGGTGATTATCCGGTAGGCACCTGACTGAAATTTAAATCAAACCTGCAGGGGTGCAGAGGGCGGGGCACCCCTGCATGGATTTTGGGAATCAAAACCATGCCTTCAGCGGACGGCACTCTGTCAACCATCCTTCCGGAACCCGGATCACGGATTCACCGGCTCATCTCAAAATCATATATAATACATTAATATTCCCTCAGTAAATTTAAATAATTAAACCATTCTCTTTTGAAGCAGGGTTGATGACGCTGCAGATCACGAATATCACCGTTCCAGGAAAGGAGGTCATTCGTCTGCATGAGTTTTGAGGGGCATCCTGCCCATCCTTTCATTCGTTCCATGTTGTTCACAGAAGGAATACATCATGAAAAGAAATCTGTTTACTATCCTGTGTGTATTGATCATGGCGGGCATGCTGACAGCGCTGGTGACACCCGTCCAGGCGGAGCCTGCCGCCCAAAATGGAGTGCAGTGGGCGGGCGCCTGGCAGATGGGACCGGCGATTGATTCCGCCCTCTGGGGGGGTACAGCCGGTGACGGCTGGGCGCGGATCAACGGTGCCACCTGGTCCGGTGATGATCGGATTTTCTTCCTGGGCTTGCGGGCGGAGGATAATGACACCTTCAGTGATGTCATCGCCTTCGATCCCTCCACCCTTCTTTACAGCAATACCGGTGCGGATATGCCGGTTCCGGTCTCCAATTACGTGGTTGCCGGCGTTCCGGATGACGGGCGGGGACACGGCTACGGGCTGTATATTGTCAGCGGGCGTACCAGCACCGGCGCGCAGACCGGTGCAGTCCAGGTTTATTATCCGGCTGAAAACATTGCCCAGCAGATCACCACCGATCCCCTGCCTCTTTCACCCGCCCGCTCGGTGGGGGCAACCGTGTATCTCAATGGCAGAATGTACAGTTGGGGCGGTTTTGACGGCGCCACCATGTATGCCGACACCTGGGTGTATGACTTTGCCGCCCCGGCAGGTTCCCGCTGGTCAAATACCGGCTGCGACCTGCCCATGGCAATGAGCTATATTGCGGGCGCGGCGGACGGCGACCTGATTTATTCCATCGGCGGGGATACATTTGAGGGCGGCGGTCTGGTGCCGCAGGTGAAAACCTATGTGCTGAACACCAACAACCTGGCAGCCTGCTGGCAGGATGCCGCCATGGCTGACCTGCCTGCCGCCAACGGTGATGCACCCGCGGTTTATGTTCCGCCTGGAACCTACATGGGCGGCGCGTACGGCGCCATCTTTACCATCGGTGGTGTCTGGCCCAGCCCAGGACCAGACCGGTGGGTCTGGCGCTATGATATTCTCGCCGACACCTGGACGGAATTCCCCGATCTGGCAATTCCTGCACCCGCCTCCGGGCGGCGCAACCAGGCTGCGGTCTTTGTTCCCGAAGCTACAAAGGGTTTGGGGAACGGGATACCGGGCATCTGGACTTTTGGGGGCTATGACGGATCGGGTACCAATGCCATGACGGCGACGAGTGAATTCTTCTCGGTGGTTGGCGAGGGGGTGTACCTGCTGCCCAATTCCGTGGAGGGGGTCGGCGTGCCTGGCAGCTATGCCCAGATTGACTTTACATTGTTGAATCTCTCCGGCGAGGAACAAACATTTGATATTTCGTATTCCTCTTCCAGCTCCTGGATGGTGGGCTTCATACCCAATCCGGTGGGACCGGTGGAGAGCGGGGATGAAGCAACCTTCATCATGCGGGTGCTCATCCCCGATACCGTCATTTGCCCCGATGAAGCCCTGTTCGATATTCACGCCATTTCAGAGACTGATCCCCTCGTCAATGATTCCCAAACCGTGAACATCCGCGCTGCCTGCGGTGTAACCGGCATCATCACGGACACCAACACCGGTATCCCCATTAAAGATGCCTATGTCTGGATGCAGACCGACCCGGATGGTTTGGTGGGCGAGTATTATGATGGATTTACAGACGAAAATGGCGTTTATGTGATGGTGGATGTGGTGCCCGGCACCTATTACTGGAGTGCGACTGCCGCCTTCCACCAATCCTCCTACTACAAGGACGGCTGGCCGGATGGTGCCACGCTGATCACTATCCCGGATGATTCCGTTCAGAATGCCAGCCTGGATGCTGCCATTCCCACCCTCACTCCGGATGCCATCAGTGCCTCCGCCATGGTCGGTGCGCCGGTGGAAGTGCCGGTGACAATTGGCAACGATGGTTCCGGACCGCTGTACTACAGCATTGATATCATCGACACCGGCACCAAGAAAATTGATGCTGTACCCGGTCTTCCCCAGCTGGATCCGCAGGTGCAGAATGAACTGGAGGGCGGGGGTACCTCCGACATCGTGGTGGTGTTGGAATCGCAGGCGGATTTAAGCGCTGCCGGGCGGATTACGGACTGGGCGGAGCGCGGGCAGTATGTCTATGACACCCTCAACGCCCACGCCGCACGAACCCAAACCGGCATCCGCCGGGCGCTGGATGCTGCCGGAGTCAACTACAAGCCGCTGTATATCATCAATGCTCTCATCGTGGACTCGGCGGACGCAAATACGGTGGGCATGCTGCTGGCGCGCCCGGATGTGGCGCAGGTGGTCGGCAACCACGCCATCAAGGTGGAAAACCGCGAAACCTCCGTCTTCAATCAGGCGCTGCAATCCCCGCCCGGACCGGAAGCCGTGGGCTGGAACATCTCGCTGATCAATGCCGATGATGTCTGGGCGAAGGGGTACACGGGAGTCGGCATCGTGGTGGCTGAAATTGACACCGGCACCCAGTGGGACCACCCGGCTTTGAAGTTGAAGTACCGGGGCTGGAACGGCGCCAGTGCAGATCACAATTACAACTGGTATGACCCTTACGGTCAGTACCCCACCGCGCCCTATGACCCGGGCGGGCACGGCACGCATGTGATGGGAACCATGGTCGGGGATGACGGAGCAGCCAACCAGATTGGCGTGGCACCCGGCGCCAAATGGATTTCCTGCAAGGGCGGCGACGCGGTGTCCGGTTACCTGCTGACCACCGAGCTGTTGGAATGCGCCCAGTGGATCCTGGCGCCCACTGACCTGACCGGAGCCAATCCCATGCCGGAACTGCGCCCGCAGGTGGTGAACAACTCCTGGGGCGGCGGTCCGAACGATTACTGGTACACCGGGGCAGTGTCCGCCTGGCGGGCGGCGGGAATCTTCCCGGCTTTCGCGGCAGGCAATGAAGGACCCGGCTGTTCAACGACCCATTCACCGGGTGATTACTGGAATTCATTTGCCACCGGTGCCATTAACAACACCAGCACCATTGCCTCCTTCTCCAGCCGCGGACCGGCTCTGTATACCGGTATTAACAAACCCCAGCTGACCGCCCCGGGTGTGAGTATCCGTTCCAGCGTGCCGGGCAGCGGATATGCCAACTATGACGGCACCAGCATGGCATCGCCGCATACCGCCGGCGCCGTGGCTCTGCTTTATTCAGCAGCTCCCGAGTTGATCGGACGGATTGAATGGACCACGGCAATGCTGAATATGAATGCCTTTGGCATTGGTGCCAATGAAGGCTGCGGCGGCGACCAGCCCGGCGATATTCCCAACAACACCTACGGCTTCGGTCGGCTCGATATCCTGGCGTCGGTCGATGCCATCCTGGAGGAAAGCGTTCCCGAATGGGTGACCAGCGACAAGAGCGGTGGTCTGGTGGAATCGGGCGGGAGTGATGTGGTCACCTTCACCCTTAATCCACATCCGGACGCCCTGCCGGGTGACACCTTCTCCGCATTGGCATTAATCACAGCCGATGCCCCCGGCGGACCGAACTGGTTTTTGTGGATTGACCTGACCGTGGCTCCACCCATGAAGATCTACCTGCCGTCCATCATGCGGTAAGAGATTGATCCCACAGGGAAAAGGCATCTCATCTGTGAACCCCTCCCCATATTCAACGAATATGGGGAGGGGCGCGTCAAACCTTTGGAATTTCCAGTGATTGACAGGTTCGCCGAAACCCGTTGACATTTTTCCCCTTCCAGAATCGGTTATAATCATTTCCATGACATTGCTGCGCACTGCAACCCTGACCCTGGTGGTGATGCTGCTGCTCGCGGGATGCACATCCATCTTCAATTCGACCCCCGCCGCCACTCCCACCCCCACCCAACCTCCCCCAACGCCCACTCCCACGCCCGAACCCGCCGCTGCCATCCTCAACGGGGAACGCATCCTGCTGGCGGATTACCAGGACGAATTGATTCGCCTGCAAATGGCGCTGGAAGCGAAGGGGATGACCCTCACCCCGCAGGAGCAATCCCAAAAGGTGCTGGACCAGATGGTGGATCAGCTTTTGCTGGCGCAGGGCGCCGCTGAAGCCGGCATCACCGTCACCGATGCCGAACTGGATGAGCGCATTCAAGCCCTGACGGAGGAAATGGGCGGCGGCACCGCCCTGGCGGACTGGCAGACGAAGTACCACTACTCTGCCAACAGTTTCCGCCGCCTGCTGCGGGTTTCGGTATTGGGTATGAAAATGCGCGATCAGATCATCAACGGTGTGCCCGAAGAGGTGGAGCAGATCCACGCCCGCCAGATACGGGTGGATGATGAAGCAAAAATCCAGTCCCTTTACCAGAATCTGCTTGCCGGGGGTGAATTTGAAACCCTGGCTTTTCAAGAGGATCCCCTGACCGGCGGCGATCTGCTGTGGTTCCCGCGTGGATACCTGCTGCAGCCCGCCGTGGAGGAAGCCGCCTTTGCGCTCCAGCCCGGTCAGTTCAGCGCCCCGGTGCAGACCGATATTGGCTGGCACATTGTGTACGTGGTGGCACGTGAATTGCATCAACTGACTCCAGATGCGCGCCTTGCACTGCAAAAAAAGGCGCTGCAGGATTGGCTGGAAGAACGGCGGTCGCAAAGCACCCTCGAGGTCACCATCCCCTGATTCCGCCGGAGAGGTTCGCATGACCGGGAAACAACCCGCCTCGCTTGATGGCATCTGGAATACCCTTACGATTTTGACCCTGGCAGTGATGCTGGTGGTGACTGGCGCGATGGGCTGGATATTCGTGCAGCCCCGGGCGGCAATCAATCCCTTCCCGCCGCCCACTGAAACGGGAATGGCAGTCATCCCTGCCACAGTTACGGACGTTCTGCCAACTCCCACCTTCACGGATACACCCGTCCCGCCCACCCCAACCACAGCCGCCAGCCAAACCCCCACCCTGGTGGTCATTCCCGCCACGCCCGCCTCCGAGCCGACCCCCACTCCTTCACCGACCCAGCCGGACACCTCCTATGCCTTCACCATCTCCGGTGAACCCCAGGCAATTGACAGTACAACCTATCATCCCGAACTGGGCTGCGCCTTCCAGGGGATTGCGGGTCAGGTGCTGGATTTGCGCGGCACGCCGGTTTTGGGCGTGCGCGTCGAGGTGCGCGGCTGGCTCAATGGACGGAGCGTGGTGTTGTATGGCATGACCGGTCTGGCTCAGGCTTACGGGATTGGCGGTTATGAGTTGAAACTGGGCGACGAGCCGTTCGCTTCCCGCGGGGAAATCTGGGTGCGCCTGCTTGACCAGCAGTCCATTCCGCTTTCCGATAAAATTTATTTTGACACCTACGCCGACTGCGCCCGCAACCTGACCATTTTGCAGTTCCAGCAGGTGCGGTAGGGAGTTCGAATCCCTTCCCTGGCAATTGTGCCAGGAGATTCCTGTTTTTGTGGTAGGATTCATCCCCGGAGAGAGGCGCACCATGACTGAATTTGACGCTCAAAAAGCCGCCCTGCGGGGCGAACCCTCGCATGTGTGGCGCTCCGGGCAGGAACGCCGGCTGGAAATGATCCGCCGGGCTGCCGGGGAACGCGCCCGCGGGCGTGTGCTGGTGGATGGCTGCGGCTTGGGGGCGTATTTGATCAGGCTGTCAGGGGAGGCGTCGCTTGCCGTGGGGCTGGATATTGAAGCGGAGCGCGCCGCCGAGGCGCATTCCCGCGGTCCGCTGGCGGTGGCGGGTGCTGGTGAATTCCTGCCATTTGGAGACAACACGTTTGATCTGGTGTTGAGCCACGAGGTGCTGGAGCATGTCCAGGATGACCGGGCGGCAATAGCCGGAATGGTGCGGGTGCTGGCGCCGGGCGGCAGGATCGTGCTGTTCTGCCCCAACCGCGGCTACCCCTTTGAGACGCATGGCGTCTACTGGCGGGGGAAATACCATTTTGGCAATATTCCGTTTATCAATTACCTGCCGCGCCGCTGGCGCGATAGGCTGGCTCCGCATGTGAAGGTATACACCCGGCGCGATTTGCGGAAGCTGTTCGCCGGTCTGCCGGTGCGGCTTGTATCACAGGCTGTGATTTTCGGGGGATATGACAATATCATCGCCCGGCACCCGCGCCTGGGTAAACTGCTGCGCTCCGGGCTGCAATGGCTGGAAAAGACCCCGCTGCGCTGCCTGGGTCTGTCGCACGTGTGGGTGGTTGAGAAGACAGCGCAGGCGGGTTAATCGTATTTATTACTCGATCAGCGCGATATATTTCTCCAGCCGCTGACCGATGATGCCGATGCTGTTTTGCCAGAATTCCGGCTGGCGGATGTTGATGCCAAATCCGTCGGCAATTTCCGCCGCCCGATCCATGCCGGTGCTGGCAAGCAGCGCCTTGTACTGCGGGATAAACTCCGCCCCGCGCTGCTGATAGATGGCGAACAAGCCAATCCCAAACAGCAGACCGAAGGCGTAGGGGAAGTTGTAGAACGACAGCCCGGCATCGTAATAGTGCGGCTTCCAGACCCACATGTAGGGGTGCAGGTAGCGCTCATCCAGCCCGTCGCCGTAGGATTCCTTCTGGGCGCGGGTCATGATCTCGCACAACTCCTCTGCGGACAGCTCGGCGGATTCGCGGCGCTCGAAAACCTCCTTCTCGAAAAGGAAGCGCGAGTAGATGTCCACCACCACCTGCGAATCGTTGATCAACGCGGCTTCCAGGATCGCCAGGCGCTCGTCATCCGAGGCGGCGTTTTCCAGCACCGCGCTGGAGACAATCGTCTCGCACATGATCGAAGCGGTCTCCGCCATGGTCATGGGCGTGCGGTGCTGCAGCTCGGTGCGCCCCGCCGTGTACATGCAGTGATTGTGATAGCCGTGCCCCAGTTCGTGCGCCAGCGTGCTGACCACGTCCAGCGAGCCGTCAAAGCTGAGCAGGATGCGGGATTCCTCAACCGAAGGCACCGACATGCAGAACGCCCCGGCGGTCTTCCCGGCGCGCTGCTCGGCGTCAATCCAGTTGTGCGCAAAGGCGCGCTCGGCAAACGCCGCCAGGTCGGGCGAGAAGCGTGCAAAATTCTCCAGCACAAAGGCGCGCGCCTGGTCCCAGGTGTAGGTCCGGTCGGCGGACCCAGCGGGGGCGAAGAGATCCCACCATGCCAGGCGTTCCTTGCCCAGGCGGCGGGCTTTGGCGTGGAAGTAGCGCCGGAACATGGGCAGGCTTTCGCGCATGGCAAACAGCATGGCGTCCAGGGTGGGTCGGTCAATCCGGTTGATGTCGAGGGCGGAGTGGAGGCAGTCGGTGCGCCCGCGCCGCTTGTTGAGCGTGTTCACGGTGCCCTTGATGCCGTTCATTGCCGCGGCAACCGGCTCCTTCAGCGCCGCCCACGCCTGCAATTCGGCTTCGTAGGCGCGCCGCCGGACGGATTCGTCGGGGTGGCCGCGCAGGTTGATGATGGCGGGCATGGGCAGCTTTTGCACTTTGCCGTCCAGTTCCAGGTCCATCGTGTACTGCGAGACGACGGTGCTTTGCAGCTTGTTCCAGGCATTGGCGCCGCTCAGATTCAGTTCGGTGGCAATATCCTCCTCCGGCTGGCTCATCAGGTAGCGGCTCTGTTCGGCGATTTCCTTCAGGAAGAAGGCGTGTTCGTGCGCCGCGCCCGGCAGCCGGGTGATTTCCGGCAAGGCGGGTGCCAGCCTGCCGATCCACGCCACCAGGCGGGTCTCCAGTTTCTCCAGCTCCACCCCGGCAATCTCCAACTCGGAGAGCTTGCGCAGGGCTTCCTTGTTGAAGGAATCGGTGGTGACGAAGGACTGGACGTAGGCAAACAGGGTGTGGGCGCTGCGGCGGATGGCGTTGTAGCGCTCGATCAGCCCGCCCACCTGCTCAGCCAGCAGGCTGGCGCCGCTGGAGGCTTCCAGCGCCTCGGCGCCGGAGAGGAAATTGCCCAGCTCCGCCACGGCAGCCTTGAGGGCTTCAAAATCGGCGGCAAATTCGGGCGAGGAAAGGGAGGGATAAACGTTGGTCAGGTCCCAACGGTGAGGGGTTTGATTGGTCATGGCAGGGTCCTTTAAGGGGGAATATGATGAAATTATACACCCGGCGCGATTTGCGGAAGCTGTTCGCCGGTCAGCCGGTGCGGATTGTATCGCAGGGTGTGATTTTCGGGGGATATGACAATATCATTGCCCGGCACCCGCGCCTGGGCAAAATGCTGCGGTCCGGGCTGCAATGGCTGGAAAAGACCCCGCTGCGCTGCCTGGGTCTGTCGCACGTGTGGGTGGTTGAGAAGACAGCGCAGACGGGTTAATTGCATCCATTAATCGATCAGGGCGATATATTTCTCCAGCCGTTGACCGATGATGCCGATGCTGTTTTGCCAGAATTCCGGCTGGCGGATGTTGATGCCGAATCCGTCGGCAATTTCCGCCGCCCGATCCATGCCGGTGCCGGCAAGCAGCGCCTTGTACTGCGGGATGAATTCCGTCCCGCGCTGCTGATAGATGGCGAACAAGCCAATCCCAAACAGCAGACCGAAGGTGTAGGGGAAGTTGTAGAACGACAGAAGGGCATCGTAATAATGCGGCTTCCAGACCCACATGTAGGGGTGCAGGTGGTTCTCATCCAGCCCGTCGCCGTAGGATTCCTTCTGGACGCGGGTCATGATCCCGCACAGGTCGTCGGCGGAAAGCTCGGCTGACTCGCGGCGCTCGAAGACTTCCTTCTCGAAGAGGAAGCGGGAGTAGATGTCCACCACCACCTGCGAATCAGTGATCAGAGCGTTGTCCAAAATCGCCCGGCGTTCGTCGTCCGAGGCGGCGTTTTCCAGCACCGCGCTGGAGACGATTGTCTCGCACATGATCGAAGCGGTCTCCGCCATCGTCATGGGCAGGCGGTGTTGAATCGGGGTGCGGTTTGCCTGGTACAGGCAGTGGTTGTGGAAGGCGTGACCCAGTTCGTGCGCCAGGGTGTTGACCCCGTCCAGCGAGCCGTCAAAGCTGAGCAGGACACGTGACTCCTTCACCGCCGGCAGCGGCATGCAGAATGCCCCGGCGGTCTTGCCGGCGCGCTGTTCAGCGTCAATCCAGTTGTGGGTGAAGGCGTGGTCGGCAAATTCCGCCAGTTCCGGCGTGAATTTGTTGAAGTTCTCCAGAATGAATTGGCGGGCTTCCTCAAAGGTGTAGGTGCGGGTCACCCGACCGACGGGGGCGAACAGATCCCACCAGGGCAGGCGTTCCCTGCCCAGCAGCCGGGCTTTGGCATGGAAGTAACGGCGGAACATCGGCAGGGACTGGCGCACCGCGGAGAGCATGGCTTCCAGTGTGGCGCGGTCAATGCGGTTGATATCCAGCGCCGAGTGCAGGCAGTCGGTGCGCCGGCGGTGCTTGTTGAGGGTGTTGACGGCGCCCTTGATGCCGTTCATGGCGGCAGCCGCCGGCTCGCGCATTCCCGCCCAGGCAGTCTGTTCAGCTTCGTAGGCGCGCCGCCGCACATCTTCATCCGGGTGGCTGCTCAGGTTGATGATGGCGGGCATCGACAGTTTTTCAATTTTTCCGTCAAGCTCAAAATCCACTGAATGCTGGGAGACGATTGTATTTTGCAGCTTTCCCCAGCCGTTGGCGCCGGAAAGGTTCAGCTCGCTGGCAAGCTCCTCCTCCGCCTGGCTCATCAGATAGCGGCTCTGCTCAGCGGTTTCATTCAACCAGAAGGCGTGCTCGCGGGCAGCCCCCGGCTTGCTGGTGATGACCGGTAGCGCCGGGCCCAGCTTGCCGATCCGCACCTGGTCCGCAAGATCGAACTGGGTGTGGAGTCCACGATCCGGCCGTGCGTGGGCGCCACGTACTGCCTCGACCGGATCTACCAGGCGGGTGAGGCACTGTGCATCCACAACGCTGCCACCGGCCGGGAACTGACGATGGCGCACGTGATCGAACCGGCGGCCACCCCTCGCCGAGTGTTGGTCGTCGGTGGCGGCCCCGGTGGGCTCGAGGCGGCACGGGTGGCCGCCGAGCGCGGCCACCGGGTGGAGCTGTGGGAGGCAATGCCCTGGGTCGGTGGTCAGCTGCGCCTGGCGGCGCGCAACCCGCGCCGCCGTGACCTGCTGGGCATCGTCGACTGGCGTACCGCCGAGCTGGCGCGTCTGGGCGTGGTGGTTCGTACCGGCACGATCGCCGACGACAGCGCCGTCCTCGAT
>ERZ1026800.664-NODE-664-length-27249-cov-3.758941_pt1 | contig 27249 bp, 18 predicted proteins | sample MGYA00520873_ERZ1026800 | MGnify/ENA primary metagenome ERZ1026800 (study PRJEB33270, sample SAMEA104284475) | anaerobic digester metagenome | biome: Anaerobic digester microbiome; feature: mesophilic sludge digester; material: Anaerobic digester biomass | place...
GGTGAATTTACAGCCGTGTTTGCCCATGAAGTCAGGAATCCGATTTATAATATTTCCGCCGGCTTGCAATTATTGGAAAGTTTACTGGTGGAAGGTGATTCCAAACGGGATGTGGTTACCAGGATGCAGAATGATTGCTCCCGGCTTACAGGCTTGTTTGAAAGAATTTTGGCATTTTCCCGCCCCTTTTCGCCAAATTTGGAGGAAGTTGATATTCGAATTTTACTGCAGAGGATTTTGGATCGATGGCGCCCGAAGATGTCTCGGGTGAAAGTTCAGGCGTTTTTCCAAATGGAGCCGGACATCCCGAATGTTTTGGGTGACCCTCAATTGCTGGAGCAGGTATTTATTAACCTGATCAGCAATGCAGTGGAAGCAATGGAATTGGAAGGCGGTACCCTGGCAGTGCGTCTGGCGACAAGCGATATCGTAACAAACCGCACCCAGGTCGAAGTTGCGATTTCTGATAATGGACCTGGTATTCCGGATAGTATCCGGGAGAGATTGTTTGAACCTTTCCTGACCACAAAATCACAGGGGACGGGGTTGGGACTTGCCTTAACCCAAAGAATAGTCACTGCACATCAGGGTACAATTACGGTAAATTCATTTCCAGGTGGAACAGTGTTTCGGGTGTATCTACCAGTATACGGAGGAGAATAGGATGGCATTAACTGTATTAATCGTGGATGATGAGGAAAACGCCCGACAATTTATTGGAGAATTTCTTATCAATAAGGGGTACGAAGTCATTGGTGCATCGACACTGGCTGAAGCCAGACATCACTTTTCGAGGGGTGACGCGGATATTGTTTTATTGGATGTGAAATTACCGGATGGCTATGGTCCCAATCTTCTATACGAGACAGCTCACATACCTTTGCGTCCGCCCATCATATTGATCACAGCCTATGGTGATATCCAAATGGCAGTTGATGCCATGAAAAACGGAGCGCATGATTTTCTATCAAAACCCATTCAATTTAACCAGCTTGAACAATCATTAAAAAGAGCCGGAGAAGTCGTTGCCATGCGTCAGGAGCTTGAACATCTGAGGCGCACACAATATCAACAAACGAAATTTATTATCGGAAAAACCTCAATAATGAAAAATGTTATTTCACTGGCAGACAGGGCTGCATCTGCGGGTGTATCTGTATTAATAACCGGCGAGAACGGCACTGGAAAGGATCTTCTTGCCCAGTATATCCATCGTAAAAGCCCCCGGGAAAGTAAACCATATATTCCTGTAAATTGTGCAAACATGCAGCCAACCTTGCTGGAATCTGAATTGTTTGGGTATGAACCCGGCGCTTTTTCATCAGCTGAGAAACGAAAACACGGGCTGATGGAAGTGGCGGATGGAGGTACTCTTTTCCTGGATGAAATTTCGTCACTGCCCATTGATTGCCAGGCGAAATTACTTCGTGCAGTGGAGGAACACTCCTTCCGGCGGGTCGGTGGAACGAACTTATTAAAGGTGGATGTTCAAATATTGGCAGCATCCAATCGTGATTTAAAAATAATGATCAAAGACCACCTTTTCCGGGAAGATTTATATTACCGGTTAAAAGTGCTCGATTTACATTTACCGGCTCTCCGGGATCGAAAAGTAGATATCCCGGAATTAGTTGCGTTGTTTATCCAGCAGCAAAATGCCGGTCAGGGATTAAATATTGAGGACATATCCAGCCGGGCAATGGAAGTACTGATGGAATATTCCTGGCCGGGTAATATTCGTCAGTTGCACCATGCCATTGCACATGCTGCCTTATTATGTGATGAAGCTGTGATTGAACCCTATCATCTGCCCCAGGAGGTTCTGGTTGTGAGTGAATGATTTCTGATGCATGGCATTATTCTTGCATCAATACCTCCTGAGAATACATCTCAGGAGGTTTTTTCTTATGTACTCAATTCAAGAATTTGTAATGATTATGACCCTCGTTTTATTTGTCATGGGCATATTGACCTTCCTAATTGGGATTATTTTTCTCATCAAACGGGGACCTAACAGCGAAATCCGCACTCTGGCAAATCAAACTGCAAAACTGGCTCAAAAAGGTCTGACTGACGAGATATCCGGTTTGGTTGGAAATGCTTCTGCCTTGATCGATTCACTCAATCAAATGACCGGGACTGCAACTGGCGTTGGGGCTTTTTTGGTCATCCTGGGTGTTTTGATGATGTTGCTCGCTTACTGGATTGGAACACGACCATTTTTCGGATAAATCCATTTCATCATCCATTTCACTACGTAGTCAATCTTGGGAGGGTTCCGATGTATTCAAGTCATTCGCTGCAAAAATTAATTTCCATTTTTTCTCCTGAAACGGCTCAATGGGTTATTCCTGCACTCCGAGAAGATTCTCTTGTTTTCCAACAACTGGAAGATTTACAATTTCTGGCAAAAGCTGAAAGATGCCTGGGTGGGGATCCAAAACAGTGGACACCGGGGAACCTGGCATTACTGGCAATAGATGGAGCAAATAACACTGAATGGATTAACAGGGATGCCAGATCTTTCCTGGAGGATGACAAACGACAAAAAGCCCGCAGTATTCTTGATCAAATCATTCAAAATGGTGGAGTCCCCCAAAATTTGATCGAGGCGGGTTGGGCAGCATTGGCTTACTGTGACCGAATTGGTAATTTCAATGGAAGAGACCGGGTTTTTCCAGAGGTCCAATTCATTAACAATAGAAAGAAAATAGGCGGTTGGCAGACGATTCTTTCCTGTGCATATTCCTATCATGATCAACCCGACCTATTTCTAAAGGGATTATTAAATAAACGGAATTACCATTTATCCATCCAATGGTTAGACCACATTGTGTTCACACAACCCTTAACCTTCGATGATCAGTTGAACCTTCTATATCCGTTGGTGAATGAATTTTCAGCCATGGGACAGGTTGAGTGGATTCGGATGATATTTGTGTCCGGCAGGAAATTGCTTGCCAGATTACTGGCAAGGAAATTATTGGAAAATAGTGGGGGGTACTGGAATCGGCTTCGACAAAGGATGAATCCGGAGGCTGCTGACTGGGCAGAGTTATCCGGTAGAACCCTGGCATATCAACAGTTGGCGGCCTTGTGTGAATTGGCAGATTATCCAACACAGGCTCAATCCCTTTTAAATACTGCAAAAGAATTTTTAAATTATTGGTTGGCTGGACTTCAAATTCAATCATCCGTAATCGTCCGGAATGTTCCCGAACAAAGATCTGCAGAAGGAAATACTGATGGAAATCATATATATTCCGGGGAATCAAAAGGATTATTGAGTGAATATTCGATGGTGGACTCAACAGGTGATAATCATTTGATTAATTCCAGGGAAGATTATCATCGCCTGTACCCCAATGCCAAAATACATCATGCCTTGAGAATTTGGAATTCTGGGGAGCAAAAATTCGGAGTCGAGATTGCCCGGGAAGCTGTCGGGGAATGGATTGAACAGGTCGAAAAAAATGGGTTGGTGCCCAGTCTGCCAAAATTCATTACTGGATGGAGCCCGTCGATGATGGTTTCATCTCTAATGACAATGGGTATGATTTCTGAGTCACTTCAATGTTCCAATCACTTGATTGACCAATTTCCCAATGATCTTGAATTGATGAATCAATTGTGCATTCTTTATAAGAATCTGGGTAAATTAGACTTGAGTTTAAATTATGCCAGATTGATTCAACTTGAGGAACCGGACAATCTCGAATGGCAGCGGCGAATCGCTGAGTTATTGGAGGGAGTGGATAATTGGCACGAGGCATTATCTGTCCGGCAGTCAATGCTTGATGCAATTGAGACACCTTCCATTGAAGATTGGCTTTTATTGGCAAATGCTGCCTATCATGCTGGAAATGATGACCTGGCTATCCAGACTTGTCAGATGGTGTTGCAAAAATCACCTGATAATGGTGGAGCTCATATCATTTTGGGGAAAATTAGTTATCAACAAGGAAAACCTGAGGAGGCAAAAGCGTATTTGGTGGAAGCAACCCACCTTGCACCCGATCAGGCTGAAGGCTGGATATCATTGGCGGAAATCCAACAGTTTGAAGGTGACACAGAAAAAGCATTGGAGACATTACAAAAGGGTGTTGCAGCAGCACCGGCAAATGCACATTTGCATTATGCCCTGGGCAGAATCCATTTGGATAATGGCATGGTGGCTGAAGCTCTGCCTTTGTTGGAAAAGGCTGTCAGATTATCACCTGATTCTTTGCCTGTTGTGGTTTCTCTTGTGGAAACTCTCTATACACTCGGGCACCAAAAGGATGCTGAGTTGGTTTTATCGAATGCCAGCCAGAGATGGTCTGCAGAACCGCAACTGGCATACCTGCAATCACAATTGGATATTGATCGTGGAGATATTGCAGCTGCCATGCAGTCGCTGGAGTTTGCAGTTCGTTATGAGGATGCCAAGCCAGAGTGGTTTGTTTCTTATGTGGATTTGATCGTCCAGGTTGAAGAGCAGTCAGGGAATAAAAATGTTAGTACACTGGCGAATGCGCAACAAATGTTACAAAAAGCATTGGTTACCATCCCCAACGATTTTCGGGCGCGTCATTTACTTGGAAAAGTTCTTTACCTCAAAGGTGAAGTTGCGGTAGCTTATGCGCTTTTCTCACAATTGCTTGAGCAAAATGAGGCGTTTGAAAAAGACAATCAATGGAAGCTTAAGGCTGATCTGAGCAAAGCAGCATTATCACTGGGAATGACGGATACAGCACTGGCAGTTTTACAGGAAATTTCGACACAAAACCCGCGCGTCCACGAAATTCACCAGTTATTGGCTGAAGCTTATATCGCGGCAAAGCTAAATCAGGAAGCACAGGCAGAGGCTGACGCTGCCCTGCAATTGGCGCCAACAAATATTGGCATACTGACCTGGTATGCACGGCTGATGGAAAAAATTGGACAGGCTGATCGGGCTTTGGATGCGTTGCGTTGCGCAACTCAAATCGAAGATAAAAATGCGGAATTATTTATCAGGCTTGCCAGTCTGTATGCCAGGGCGGGAGATCAGCAAGCTGTTCTTGATACTTTGGCTTCCATTCACCAGATTGACACACTATCCCTGAACGATCGGTGGCAGGCTGCCATTCTTTATGAAGGAATGCGGGAATTCAGAAAGGCTCTGGATATCCTGATGGGTCAGCTGGTTGAAGAAGAGAAGGGTAATCCCCGGTTGTATTTGGAAATTGCCAGGCTTAACGAGAAACTTGGCGCCCTTGACTCCGCTGCTGAACAAGTAGCAAAGGCAAGCGAACTCCGTCCAAACCTTGTTGTTCTTTATGCTTACCAGGCATTCCTTTATTCCCGATTGGGCAGGGTGGATGCAGCGATTGCATGTTTCAAGCTGGCGATCAACCTTTCAGCGTCTGATTCATCGGCATCGGCATATAACGATTACCTGGACGATCCCAACTTAATTGGCGGATTGGCAGACATGGAATGGAGGCGAAATTTCTCCAGACCTGAAATGCTTCATTATCAATATGCCATTCTTCTCCATACATGTGAACGATATCAAGAAGCGCTCGAACAGGCAGAGGATGCATATGATCTAAATCCTTATGATTGGGATGTATGCCTTTTGGCTGCAGAACTTGCTCGTTCATTATTGTATATTGGACGCGCAAAACGCCTGCTTGGAATTGATCGGGCATTTTCAGGAGATCTTGGGGATGCCTGTCCATCCGCCGAGTGTTTTGCCCTGGCGGTTGAAATCGCTCTTGATGAAGGTAATCTGGAAGAATCTGAGCGTTACCTGGCAGCTGGGTTTGAGAAAACTGAACAACATCCCCGCTTGCAGGTTGCCGGTGCCAGGATTCATATGCGTAAAGGTGAGTTCGCTGAAGCACAGAAGTTAATGGAATCAGCTATTGAAAATCTTCAAGTGCCATGCTCTGATGATGGTCATTCCAATCAAAATTCGACATGGTTCGGGGTGGCAGAAATTGAAATGGGTGACTGGTCATCCGGCCTGGAGTGTTTGAAAAAGAATGTTGTCGAATATGATTGCATGCCCCTTGCTCATTTGGAATATTTGCGAGCTCTTGTTCTGGCAGCTGAGAACCATCAAGATTATGAATTGGTTGGATGTGTCCATCATGCACCACCCCCCAATGCATCAGATTCTGGTTCATATGAGGAATTTCAAACTTGCCTGGCAGCATTGGACAAATATTCAAGGACGGATGAAATTAACCGTTGGCGCATCCGTGGTCTGGCTGCATATCGACCCACACCAATCAATTTACGGGCATTGACAACTCTTCCAATGGTGATGGATGATCCTGTGGCATATGCCCGGGGATTGAGACAGGCTGGCACTCCAGCAGAGGCAATTCAGTTAATGGACAAATATCCTGAATCGCCTGATTTTCTGTTCCAGATGTTGTTATCATCCATCGATATCAACTTGGAAACCGGGCTGGAAATTTCAAAGCGCATGAATGATACCTCGATACTATCTCCAATTCATCACGCCGGGATTGCCAAAATTGCTGAATCGACGGGATTACTTGAAGATGCCCGGGAGGCGATTACAAGAGCATTAAATGTCTGGAATGATGAACCCCGTTGGCACGCCTTGGCAGCGAAATTGAATGAAAAACTGAATGATATACAAAAAGCCAGGTCACACTGGCAGGCAGCTGTGGATCTGGAACCCAACAATTCGGATTATTTACTCATGCTGGCTACCAGTCATATGAATGTTGGTGATCTGGACAAGGCTGTATCCGTTCTGGAGGATGCCAGCCAGTTAAATCGAAATCAGGTTGAGATATGGATGATGCTCGCAACCATTCATATGAACCTGGGTAAATATGAGGAGGCATTGGAATATGCCGAATTCGCGGGTACGGCAGACTCCAACAGCTCCAGATCTTTGGAACTGGCTGGGCAAATCAGTTTGAAAATGGGTAGATTGGACCTGGCAATTCAATATGCCCAAAGAGCTTGGGATCGGTCTCCATTGGATCCAGGTGCAATCCTGTTACTCTCACAAGTTTTCGAAGCTGCCGGCAGAACCCAGGACGCATTAAAAGTTATTGAAAAAATTGATGATATTGTTGCCATATCACCTGAACTGGGAATCCAACAGGCAAAATTAATTCGGAAGGTACGCGGATCCAAAGGCGCCTTACCCATCATGCAGGAACTGGCGCAAAAATATCCCGATCATGCTGAGGTATTGAATACGATGGCTGAAATTCAAGCTGAATGCGGTACCTTGTTGGATGCGGTTCGCTCTGCAACTGCCTCCCTGCGATTGAAACCTGAACAGCCAGCCTTACATCTGCTGTTGGGGCGTATTCATCGAGGAACCGGACAATTGGATCAGGCGGTGCATCACTTTGGAGAAGCCATCCGGCAATCCCCGGCAAATATTGATGCATATATTGAACTGGGCAAGACTTATCAGGACCAGAGGCAGCATCTGCAGGCGGTGAGGGTATATGAGGAGGCAATTAACATCGCTCCCAATGATCATCGTCCTTACTATCATGCAGCCATAACATTGAGGGAAGCCAAGGATTATCGTGGAGCTGAATCCCTGTTGAGGCGGGCGGTTCAGTTATCACCTGATGATCTGTCGATACGCCGGCAGCTTGCTGCCATTGTGGCATTGAACATGGTTTACAACTCCCAGGAGATGCACTAATGAGTAATTCATCAACGTCAACTGCTGGACAATATTATTCCGGAAAATTAAACCGAAATTGTTTGTTAAGCATGCTGGATGCTGCGAGGGCTGCCAGGTCTTTCCGATTTGGCAGGCAGACAGCTATGATCTGGTTGGCAAATTTTCCAGGTGATCTGCGGGTTCAGGTGGAACTCGGGAAAACATTTGTGGAAGAACGAAAATTCAACCTAGCCCGTCCAATATTTGAAGCCGTTTATTCACATGATCCTGAATATGTGGATGCAATTAAGGGCTTGGAGATGGTGGATGATCAACTGGGTCTGGAACGAGTAAATGAAGATCGCGCTGTCTTATTCAGCCTTGGATTTTCACAGGATCCCAATGTTCCCGAATGGGCTCAAAAACTGCGCCAGGCTCGATTGTTGGTCGAACAAAAAGAATATTCATCAGCGGAAGAAAAAATCCGGGATTTATTGGTGGAATATTCAAACTCAATTCAGGTTGCGCTGCTGCACCTGTGGATTAATTATTGCGAACATGACATGGAAGCGGCGTATACATTAGCCAGTGTATACCGGGATCGTTGGCAGGATTGTGTCCAATTTAACCTGATAAAGGCAGAAGCCTTGTTCGCCGCCGGACAGGACCAGGAAGCTGTCACCTTGTTGCATCGTTGTGCAGCGCAGGATGTGGGAGGGCAGGTGACGCAGAGATGGTGGGGTGATTATCATCCTTATCAGCCCCTCTGGCAAACCAATCCAGAAATATTCTTTGACCTTCCCATACCAGCTGAGATAGCAGGTCAATTTGGCTGGAATTTATTAAATACAGGAATAATACCTGTTGATCAAAAGAAAAAAACCGTGGATGAAGATGGTTCACAAACATGTTCCTCCAGATCTACGGGGTGCCAAAATTCGTATCAGCAATCGGAAAGAAAAAGGAAACCCGCTTCGCCGGTTGTGAATGAAGTTGAGAAAGAACTGGACTCAATTGCCGCCCGTATGAAACAACCATCCGTGACCCGGACAGATGGACGTTTTCCAATCTATGTCCTTTTAAGTAATCGCGCGGGATTAATTGCAAGGTTTGGCGAAGAGTCTTTTAAGGTGCTGGATCAGGGTTTAAATGGGCTTGCTTCCACCATTCGAAAGAGGAAGGGGTGGGGGGCAATGGTACATTACGTGGATGAGCACCAATCGATATCCTGTGAAAAAGATCTACCCAAGGATTGTCAGGATCCATGGAAAATTAAACTGGCATTGGTGGATCTTGATGATGAACTGGCGAAGAAAGGTGCGCGGATTGGAGCAGTTTTAATTGTGGGGGATGATGGAATCATTCCATACCATCGCCTGCCCAATCCAATTGATGATGTGGATGATGAGGTGCTTTCAGATAATCCATATGCGACTCTGGATAACAACTATTTCATTCCGGAATGGATGGTCGGCAGATTGCCTGGAGAAGATGGAGATGATCCCAGTCTTCTGATTGAAGGAATCAGGAGAATTGAGGCTTATCACCTGGCAAGGATCGGGAAAGCGAAAAAGAGTAAACCAGGTTTCAGTTGGATGAAAATTGATTGGAGCAATCTCTTTGGTAACTGGTTCAGGTCGACTCCTGGGAAAAATTTTGGATATTCAGCATCGGTCTGGAAAAGACCTTCCCATGCTGTATTTCGTCCAATAGGTGATGGAAAAAATTTACGGCAATCACCACCGATGGATGCCGGGAAATTAAAAGCCAAGGAGTTAATTGATTCGCCATTGGGATACTACAATCTGCATGGTGTGGCGGATGCAGGCGAGTGGTATGGACAAAAGGATTTCCTGGATCGAGGAACAGGTCCGGATTATCCGATTGCATTAAGACCGTCTGACTTAAAGAACAATGGAAACCACCCATCAATCGTTTTTTCAGAAGCATGTTATGGTGGGTTGGTGGATGGGAAAAAGGAAACCAATTCAATTGCACTCCGATTCCTGGCTCTGGGTACTCATGCCATGGTAGGTTCGACTTGTACAAGTTATGGATCCATCTGCCTGCCATTGGTGGGGGCAGATTTGCTCGCCAATTATTTCTGGAGACATATCCGGGAGGGATATACAAGCGGTGAAGCATTGATGATGGCAAAGATCAGTCTGGCACGGGAAATGACCAAACGTCAGGGCTATCTGGATGGAGAGGATCAAAAAACCTTGCTTTCATTCAATTTATTTGGAGATCCACTTGCAGCCTGGAATGACGGGTCATTAAATTCAAAGGGAGTTGTTCGCAGTCGCATCCACCCGGGTGTAAAGACAATCTGTGATCATTCCATGCGGCAGGTCGAGACGGAAGAGCAGGAAAAATTGGCAGTACCTCCCCGAATCGTTAATGATGTAAAGTCGCTGGTTGAACCTTACCTGCCAGGATTACAACAAGCTGAGATGGACATCCTGCAATCTGGTAATTCCGGTTGCAATCACCAGGATGAGCCGTGTAAAGGATGCGCCATTCATGGACGCAAACCGAAATCCACTGCTTCAAAGAGAACCTTGATCATTTTCAAGAAGGAAGTGGAGATCGAAAAACATTCGATGATAGCTTATGCCCGGATTACCCTGGATGAGTCAGGGAAAATCGTAAAATCAGTTGTTTCACGCTGATCCGGATTGCCTCAGCCTGGGTAGGCAGTCAAAGGCAGGGTAATTGCTTCCTGCGATTTCATGGCGTATAATCATACCATTCTGAAATTAACCACGAATGGATGGAGAATTTTGTCATGAAATCGCCACTGACCGGAGCACAGATTCGTCAATCATTTATCGAGTTTTTTATTCAACGCGGGCATACAAAGATAGCTTCTGCTTCGCTGGTTCCTGGTGGCGACCAGACCCTGCTGTTCACAAATGCGGGAATGGTGCAATTTAAAGATATATTTCTGGGGACCGATCAACGACCTTATACACGAGTAGTAAATTCTCAAAAATGTATGCGGGTTGCAGGGAAACATAATGATTTGGAAGATGTGGGACAGGATGACACCCACCATACTTTTTTCGAAATGCTTGGCAACTGGTCTTTTGGGGATTATTATAAAAAGGAGGCAATTGCCTGGGCGTGGGAGTTACTTACTGAGGTATGGGGACTTGATAAAAACCGCCTGTGGGCAACATATTTTAAGGACGATCAGGGAAACATACCCACGGACATGGAAGCTGCTGAAAATTGGCTTTTACAACCCGGGATGAATCCCAATCATGTTTTACCTTTTGGAAGAAAAGATAATTTTTGGGAAATGGCGGAGACTGGACCTTGTGGTCCCTGCAGCGAAATTCATATCGATCGCGGTGCGGAATATTGTGACAAGCAGGGCATTCCAGGTCATGTCTGCCAGGTGAATGGAGACTGTGTACGTTTTACAGAGTTATGGAACCTGGTTTTTATCCAATACAATCGATTAAGCCCAACTGATTTGGAACCCCTGCCGGCAAGACATGTGGATACGGGAATGGGACTGGAACGAGTGGTTTCAATTATCCAGGGAGTTGATTCCAATTATGCAACGGATCTGTTGTCACCGGTAATGGATACCATTCAAAGTCTGACTGGTGATGATGATAAACAAAGAAATGAACACCTGACCCCATATCGTGTATTGACCGATCACAGCCGGTCGGCGGCTTTTTTAATTGCAGATGGAGTAGTGCCCGGAAATACCGGAAGAGGTTATGTCTGCCGAATGATTATCCGACGGGCGGCAAGGTTTGGTTCGATGATTGGTTTGGTTGAGCCATTTCTTGCCAGGCTTGCCAGTGTAATTATTGAAAATTATGGTGATGCCTATCCGGAATTATCCCGAAATAAAAAAGCAATTCTGGATCAATTAACACGTGAAGAAATCCGGTTCCGGCGTACGGTTGAAGGCGGGGTATCGCAGCTCGAGGAATTACTGGCAGAATTAAAAGAAAATGGAGAATCCATCCTGGATGGCAGCAAGGCGTTTGATTTATATGCGACTCATGGGCTGCCTTTTGAAATCACACGTGATATTGCCAGGGAACAGGGATTGGATGTGGATGAAGCTGGATTCCGAACCGCCATGGAGGAACACCGCCTGATATCCGGTTCGGGAAAGGTATTTGAACAGGCGGGTGAAAATAATGTGGAATTGTACCGGTCCATTGAGGAAGATCTGGTGGAAGAGAAACTACTGCCAGCTGGTGGAGTGATATACGATCCTTATATTCATGAGAGAGAATCCGCATCCTTCACAGGAAACATATTGGCAATGGTGCGTGACGGTTTGCCTGTCGATCAGGCTGAGGAGGGGGACACAATCGATGTCATCCTGCCTGAGACCCGGTTTTATATTGAGTCGGGCGGTCAGGTTTCGGATACTGGAATCATAATGGGTGGGACGGGTTGGATTATCAAGATCACTGATATGCATAAACCTGTAGCAGGTATGATCGTTCATCATGGATATATTGAAAGAGGAACTCCCAAAGTTGGCGATCGGACTCAAGCGACAGTGGATATGGACAGGCGTCTTGATATTATGAGGAATCATACAGCGACCCATTTGTTGCAAGGAGAGCTTCGAAAAGTCTTGGGCGAGCATGTACGCCAGGCAGGTTCACGAGTGGCACCGGATCGATTACGATTCGACTTTTCACATCCAGAAGCAATGACGCCGGAACAGTTGGAAGAAATAGAAGCCGGGGTAAACCGGGCAATATTGAAGAATTATAAATTGCGCATAGCCAATAAACCTCTCCAACAAGCAATAAACGAAGGCGCCATGGCATTATTTGGCGAAAAATATGCCGAAGAAGTTCGTACGATTACCATTGGTGACGATGAAATAATGTCTTATGAACTTTGTGGGGGAACCCATGTTGAACAAACTGGAGATATTGGCATCTTCTTAATCACCAGCGAGGGGAGTGCTGCCGCGGGAATCCGGCGGATTGAAGCGGTTACAGGACATGCAGCCTATCAACTGGTTCAAAAGCGCAGCAGGATTCTCAATCATATCGCTGGAGAACTTGAATGCAGTATTGACGAATTGCCAGAAAAAGTAAACAACAAGCTTGAGGAATTGGATAATACCCATAAACAGCTAAATCATATGCGGTTGGAACTGGTTGCGGCAGAGTTTACCCAAAAATTACAACAAGTTCCACATGTGGCTGATATTCCCGTATTAGTTTCGTCCATAGATAATGCAGATGTGGATACCCTCCGGTTGATGGCGGATAAATTCCGCGAGCATCATCCATCTGGAGTAATTGTGTTGGGTACTATTGTTAATGGTCGTCCGCTGATCATTGCTGCAGTAACAGAAGATATCGTTAAACGTGGAATCAATGCGGGTGAACTTGTCCGTTATATTGGTCCATTCATTGGTGGTAGTGGCGGGGGAAGACCAATTATTGCCCAGGCGGGTGGCAAGGATCCGGAAAAACTGCCTGAAGCTTTGGAAAAGGTGATTCCGTTTATTCAATCCAAACTTAAAATATAAAAATATTTGATTAATAATAACGCCCCGAATGACCCGGGGCGTTATTAAATTTCATATATCAGTCAACGCTAATCAAGGCGTTCCAGATAATCAATCAATAGGCGAATGCCAAATCCAGTGGCGCCCTTGGGGGAATACGGTAAATCCTTCGGAGTATCTGCCATGCCAGCAATGTCGATATGAGCCCAGGCAGTATCATTATCGATAAACTGTTTCAGGAACATACCACCGACAATTGTATGCGCTTCTCGGACCGGGGATGAATTCTTGATATCCGCGTCGTCACTTTTGACAAGTTTAATATATTCTTCATCCATCGGAAGCTGCCACAGGCGCTCGTGGGTTTGCTCTCCGGATCTGATTAACTGTTGTGAGAGCTCATTATTATTGCTTAGCAAACCGGCTCGCACCCGACCTAAAGCAACCACGACTCCCCCGGTCAGCGTAGCCAGATCGATGACTGCACGTGAAGGAAAATTACGCTGGGCGTATGTAAGCGTGTCCGCCAAAACCAGCCGACCTTCAGCATCCGTACTGACAACTTCCACAGTCTTTCCGGAAAGAGTGGTAAGAATGTCATCCGGGCGATAGGAATAGGAGGACATCATATTTTCAACTGCACCGATAATCCCGACAACTGGTGTTTTTATTTTCAGTTGGGCTGCTGCTGCCAGGGTTCCGATGACTGCCATGGCGCCGCATTTATCGTATTTCATACCAACCATATTCTGAGGATCTTTCGTTGAATATCCACCAGAATCGAAGGTTAAACCTTTTCCGACGAGTACAACAGGTTTTGTTTCAGGGTTGGGTTTATTTCCAGCATATTCCAGTACGATAATCCGGGCGGGGGATTGGTGGCTGCCTTTACCAACTGCAACGATGGCACCTGCACCAAGATTCTCCAAATCTTTTTCATCCAAGATTGTGCATTTTAAACCATATAGTTTTGCCAGGTTGGCTGCCCGTTCAGCCAGGGTAATTGGGTTGATAATATTGGCGGGTTCATGTGCCCAATCACGCGCAAGGTTTACAGCGTTGGCTGTAATTTCCGCATGTTTGATGGAATTTATGGTTTTTTCCTTATCTTTTTCAGCATAAACCCAGACAGTAATTGAAAGATCGTTGGTTTCTTTTTTAATATGACGTTCAAAACGGTACGATGCAAGTAATAATCCTTCACAAACGGCTGAAAATGCACCGGGCAGATCCTTTATTGTTGGATCCTCGGCATGGATTACAACATTTTCAACCTTGTTCTGGATCATCCAACGGGATAATCCTGCACCAGCCTGGCGATAATTTTCAGTGGTTAATTCCTTGGACGTACCCAATGAAATCAGCAATTGATTTGCTTTTTCCAGGTAGAGAACATCGCCGGCAGTTTTCCCTGGATCTCCAAATGAAGGCTTTTCCGGGGATTGTTTGAAAACCGCTTCCAGAAATGGCTTTTCAGGGGCGGTCTCAACCAGTTTGATGTTAATCATCTGCGGTATATTGAGATAATCGTAAGACAAGTTTAACTTCCTCCAATTTCCATGATGATATGCAAGTTATTATACTCACGAATGAGAATATCCATACCTATCATTTGACACAATGAAGAGTGAAATTCAACAGGTGCTGGATTTCCAGCACCTGTTGTTTTGGTTTGCTAAGATTGTAAGGAATTGTCCGGTTATTCTTTATCCGGCAACCAGCAGCACAGGACAAGCTCCTTGGCTGCCTTCACTTCATCCAGGCGACCGACCGGTGTGGTGTGAGGTGCTTCTTTAAGCAACTCCGGATTTTGGTGAGCCTCCTCGGCAATCTTTTTCATGGCTTGTACAAACTCATCCAAATCCCGTTTGCTTTCCGTCTCAGTCGGTTCAATCATTAATGCTTCGTGTACAATCAACGGGAAGTAGTTTGTCGGAGGATGAAATTTATAATCCATCAAGCGCTTCGAAATATCCAATACAATCACGCCAGGAGCATCATCCCATTTTCCCTCAACGACGAATTCATGCATGCAGATTCGATTATAAGGAAGGTGGTAAGTGTCCTGCAGGAGTACCCGCATGTAGTTGGCGTTGAGAACAGCATATTCTGCGGTCTTCCGAAGTCCTTCCGCTCCATTCATAATGATGTATGTAAACGCCTTGATTACAACCCCAAAATGTCCATGGAAGGATTTTACACGTCCGACGGTTTTAGCGGGTGTCTCAAACCCATACAACGGTGGAATATCATCGTCACCCTCTTCAATCACGGTTACAACTGGAGTGGGTAGAAAATCCATCAGGTGGGCAGCAACACCAATTGGACCAGACCCGGGACCGCCACCACCATGTGGGGTTGAGAAAGTCTTGTGCAGGTTAAAGTGCATGATATCAAAGCCGATATCACCTGGTCGGGCAATGCCAAGCAAGGCATTCAGGTTTGCACCATCACCATAGACCAAACCGCCAGCATCATGGACAATCTGAACGACTTCAGCCACGTTTTCATCAAACAAGCCGAGAGTATTTGGATTGGTCAGCATCAAGCCAGCGACTGTATCATCACAAACTGCCCGCAGGGACTCCAGATTGACATTACCGCGTTCATCTGAAGCAACCGGAACCACATCAAAGCCCAGCATTGCTGAACTTGCGGGATTTGTTCCATGTGCTGAATCGGGAATGATGATTTTCTTGCGCTTCTCATCACCTCTGGAATGATGATAGGCACGGATGATCATCACACCTAAAAATTCACCATGAGCACCGGCAGCCGGTTGAAGTGTCACTCCAGCAAAGCCGCTGATTTCCTTCAGATATTCCTGCATTGCGAACATCAAAGCAAGGTTTCCCTGGACTGTCTCAATTGGCTGCAAGGGATGAGTGAAGGCAAAACCTGGCATGCGGGCAGCTTCTTCGTTGACCCTGGGATTGTACTTCATCGTACAGGAACCCAGTGGATATAAGCCCTGATCAATGCTATAGTTTAACTGGGATAGATGAGTGAAGTGCCGAACAACATCCATTTCTGATACTTCCGGAAAAGGCAGATTATCGCGAAGCAACTCGTCCGGTAGTTCGGTCTCAGGGACATCTGATTCGGGGAAACGAACACCTATTCGACCGGGAGACGATATTTCAAAAATGGTAGGTTCAGTCATGGTTCACCTCCTGCAAGATTTCACAGAGGGCATCAATATCTTCCTTGGTGTTCATCTCAGTGACAGCAACCAGCATATGGTTTTTCATACTTGGAAATTCATTGCTCAAATCATAGCCACCCAGAATATCATAATCCAGAAGAAAGTCGTTGACTTCAGCGACTGGACGTGGGCACTCGACGATAAATTCGTGGAAGAATGGCTGGCTGGAATTAACTTTAAAGCCTTCTATGCCAGCGATTTGCCTGGCAGCATAGTGTGCTTTTTGGTAACATAGTTCTGCCACCTTGCGCATGCCAGATTTCCCCAACAAACTCATATACACAGCTGCTGCCAGAGTCATCAAGCCCTGATTGGAACAAATGTTGGATGTAGCCTTTTCCCGCCGAATATGTTGCTCCCTGGCAGTCAGGGTGAGGACAAAACCACGTCTGCCCTGACCGTCCACGGTTTCCCCGACCAAACGTCCCGATATCTTACGCAGGAATTCCTTCTTGACTGCAAAGATTCCCAGGTATGGACCACCGTAGGATAAGGGGATGCCGAGAGGTTGACCTTCGCCAACAACAATATCTGCTCCGAATTCACCCGGTGTCTTAAAGAGAGCCAGGGCAATTGGATTCACGGCAACTGCCAGTAATGCCCCCATTTCATGGACACGAGCTGCGAATTGGGTGTAGTCGTATATTCGTCCAAGGAAGTCTGGATATTGGACAATTACAAGGGATGTATTCAAATCCACCAACGGGAGTAATAGGTTGGGATCTCCCAGGGGATCAAGGTCATGCCCGATAATTTCCACTTCCGGAACACCACTCATGTATGTCTGTAGAGTTTGCCGGTAATGAGGGTGAAGCGAGGGTGAAACAACCATACGGGGGCGTTTGCCGCGGAAGTGGTGATAAGCCAGGATGCCAGCTTCAGCGACAGCGGTTGCGCCATCATAATGGGAAGCATTGCTGACATCCATGCCCGTCAAGGCAGTAATCAGACTCTGATATTCAAAAATTGTCTGAAGAGTACCCTGTGAAACCTCAGGTTGATAGGGTGTATATGCCGTAAAAAACTCTCCACGTCGCAAGATACTGTCCACCGCTGCAGGAATATAGTGATGGTAAGCCCCGGCACCCAGGAAGGAGATGAGATTTTTAACAGTGTCATTTGTTGAGGATAGTTCCTCAAGTTGTGCCACCGCTTCCATCTCTGAGAGTGCGGGTGGAAGATCAAGCTCCGGGAAACGATAACGCTCCGGCACAGCGCAGAACAAATCTTTCAATTCGTTTACGCCAATTGCCCGAAGCATCTCATCGCGTTCTGCTTCGGAATGGGGGATAAACATATTAGTGACTCCGCTCCTCGCAATATTTTGTGTACGCAGCAGCATCAAGAAGCGTGTTCAGTTCGGAGGGATCTGAGAGTTCAATTTTTGCAATCCAGGCGTCCCCATAAGGATCGGTATTGATTTTCTCAAAATCGTCAGTTAAAGCATCATTGATTTCAAGAACTGTCCCTGAGACTGGGAAGTTCACATCGGCTGCTGCTTTGACTGATTCCATTGTCGCACACACTTCATTTTTGCTGACTGCCTCACCGGGGTCTACTTTAAATTCAAAATAGACGATGTCGGATAGCTGGCTCTGTGCAAAATCTGAAACTCCAATCGTGGCAATTTTGCCTTCGATTTTCAACCATTCGTCAGTCGTTGCATATTTGAGATTAGATGGAATATTCATGAATTTACTCCTTATGGTGGATGATGGGAATTGGGAAAGACATAAAACCCTTGGTAAAATTATACTCGAATTTATTAAGTTATTTAATTGATAATTGTCATCATCAGTTTGGACGAACTTGATTGTTAAGGATACAATAGTCTTATTGTTCCACTGATCAATTGTTCAATGAATATTTTCGTTAATTTCCTTTCCGATGAACACTCTTGACTACTTAATTCAACGAATAAATCAGAAGATAAATAAAGCTACTGGCGGGATCCTGGCGGTGGTACAACAAGCTTTTATTACTGCAACCCACGCCCGTACAAGTGAGGCAGCCGCCAGTATGGCTTATTATGCTTTTTTCTCACTGTTTCCCATGTTGTTGTTTCTGGTTGTTGCGGGCAGCTTTTTCCTGGAAAAGGATTGGGTATATCAGGAGATCATGACCTTCGTGAGGAATTTCGTTCCTCTTATCGAACCACTTATCGCTGATAACATTGGAAAAATCATTAATTTGCGTGGTCCTGTTGGTTTGATTGGTTTGGGAGGATTATTATGGTCAGCGACAGCATTTTTTGCAATCATGGTGCGGAATATCGACCGTGCCTGGCCTCATAATCGTCCTCGAAATTTAATCGAACAAAGGATTTTTGCAATTGAAGTGATCGGAGTCGTAACTGTGCTCCTGTTTGCATCCTGGGTTCTCAATACAGCCGTCAACTATATTCCAAAAATAATACCTGCTTTTGATGTCAAAGCCTTGGGGGGGGTTATTGTCTGGTTGACCATCGTTCCAAGGTTAATTTCCTGGGTGACAACCTGGTTGTTTTTTTATATTCTTTATCGGTATGTTCCTGTAGCAAAGGTTGAAAACATGGCTGCATTAATCAGCTCCATCCTTGCGGCAATTGCCATGCAAGCAACCGGTGCAGGGATTGGTTGGTTATTTCAAAAAGGTTTGATCCGATATGACCTGGTATATGGATCCTTGGGAACAATTGCTTTATTAATGTTTTGGATTTATATCAGCGGATTTATTATTCTTTATGGCGCTCACCTCACATCAGCAATTCATCGCTCCCGGCAAATTGTCGCCAGCGTTTTAAGTTGCATGGATCATGAATAACAATTTCATTTTCTTTATCCCTAAACATTCCTTTGTGTTTGGGAGGGATTTATGAATCCACCGATCGAAGATCCTTTACGGCGACGATTTGTGTTGGTTTCTGTTGCTATGGGCATATTCCTGGCGACAATCGACAGTAGCATTGTGAATGTGTCCCTGCCAACCATGGTCGATCAGTTGAAAACTACTTTCTCACTTGTCCAATGGGTGGTGTTGGGCTATTTATTAACGGTCACGACGCTTATGTTGACCATTGGACGGTTGGCGGATATTTTCGGCAAGAAAAAAATTTATCAAACTGGAATGATTGTCTTCACCCTTGGATCCATTTGTTGTGGTACTTCGACAACGATTGGATGGTTGATTGCCTTCCGTGTATTTCAAGCAATTGGAGCAGCAATGTTGATGGCACTGGGGAATGCCATCGTAACCGAGTCATACCCGGAAAATCAGCGTGGTCAGGTTTTGGGAATCAGCGGGTTAATGGTTTCCCTGGGAGTCATCGCAGGACCTATGCTGGGAGGATTAATCCTGGATGCACTCAACTGGCGCTGGATATTTTTTGTAAATATTCCCATTGGATTGATCGGACTGATCATGGTTCAGTTATTTGTACCGGATTTTCGTCCAATTCACATACAAAAATTTGATTTATGGGGATCGATTCTATTATTTATTGGTTTATTGTTATTTTCACTTTCAATGACAATAGGACAGAATTCGGGATTTGGTCAAATTATCCCATGGGCTGTTTTATTGGGGGGGTTATTTTTACTGGGAGTATTTTTATTGCATGAGATGAAAACTGAATCTCCATTAATCAATCTTGGATTATTTCGAAACAGGTTATTTCGGATAAACATTCTTACGGGTTTTATGACCTTCATTATTTCATCGGGCTCCATCCTGTTAATACCTTTCTACTTGGAAAATGTTCTCATGTATGATCATCGAACAATTGGCTTATTAATGGCTGTGATTCCCATAACCATGGGTATTACCGCACCGATTTCGGGGACCTTATCCGATCGATATGGATCCAGGTTATTAACAACAATTGGATTGGTGTTCCTAATATTGGCTTATTTGAGTATTACCACATTGAATGAAAATACAACTCAAATTGGTTATATCCTTCGATTTATTCCGGTTGGAATAGGCACTGGTCTGTTTCAATCTCCAAATAACAGTGCCATATTGGGATCCGTTCCCAGAAATTCATTGGGAGTTGCTTCGGGGTTATTATCCTTAACGAGGACATTGGGGCAGACCACAGGCATTTCCATCATGGGAACAATCTGGGCAACCCGGGTTCAATTCTACGAATGGAGTCTAGGTAACATTAAAGCTCAAGTACGAGGAATACAGGAAACAGCCACAGTCATGGTCATCTTGTTTGGAATCGCCTTATGTTTCAGTGGATGGGCTCTTTTCCTCCATGTGCGCGAACAACAGAGGAGAAAAGTAGGAATGACATATGAATAAATTAATTGTTAAATTTACAGGTTGCGATCAATTATATATGCGTATAGCCATCATGGATCGCGAACTATTCATAAATATATTCTTTATAATCAAAATTATTGCGAAAAATTCTTACCAATTTTTGCCAACCATGGAGACAAAACGGGATAGGAACTTAATGGATAGCAAGGGGGGAAGTAAAAGGGAAACAAGTAGATCTTTCTAATCATATATATTTTAAGAATAATAACTGTTAATTATGCCCAATAGCCCCTTGTCGTTTTTTAAAGAAAATGTACAATAGCATAGTTGGTGGTATTATTCGATTCATCACGATTCTCTGGAGGTTTCGTTGAGCGAACAAACCAATCAACTTGCTCGCCCGAAAAAATCTTTTTCTCAATTTTGGTCACAATTTAAAGAAAACCTGACTGCATATTTGTTCCTATCACCCTCCCTAATTATCATCGGTGTGTTTGGATTATTTCCGATTGGATATGCCGTATATATGAGTTTGTTTAATTGGAGGGTGACAAAGGGGGGGTTTCTTGGCATCCAAAATTATGAAAAAATTGTTGGGGATTGGGTCGGACTTTTATTGTTTTTGATTGGGTTGGTTTTATTGGGTCTTGCCTACTGGCTTTGGACAACTGCTTTTCGTTCCAGTGCCACTGGCACCCGGATAGCCAAACTCGCAGCTGCAATATTATTGATTGCAGTCGGTTTTTTGCTTTCCAGCGGTTGGGGACGATTATTGTCAATGGGGGATAAAAAATTTTGGACTTCCATGATGATTACATTGTTTTATGCCATCGGAACGGTGCCAACTCAAATTATCATCGGCATGGTTTTGGCGTACTTATTGTTTCAAAATATCCGGGGTAAGGATTTATTTCGTATTGTCTACTTTCTCCCATACATAACACCCGTTGTTTCCACAGCGGTTGTATTTCGTACAATATTCAGCCCCAGGGACACGGCATTGGCGAATACAATCTTGAACTGGTTGGGGGGCAGTTCATTAAAATGGTTGTTCGAACCCCGATCAATCATGAACATATTATTTGGATGGAACCTTGAAGGATTTTGGGCTGGACCCAGTCTGGCATTAGTCACGATCATCCTATTTGGAATCTGGACCTTTATCGGGTATAACACGGTCATATTTTTGGCTGGCTTGGGATCCATTTCAAAGGAAATTTATGAAGCTGCTGAAATTGATGGTGCCAATGCATGGGGTGTTTTTAAAAATGTCACAGTTCCCCTTTTATCACCGGTTACGTTTTATCTTTTCCTGGTTTCATTCATTGGAACGTTTAAAGCTTTCAACCATATTTTCGTAATGGAAGTGCCTTCAGCGCAAGGAACCGTACAGACTGCCAGTGTGGAAATATTTTCCATTTTCTATCGTGCCAATAATTATGGATATGCTGCTGCACAGGCAGTTGTTCTATTCCTGGTCATCCTCGGTCTTACTTTAGCTCAAAATAAATTAATGTCAAAGAAGGTATTTTATGGTTGAAAGCAGGCATTCCCAAACCGGGAGTAAACAATCCGGGATGATAAAAAACCCATTTCATAAAACCAGGTGGTTCTCACGCCTTCCAATATATGTGGTATTGATTGTTGGAGCTGTGATTGCGATTATTCCATTCTTTTGGATGACATCCACCTCATTGATGACCCTTGGTGAGACCATCAACCGGAAATGGCTGCCTGCGGTTGCACAATGGCAAAACTATATCGATGCCTGGAATGAAGCCAAATTTGACAAGTATTTCCTAAACAGTGTGATCATAACATTGACCACAGTGGTTGGTTTGTTAATAACCTCAATTTTAGCTGGATATGCCTTCGGTCGAATGAAATTTTTCGGTAAGAATGTGATCTTTGCCCTTCTTTTAAGTACAATGATGATACCTGAAACCGTGACACTCTTACCCAATATGCTTATGATTCGAGGTGCGATTATTCCATTGCCGGGTGGTTCGTGGTTAAACACATTACAGGCATTGACGATTCCATTCATGGCTAATGCATTCAGTATTTTTTTATTACGTCAATTTTTCGCACAGATCCCCAACGAGTTATGGGATGCTGCCCGTATGGATGGGGCGGGTCATTTTCGATTTTTAATCCAAATTGTTCTGCCAATCAGTAAAGCCCCCATCATGACAGTGCTCCTATTTGGTTTCATCGGTGCATGGAATGCATTCGCATGGCCATTATTGGTGACCACTCGTGAAACCTGGCGCCCTCTGATGGTCGGATTGTGGAATTTTGTCACTGAAGCCGGACCAGAGACTCATTTATTAATGGCAGGGGCAATGATTTCTTTGATTCCAATTTTGGTGATTTATTTCCTTACTCAAAAACAATTTACAGAAGGAATTGCCACAACAGGACTTAAAGGATAAAATATCATGTTGGTTCCGGGAATTACCCGATAACCCAAATCCCTTAATTCACTTTATTCAAGGAGAAAAAGATGAAAACAAAATTATTTGGACTGTTGGCTATCTTGATCGTTGCATCCCTGGTCTTGGCAGCCTGCACACCAAAACCAACTGTTGAGCCGACTGCTGTGCCCACTGAGATAAAGACCGAAGCCCCGGTTGTAACGGAAGCGCCCACCGAAGCGCCTGTCGAAGATATCTGGGCAAATGTCGATCCCACGGGTCAGTCGATCGTATTCTGGCATCAACACACCAAAGCTCGTGAGACCTCTCTGTTGGAAATCATCGATGAATTTAATAAAACCAACGAGTATGGAATTACGGTCACTGCTGAATATCAGGGAAGCTACCAGGATATTTTCAACAAGATGCTTCCGATCCTTGGCACTCCGGATGTTCCCGATATCGTGGTTGCTTATCAAAACCAGGCTGCCACCTACCAGCTTGCAGATGCATTGGTTGACATGAATACAATGGTCAACAGCCCGAAATGGGGTTTGACTGAGGAAGAACAGAAGGATTTCTTCCCGGGCTTTTTTGTACAGGATGTCTTCCCCAACTTTGGCAATGCCCGGCTGGGTTTCCCTCCAAATCGCTCAATGGAAGTTCTTTATTACAACATTGATTGGATGAAGGAACTTGGATTTGAGAACCCTCCCGCAACCCCGGAAGAGTTCAGAGCAATCGCCTGTGCTGCGACACAGACCCCCTTCACCAAAGCAACCGCTGAAGGAAGTTATGGTTATGAACTGAGCATCGATACTTCCCGCTTCGCCTCCTGGACATTCGCCTTTGGCGGCGATGTTTTTGACTATGAAAAAGGTGTCTTCACGTTGAACAGCCAGGCTGCAGTCGATGCCATGACCTATCTCCAGGGTCTCTTTACAGATGGTTGCGCCAAGCTTGTAACAGAAGACTACGGAGATCAAACAGACTTTGGCAATGGAACCATGATGTTTGCCATTGGATCGAGCTCCGGTTTACCTTATTACCAGTCAGCTGTGGAAGCCGGCGCCAATCATGCCTGGAGTGTTGCCGCAATTCCCCATACGACTGCCGATCCGGTCATGAATGTTTATGGCGCATCCGTCAGCCTGCCGAAGACAACTCCGGAGCGTGAGCTGGCTTCTTGGATCTTCTTGAAATACTACACCGGAGTCGAAGCCCAGGCAAAATGGGCACAGGTGAGCGGATACTTCCCTGTGAGAGCCAGTGTTGCTGATGGACTGACGGATTATTTTGCCAGCCAGCCGGCATTCAAGACCGCTTTTGATATGTTAAAATACGGTCATTTCGAACCCCCGGTACCTGGTTATGACTTTGTACGGGAAGAAGTCAATCTGGCTTTGGCTGCGATCGCCGACGGAGCTGATGTAAAACAGACGTTGGATAGCTTGAATGAAACAGCCAATGAGATTCTTGCTGAGCAAATGGCTCAGATCAAGAAATAGAGTAACAAACAATAAATAAAATATAACCAACACAGACTGATCGGTAATTACCGATCAGTTTGTGTTTATAAGGATACAGTATAATCCAATCACAGTTTGATGAGTGCATGATGTAAAAAAACCTTCATGTGCAAGGAATGAACTTGCCCAAGAATAGAAAACCAATCCGCCGGGTATCGAGCAGTGCAGATCTTGCGTTTGCCATTGTGGTTTTGGCATCTTATCTGACTACTTTCAGTACCATTCAATCAGCATCACTGGTCGAAATTATGTTGCTGGCTGTTCTGGGTATGGTTTATATCATCATTGGGACCTATGGATTTAATCATTGTATCCGATCAGAAAATCGAATTTATGATCTTGTTTACTTTTTAATCCAAATACCTTTGGGAGCGTTTATTGTATTATTAACAAAAGGGGCTGGTTATAACGCAATGGTCCTTCTTCCCCTGGCTGGTCATGCTGTCATCTTATTGTCCAGTAGGTGGGCATATTATGTAAATGCCATCATTATTGTGGTTTATGCAATCACTGTTCGCACTTATTCAGGGGATTTTCATTCCGTTTTGAACAATCTGCCAATGTTTATTGCTGGTCTGATTTTTATTGTTATTTTTACTCAAATGGCTGTGGATGAAGAAAAAGCTCGCGAGGAGGTGGAACACCTTGTCGAGGAACTGGAGGATTTGACCATCATCCGGGAGCGTAACCGGCTGGCACGCGAGATTCACGATGGATTGGGACATTACCTGACAGCCCTCCTGATGCAGATCCAGGCTGCAAAAGCAATCATGCCGAAATCTCCCGAGAAAGCAATGGATTTACTGGATAAAGCTCAACAATTATCCCAGGAAGCTTTACTTGAGGTGCGTCAGTCTGTGGCAACCTTGCGACCCACTCCGGATCAGAATCGACCCCTGCTAGAGCTGATAGAAAAAATGATCGCAGATGTCGGGGAAGGAAGCATACCTGTACAGTTAAATGTTGTTGGTGTTCCACGGGTATTATCTTCAGCAGCACACCTGACGATATTTCGGGCTGCACAGGAAGGAGTAAACAATGCCCGTAAACATTCCCAGGCTACCCAAATCTGGGTCGAACTGGATTACTCTGATTCGGAAATGGTAAAAGTAATCATCAAGGATAATGGATTGGGAGCTGAATCATTGGATGGAGGTTTTGGACTGACTGGTCTTCAGGAACGCGTGCGTTTATTGAATGGAACTTATCATATATCGACTGAAGTGGGTCAAGGCTTTATATTGTCAGTGGGAGTTATGGGATGAAAATAATCAAAATCATGATTGTTGACGATCAGGCATTGTTTCGGGAGGGATTGATCACTTTGCTCTCGGTCCAACCTGATTTTGAAGTCATTGCAGAAGCCTCCAATGGTGAAGAGTCAATTCGTCTCGCAGTTCAACATAATCCGGATGTCATTTTGATGGATTTACGAATGCCAGTGATGGATGGTGTGACTGCGATTAAACGTATCAAGGCTGTTCTTCCCGAAAGTCGAATCATTGTCCTGACCACCTTCGATGATGACGAATCAGTATTCGATGGATTGCGTGCCGGCGCAGTTGGTTATTTGTTAAAAGACGTGTCCTCTGAGAAACTCGCCGATGCCATTCGTGCAGCTTCCAGAGGAGAATATTTTTTACTTCCATCGATTACAGCGAAAGTGATGGCTGAATTTTCCCGTTTTTCCCGACCAGTCCCAACTCATTCTGAAACTTTGGTCGATCCCCTGACCAATCGGGAAGAGGAAATCCTGCGGCTGGTGGCAACGGGTGCCAGCAATAAGGAAATTGCTGATTCCTTGGTCATTGCGGAAGGTACGGTTAAAAACCATATTACCAGCATCCTTAATAAATTAAATGCCAGGGATCGAATGCAGGCTGTCATTCGCGCAAGAGAGTTGGGTATTGTCCTGTAATGTATCCCGCAGTGTGACTAACTTCACATATTATTTTGAGTCGTTTGGGTTAATATTATACACACAGAGTGAGGTTATCAATGGTTAGTCATTCTCCAGAATCCAAGCCACCACATAATCAGAAAATAATTCAATCGACCTATATTGTGGGATTGATATTAATTGTGATCGGTGCTACTTTCCTATTGGAAAAATATCTCCAAACAGGTTGGTTATTCCTTGCGCTTGGTCCTGCCATTGGTCTGGCATTGATGAGTGGTGGAGTAATTCGCCGGCAGAGAAGCTACATAATTGCTGGCAGCCTGTTTCTTTCAATTGGTATATCGCTTTACATATATTTTGGCATCGTTGAATCATGGAGTTGGTCACAGAGATTGGGATTGGCAATTCTCGCTTTTGGCGGTGGCTGGTTATTAATCTCTTTGTTAGCTTTGATTTTCCTTCACAAAAAAATACTCTGGTCGTTAATTCCAGCAGTAATGTTATTTGCTCTGGGTGGTTGTTTTCTATTCAGCCAACTCAGATGGGTGGATTTTGATTTTTATCTGATTAGTTGCTATATTTGAATTCTAAAACACATTATCATGAAAAATTTATTTCTCTTGGTTTTATGCCCTTTAATTGTTTTTGCAAAAAAAGCACCAGACTTTACCATAACAGATTATAAAAAACAAGTTCATAAACTATATGAAGATTATTTGAATAAAGACAAAGTAGTCGTAATAAAGTTCTTTTTTGTAGATTGTCCACCATGTAATTCACTTGCACCATATGTTAAAAC